>Ga0116143_10006325_pt1 | contig 10347 bp, 5 predicted proteins | sample AD_UKC034_MetaG_FD_89745 | JGI IMG/M metagenome (GOLD analysis project Ga0116143, IMG submission 89745) | Active sludge microbial communities of municipal wastewater-treating anaerobic digesters from USA - AD_UKC034_MetaG | ecosystem: Engineered > Bioreactor > Anaerobic > Digestate | place: USA...
ATGGCTAACCTGGACCGCGGCGTGCACGTCTTCAAAGGCATCAGAAGTGGTCATTCGGCCAAAGAGGGCGATGTCTACGGAGCGAGGCAGTACGTCGCTCTTGAGCTCGGAGGTGATCTTGTCGATCTTGAGCTTTTTGGTGTCGTTCCACTCCCTGGGTCCGTGCTTCTGGTACAGCTCGACCAGTTTCGCCGCCAGGCGAGGCAGCTCGTCGCCACCGACAAAGATCAACTGTTTGGTATCGAGCTCAGGAGCGGCTTCCTCCGCGGCGGCACCTTCGGTCGGCTCCTCTTCGGCCGCCTCTTTGCGCGATTCGCGGCCGATTTCGGCTACCCGCGAGAGGATCGCGGTGCGAGCGCTGGCGTCGACGTTCATTCGTTCGAGCTCTGCCGCCAGCAACTGATGCAGCTTTTTGGTGCGCGTTCCCAGCAGGCCATCGGCGGCAAAGGCCTCGGCAAAGACCTGCGACTTGCGCATACTGCGTTTCAGGCACTGGCTGGAAACGCGGCCGCGGCGGTAACCGCCAAAGAAAGCGTCTTTGGGCGCGCCTGTGTCGTCGCGGTTGAGGTTGGAAGGGGCATAGTTCTGCAGGATGTGAAACTGGATCAGCATCTAGTCCTCCTTGGTAGATGTGGTCGTGCCAGCGAAATAGGAGCGGGCCCATCTCTGCTGGACGTAGCGGTCGGGGTGGTTCCAGGCAAGCAGGTTGCGCAGCAGCAGCGGCCAGTCGACGCGCACGCGGTTCGAAGCCAGAAAGCGCACTGCCTGGCGCAGCCGAAAGGGAAGCTGAGCCGAGTCGGCGTCGAGAAGATACTCCATGCGCCGGTCCAGCCCTTTGGCGTTGAAAGCGGTGCGTGCGCGGCGAAGGGCGGCACCCAGGTCGCTGCCAGAGGTGGAGCCGGTCAGCGGATACAGTGTGGCCACCAGGAAGTAGGCCCATTCCTGGGCCGGGGTCACGCCAGGTGGCAGAAGGGAATAGAACAGGGCCAACACGTCCCGCGCCTCGGCCAGGGTCTTGCCGGCGTTGCGCTTCAGGCGCGCCCGGTCGCCGGGGTCGAGGCGGGCCAGGCGGGACACAAAACGCTCACTGGTCGGATCGGGTTGCACATTGTGCATTTGCTTCCTCCCATCCCTGTTGTCGGGCGAAATCTCGCTTGAGCTTGAAAAGGGCTGAGCTCATCCGCCGCTCTGCGTCGACTCGCTGGCGGAGACTGGCGGCGTTGTCTCCCACCAGAGCGCAGGCCTTGAGAAAAGCTGAGCGGGCCTGCCCCTCAACGCACTGGGTCCAGGTCCGGAGAACCTGCTCTCGCGGAGCATCGTCGCGCGCCAGCTCCACGATGAATTCGCGGAAGGGAGTGGCCAGGCCTGACCACAGCTCATCACTCATCCAATTGGTGACGGACTCGTTGCGTTTCGTCTTGCCGCTGCCGCCGATGGCAGAGCGCAGCGCTCCTCTGAGTTTGGTCGCACAGTCTCCGGCGAAGGACAGCGCATCCTCGACCGTCAGGCCGGCGCTCTCATCCGCCAGCAGGCCAGCCGGGATTTCGAAGGCCGCGTCGGTCCACTCAAACACCTTGGCCTTCATATCGGTGCGCAGGCCGATGCAGCGCACCGGAAAAACCCACTCATCGCCCGCCAGTCCCAGCGCGGCAGTCTGGTCCAGCACCCGCGGCCGGATGGTTCGCTCCTGCTCCTCGCCGCGCGGAGCCTGCAGGAACAGGGAGGCGAACTCACGCCAGGTCGCCTTGCCGGCGGTTGGGCGAACGGGCAGCGGCGGTTTGGGCGAGTCTTTCGGGCGAAGCCGGTAGGCGCAGAAGGGATCGAACCAGAAAGGCGCGTCTTTGGGCCGGCTCTCGCCCATCTCAAAGACCATCGTGCTGACGCCCCAGGGAAAGCGGCGACCGCAACGCGTGCAGGAACCGGTCATGCGCGTCGGGTGCAGGCGGACCCGGCGGGCGGGAAAAGTGAGACTGTGCAGGTAGCCCACCTCAAGCGCCTCGGCGCTGCGCGGAACAAGTGCGGGCCGCGTCCACCAGGCCAGGTCCTGCTGGCAGGATGCGACCTGAGGTTGATATTCCGGGAGCATCAGCGAGGCAACGAGGCGGTGAAACAACGTCTTTGCGGCGGGCAGCACATAGATAGGCGGCACGCCATTGATGGATGGCCGGAAGGTACGACCTTCGGAAATGGCGAACGCTGGCACCGCGGCGAGCCCGCCGGCGGCGCAAGCGGAGCAGTACAGGTACCGTGCCTCCAGGCCGTGGCGAAAATGCGTGGCGTTGGATCCCGCCGGCACCTCCGGTGTCAGCTGGGCCACCGTCTTTAGCGAGTCCCCTTTGGCCGGTGCAAGGGGCAAATCACAGCTCTGCAAAAAAGGCTCATCCGGCGAGAACAGGTCAAAGCGGTGGCCGTACTGCGCGGCAAAGCGGGAGAGCGGCTCGGCCGGAAACGCGCTGCTGTCCCACAACCGCTTCAACTCGCCTTTGCTGCGCGGGTCAAGGGCCGCCTGGGCAATGGCCGTGAGCAGCCGGTGAACCCCCACCACGATTAGAGGCGAGGGTTCGAGTATCGCCCGGAACTCGTGGGCCCGGCGCAGCGCGCCCTCGAGTCCGAGAGCCTCTACGGCACCGTCCGGCTTTTGCAGTGTGATCCAGTTCTCGGTCCACAGGTCAAAATGCGGTGCGTCTTGGCGCGGTATTGTCAATCTCTACCCTCCTTCTTGGTCACCAGCCCCAGAGCGGGATCCAGCACAAGCTGCCAGTTGCCCGCGGGGGTGTTCAGGCTGGCCTGGCCCCCGGAAAGCCACAGAGGACAGTAGTCACGCAGCAGCGCCGATTTGGTGAACAGGACCGGGCGGCGGTCCATCTCTTTGCGCAGGGCCTGCACAACGGGCCGCGTGCTGATGCGCAGGCTGCGCCGCAGCAACTGGAGCTCCATTTCCCGTGAGGCGGGGACATTGAGGTCGAGAGGGGCGCCGTCGGGAGACAGGCGCGCCTGTGTTCCCTGCCGTTCCAGCGGAACGATGGCCAGCGAGTCCTCACCCAGGCGCGTCCGAGCGACGATCCAGCCGGTGCCATTCTCGTCCTCGATATGGCAGAGCCCGGCCGCCGCGTCGGCAATCGAATCATGCGCGTTAGGAGCAGGGACCAGCCGCTGGCGCGCTTCCTGTCTGGCGTCGGCAATTTCCTTCTGCAGTTTGTCCCACGCTTTCCGCAGCGCGTCGTCTGGCTCGGGCGGCGCAGCGTCATAGACGCACTCGATCAGGTGCCGGTAGTCAACCGGCAGATCCAGGCGGCTGCGGCCGGCGAGCACCTGGCACGTCTGCCGCAGGATGTACTCGGCATAGACGTAAGCGTCAGTCGTCAGGTCGGGAGCACCGCCGGCAGCACTCGCCACGTTTATGTAGAGCACAGGACTAGCGTGAGCGGCAGGGCGGGGCCGACGGTGGCGATGCAGCCGACCGGCTCGCTGCAAGAGCAGGTCCACTGGAGCCAGGTCCGAGACCATCACGTCCAGGTCGAGGTCGAGACTCTGTTCCAATACCTGGGTGGCAACCACGATGCCGTTCTCGGGGCGGCTGCCGTCGGGCCCATAGAGTGACGTCAGTTTTGCCTCCAGGTCCTGGCGCTGGTCCAGTGGAAACTGAGAATGCAGCAGCATTGTGTTGCGGCTCGGCCCGGCCAGCCTGGCCAGCTCAGCGAAGAGCTGCTGAGCGCGCCGGACGGTGTTGGTAATCCAGCAGGCGCAGCCGCCGTCTGCGGTGAGGTCAAGCAGAAGGCGTGCCTTTTGCCCAGCATCCTGGTCGCCCAGTGACAGGTGCTTGAGGCTCACCGTCCGGGATGGCTGGTAGGCCGGTGGTGAGCAGTAGTGGCGGCCAGCGTCACTGGCCACAACGAGGCTGGGATACGCGGACCAGTTGGACTCGTGGCAATCGCGGCCGGTGAACGCCCGCGCCAGTGCAGCGCGTCGCTGCTGTGGCAGGGTTGCAGAGAGGAGGATGACCGAAGTGCCGAGCCTGGAGAGCCACTCCAGCAGGCGCTCGATGACGGTAGTCATATACACGTCGTAGGCGTGCACCTCGTCGATAATCAGGACTTTGCCTGCCAGGCCAACCAGTCGCAGTGGGCTATGCCTGACGTTGAGCGCTGCCAGTTCGGCCTGGTCGATGGTACCCACGCCAAAAGGCGCCAGCAGGGCTCGCTTGCGCGGGCCGAACCACTCCAGTGCCGGCCGGCCCAGGTTGTCTCCACCGTCAAGGCTCTCGAGGCGCAGATCGTCTTCCACTAGGAAAGCCTGGCTGTGCACGAGTTTGGCCTGAGTGGGCAGCCGCAGGTTGTCGCTGAGGTGCCGCTGGAGACGCGAGAACATCTGATTGCTGGTGGCGGTGGTGGGCAGGGCGTAGTAGAGCTCGTCCGAGCCAGTGGCGACGGCGATGCGGTGTGCCAGTGCCCAGGCCGCCTCCGTTTTGCCTTCGCCTGTGGGCGCTTCGATTACCACCAGACAGGGTGCGGTCAGAGCCTCATCGGGAATTGCGTCCACGGCAAGCTGCAGAGGCCGAGGGTTCGCGAGCCCGGCAAACAGGCAGCGGAACGCCGCCGGTGCAGTGCTGGACGTCGGGGCAAGGAACCCGGCAGCGGCACAGGCCGCATGCGCGCGTGCGGCCGAGAGAGGCGCGTATTCCTCGATCGGGCTGCCGGCAGCGGGCACAAAGAATTCGCTGTTGGAACCGAGCCAGTCGCACAGGGTCACAAAACCGCACAGCGCGGCCAATGCTGCCGACACGTTGGCCGGTTCGAGCTCGCTGAGTGCCTCACCGGGCGACAGGATTTCCAGCAGGCGGCGCGCCGCTGCCGCGCGCAGCACAGCCCATTCTGCAGGTTCGCGCGAACGCAGGTGACGGCCAATGGACTGCATCTCGGCGCAGCTACAATAGGCGCCGTGGTGGGCGGCGACCACATCGCGGAGCAGTTCGCGCATGAGGACCGGCAGAGTCGGCTCGCTTCGCCAGGCACCCATCACGGCACCACCGATGCTCGAGTGTGGCGGCTGCAGGCCCACGGGCCTGAGGTCGAAACCCTCGCTGAGCAGGCGCGCCCGCTGCTCCGCATTCTGCGACTGGAAGGGGGTAGAGATCTTGCCGATGTCGTGCAAGGCAACCAGCCAGGGCACCAGCTCACGCACGCGGTCGGGGTCGATCCCCAGCGCACAGCTCAGCACCCGGAGCCAGCGCGGCGATGCGTCGGGGCCGAGAAGAACCTGGGCCACGCGACCGGTGTCGAGCATATGGTGCAGCACAGGGTGCCACTGGGGCGTTCCCTCGACGGTCTTGCCCCAGCAGCAGGAGAGGCGAGAGTGCACGACCTCGTTCACGCCGCATACCTCCCCGCCGCGGCCTTCAGCTCCTCGCCAATCTCCTTCCGCAACTCTTCCGGCGCGAGCACCTCACACTCCGGCCCCCAGCCCCGGATCCACGGCTTCATCTCCAGCGTGTGCGCCACGCGCACCTTGAACAGGCACCCGCCGTCCGCGCACTCCTCCAGCACCTGGCTGCCGTGCCACACCGTCTCGGCCACGCGGCGCGCTACCTGCGGGGTAAAGCGCAGCACGACCTGCACCGTGCCTTCGCCGTACATCACGCCCCAGGCGCTGCCCAGCAGGCGCAGGGCATCGAACCCGGGCGGAACGCTAAAGCCCTCGTTCAGCAGGGTGGCTTCGGCAATGCGCTCGAGCTTGAAGGTGCGCACCTCAGCAGCGTGGCTGGCAAAGCCAATGACGTAGGTGGCATAGCCGGGGCTGGAGGGTTCGAGGCAGTAGGGGCTCAGCTCCGTTTCACGCAGCTCGGTGCGGCCGGCGGTGTAGTAACGGATGCGCACCTTGCGGCTGATGGCCCAGCCCAGGGTGATGGTGGCAAAGACACGGGCAAAGGGCGAGTCCTCATCGGCCAACCGGCTGCCGGCCAGGGTGAGGGTGGGGCTGGCCACGCCGGCGGGCAAGGCACCGGCCAGGGCAGCCAGGGCGCGACGGACGTATGGGTTGGGCTCGTCGCTGACGCGGTCCAGCAGGCGCGCCGCCAGGTAGAGGGCCGCTCCCTCCTGCAGCGAGAGGTACAGGGGCGGCAGGGCAAAGCGGTGGCCCTCCATCAGCCGCCAGGTCCAGCCCTGGTCCAGGATCAGGGGGAGGCGAAAGGGCTCGTCCTGCAAGTCGGCCAGGTCGCGGTTGATGGTGCGCCGGTCGACGCCGCATTTCTCGGCCAGCTCGGCCACGCGATAGCCGCGCGGGTTGAGGTAGAACAGGCTCTGCAGATGCACCAAACGTACGCTGCGATCCATTGGCTCACCTCTCTGTGAGATATTGTCTGTCCTCGATTATAGGCCAAAATGCGACAGCGAACGTCGTGCTTGTGGCCGGCCTGTCGCGCATTGGGCCTTTCAGCCAAGCGCACCACGCCGGGCCGGCCGCACGGCGCGGCGCAGCTCTCAGCCGGCGGGCCTGGCCTCCTTCACCCACAGCACCGTGAGGGCCGACAGCACAAACATCACGCCAAACATGACCATCATCCACACATAGCCGGTGTGGTCGGCGATGGACCCGCCGATGTAGGCGCCGATGGCCCCCGCGCCCGCTCCGGCCAGGTTCTGTAGGCCCAGAAACTCGCCGGCCCGCTCGGTGGGAATGATGTCTGTGCCCAGGGCCCACGAGGCCACGTTGAACAGGGCATAGGCCAGGCCGATGATCGCCGCGGCCACGTACATCCAGGCAATGCTCGGGCCGAGCACGATAACCACAACGCCCAGTGCGCCGATGCCAGCGCCCAGGGCGGTCATCCAGCGCCGGTCAAAGCGGTCCGATAGCCACCCGGCCACCAGGCCGAACAGCACCACGAATCCGCCCAGCACCATCGGCAGCAATCCGGCCAGCGAGACGGCCTCCTGGGCCGGCAGAGTGAACTTGTCCTGCAAAAAGTAGAGCAGGAAAGACGCAATGTTGTTCACCGCCACCAGCGCCGCCAGGCGGGAGATGGTCCACCAGATGAAAGGGCGGCTGCGGCGCACGGTGGGATCGCTGTGCACGGCCAGCGAGCCAAAGATGCCGGCGATCACAGCCACGACCATGGCCAGGACGCCGACGAGGCTCAGCACCAGGCGCGAGGTGCTGCCCAGCGCGGCCATCACCACCTTGACCACCCAACCCAGCCCCAGGATGATGGCGGTAAAGACCACGGTCATCCACACCAGGCTCAGCAGGGGCTTCCAGTCGATGGGCGTGGTCGTGCCCAGCGAGCTCTCTTCGTGCACCAGGAGGGTCAGTCCCATACAGACGAGCATGCCGGCCGCCGTCACGGCCAGGGCCAGGCCGATCCGACCCTGGCTGACCATCGGGGCAATGACCAGGCCCACCAGCACCAGCGGCAACGGGATCTCCAGCAGCATCTTGACGCCAGAGGTCGTGCCGCGCTGCTCGGGGGGCACCACGTCGGGGATCAGGCCCTGGGTGCCGCCCTGCGAATAGTTCGAGGCCAGCATCGACAGCAGGTAGAGCACCAGCAGCAGGTAGAAGCCGGTCATCCCGCTGAGGCCGGCCACCCAGGCCATCAGCGCAAAGACGACCACTTCGGCCAGGGTGCCGATAACGACAAAAGGCCGGCGGCGGCCCCAGCGCGAGGGATAGTGGTCGCTCAGCAGGCCAAACAGGGCCTGGGTGAGCACGGCCATCATCAGCGCCCAGAGGCGGATGGTGCCATAGTAGGAGCCCTTTTGCCCTTCACCGACATAGTTCTGCACCAGCAGCGGCACTACCAGGCCGGCCAGGACCTGGGCGCGCAGGGTGAGGGCAAACCAGTTGGCATTGACCCAGATGTGTTCGTACCAGTGCAAGCGGCGAGCAGGTGCTTCGGTCATGACGCAGCTCCTTTCAGCGAACGGATGATGCAGAGACGGCAAGTCCCGCGCAATGGGTAGGGGCGGTTCGCGAACCGCCCGCACGACTCCAAGACGCGTAGCACAGGTCGCCAGCACAGGTCAGCTCAAGCTGACGGTGCGCCCCCTGCCTTCGCGGCTCGCCTGTATGGCGATGGAATGGGGGCGGTTCTCGAACCGCCCCTACAACTCAAGGACAGATACCTCGCGTCGCTATTGCACATCGCTTCGCCCGGCCGGGCAGGCCTCGTCTTCGCAAACATTCGCAGCAATGCGTAGGGGCGGTTCGCGAACCGCCCGCACGACTCAAAGACACGTACCACAGGTCGCTGGCGCACGTCAGCTCAAGCCGACGGTGCGCCTCCTGCCTTCGCGGCTCGCCTGTATGGCGATGGGATGGGGGCGGTTCTCGAACCGCCCCTACAACTCAAGGACAGGTACCTCGCGTCGCTATTGCACATAGCTTCGCCCGGCCGGGCAGGCCTCGTCTTCGCAAACATTCGCAGCAATGCGTAGGGGCGGTTCGCGAACCGCCCGCACGACTCCAAGACACGTACCACAGGTCCCCAGCACACGTCAGCTCAAGATGACGGTGCGGAACCCAATCCGGACGGATCCCACGCGCGGTTGGCAGGCGTATCGAGATAACACTCATCGGGCACGAGCAGATACGGGTCGGCAAAGGCGGCGGCGTGCGCCTGGAGCTCCTCGGGCGGCTCGTCGCCCTCGTAGGGAGCGATCAGCAGCGTAAACTGGAGCGTGCGGCCATTGTACGACGGCGCATAGGGCTGGATGTGGTCCGCAGCCGAGAAGGCAGTGGCGATGAGGTTGCCCAGGCCGGTGTCCCGGATGTCATAGCGATACTGGCGGCCCCAGTACGAGCCGAAGGGGTTGAGGCGAACGGACCAGTGGGAATTGCGGATTTGGGATTGCGGATTGCGGATTGAGACGGGAGACCGCCCTGCCTCGCCTGCGGCGAGACTGGCAGCAGACGTGCCGGGTGAGGCTGCCAACTGCTGTCGACCCGTTGCTGCCAGACGCCTTGTTCGTATCGGGCAAAAGGCGAGGTTGGTCAGCACGTCCGATGTCTGGGCCACGAGCAGACCCCGCTGCCCGTCGGAGACGGCCACCCAGCCGTGGGTCACCTGATTGTTCACGCTGTCCAGCTCGACGTTGCTGCAGTAGGCGCCATAGTTCAGCGAGAACGAACTGACATGCCCCAGGTAGTTGTGCTTCCACACCCGCCAGGGATTACACTCCGCCGCGGTCGGCGCGGGGTGGATCTCAGCCGGCATCACCTCCAGCCAGTCGGCATCCCAGGCCTGCTGCAGGCGCGCGGCCCGGGCGCGGGAGTAGCCCCTGTCCGGCGTGCGCGGGTACTCGGCACGCACGGTCAGGTAGAGGAAGGGCAGCCCCGCGGCCAGTTGCAGCTCGCGCTCGAATCGCGCCACCTGCCCGTTCTTGAGGGTGATCGTGCCGGTCGAGCGATGCAGGCCCACGATGCCGTACGACTGCGCCGCGACCAGCGACCACTCTTCCACCACCTGGCGCCGGCCGGCATAGTTCAGGCCGCTGTTCACAAACCACTCGCTCGAGAGTGGCTGGCCGCGGTAGAGCGCACGCAGCACCTGGCCGTAGCCGTTAAACTCGAAGCGCAGATACCCGTTCTCCAGCAGGTGCTCGCTGGCGCGGACCGCATCGCCGGAGGCAGGGGTCCCGCCAGCGGCGCGCAGGGTGTAGGTCTTGAGCTCGGCTGGCGCGAACGAGTCGACAAAGCACAGGTCACGGTGCTCTGGCGTGGCGGCGAGTGTCCCCGGCACCACGGCGGTGGAGAGCGGGCGGCCGGCTTGGTCCAGTACGCGCAGGCGCTCTGGCGCATCTGGCTTGAGCGGCAGGCGCACCAGCGCGGTCGATGGTCGGGCGGGATAGCGAACCAGCGGTGTCGAGAGGCCGCGCGGGAAGTCAAGCAGGGAGAAGCGGCCCGGCTCGGGCGGCGGCAGGGCCTGCTGCAGTGCCTTCCCGGCCGAGCTCACGGCGCGCACCGCCAGGTCACGGGCGGTGGCCTCGCGGGTCAGGTTCATCACCGGCGCGGACATGCCCAAGTGGGTGGTCGAAAGCAGCCGCAGGCGGCAGTCAAAGGCCTCATCCAGGTGGGCACAGATGGCCGGCGTGGGTTCGGGGCCGGTCAGGCGCAGGGTCTGCAGCTCGAGCAGGCGGGCGCGGTCCAGGGCCGTCCACAGTTGGTGGTTGGACCATTTCTCGGCCCAGGAAGCCAGTCCATCAAAGCTGCCGTCGGCCGTGTCCTGGGTAAAGCAGATCTCGCGCAGGGGAGGGTGCGCCTCCAGGTAGCGGCCGGGCGTGGTGAAGGACACGTAGGGCAGGTCGGCCACGTTCTCCACCAGTCCCTGCAGGCCGCGGGCGGTGGACAGGA
>Ga0116143_10006326_pt1 | contig 10343 bp, 10 predicted proteins | sample AD_UKC034_MetaG_FD_89745 | JGI IMG/M metagenome (GOLD analysis project Ga0116143, IMG submission 89745) | Active sludge microbial communities of municipal wastewater-treating anaerobic digesters from USA - AD_UKC034_MetaG | ecosystem: Engineered > Bioreactor > Anaerobic > Digestate | place: USA...
GGGTTACCCGGGCAAGCCGGTATCTTAGACCTGTCCCGATGTTTGAAATTCCTGAATGAGAATTAATTAACGGGGTGAGGAAATTAAAAAGATAACGGAGTTATCGTGTATTATTTTGTTTGTCGCAACGAAATATTAAGTGAGAATTGTAAAAGTGTTGGCCGGAAATGTTTCTCTAAGCAGCGTTTTTTGTTTTTACTGCGCTAATTGATTTAAACGGTTTATATTGTGAAAAGCGCATAGATAAAAAAGGCCAAAGAGTCATCGTTGTGTCTGCCATAGTTTTCTGAAATTAAGACTAAAGTCGTCAGGAGAATAATCAAGATGAAATTGAAAAGCGATAATATATACACCTCTGGTATCGAATATTTTTTCAACCCGAAATCAATTGCCATCGTGGGGGCTTCAAAAAATCTGACCAAATTTGGCGGCCGGCCGATTAGTGCTCTTTTGAAAAAAAATACACAGGTACCGTTTATCCCATCAATGGCCGTTATAAGGAAATAGCGGGACTCACCTGTTATCCTTCGGTGCACGATGTCCCGGGAGAAATTGATTTTGCTATTATTTCCGTCCCTATCGAAAGAACTCTGGAAGCCTTACAACAGTGCGCTGAAAAGGGCGTCAAAGCGGCAGTTGTTTTTACTTCAGGTTTTGCCGAAACTGGCGATGGTGGCGGTACCCTGCAGGAGGGAATCACGAAAATCGCCACAAGAAGCGGCATGCGCATTCTGGGACCGAACTGTATGGGATTGCTTTATTACCGTAATTCGATTATGGCCTCTTTCACTCCGATAGTCGAATATGACATCGATGCCCCGCCTGCCTTAAGTTTAATAACGCAAAGTGGGGCCTATGGTGAAAAAGTGTTTATTGCGGCTATTCAAGAAGGGATCGGTTTCAGCTCGTTCATTAGTGTAGGCAATGAGGCAGATTTGCAGTTCTCAGATTTCATTACGCATCTTTTAAATGATGAAGACACCCGTCTGTTTGGCGTTTACCTCGAGGCGGTTAGAGATGGTTTGAAATTCCGTCAGGCAGCGGAAGCGGCGCTCAGGGTGGGTAAACCCATACTGATCAAAAAGGTGGGTAAGACTAAGGCAGGTAAAAGAGCGGCAATTTCCCATACCGGCTCACTTGTGGGCAATGACCGACTTTACGATGCCTTTTTCCGTCAGACGGGAATCATCCGCTTTGAAGAAGTCCGGGAACTCATGTATTTCACTTTAGTACATCGGAGCGGCCGAATGCCCAAAGGGAGAAACGTGGGGATATTGACGGATTCCGGTGGTCCTGGGGTGGATTTTGCCGATCGTTGTGAAGAATTCGGCCTTAATGTACCGGAGTTGTCCGAGACAACCCGTGCTAAAATCAAGGAAGTCATTCCTTTTTATGGCTCCGTGCATAATCCGGTCGACATGACTGCCGCCATACTGGGCGACCATGAACTATACGGAAAATGCCTCCGGGCAATTTTTGAGGCTGATAATATTGATATCATTTTCGCCTCCGCCATTTTCATGAAATTCATTTCGCCAAAATGGCTTGATGAAGCTTTGGAAATTTATCACTCGTCGTCCAAACCTTTGGTGTTCTGCCCCGTATGGACGGATTTGTCGCCACAGTCGCAGGCTATGATTGCCCGGGTAAGAAAGGAAGGAATTCCAATGATTCCCGAATCTTCTGATGCTGCCCGTGCCATGGCATTTCTTGCCCGTTATGCTGAAAAGCGAAAATCGTTTATGGAAATAACGAACAAAAGTTCTGAAATCCCGCCGGAAGCGATGAAAAAAGCAAAGTCGATTCTTCAAAAAACGGAAGCGTTTACTGAATATGAAAGCAAAAAAATTCTTGCTGCTTACGGTATTCCCGTTACCAAGGAAGATTTAGCTGCATCAGTGGAAGAAGCTGTTGCCGTTGCCAGGCGGATCGGTTACCCAGTAGCGCTGAAAGTGTTGTCTCCAGACGTTGCACATAAGACCGAAGCAGGTGGAGTCAGTCTGAATCTGAATGATGATGGTGCTGTACGGGAAGCGTATGCCCAGATAATGCGCGATGTAAAAAAACACGCACCGGGAGCGGTAATTTCTGGCGTTCTTGTTCAGGAAATGCTTGGAGAAGGCGTAGAAGTAATCGTGGGTGTAACTCGCGATCCTTTTCTCGGTTCTTCCATAATGTTTGGGCTTGGTGGTATATTGGTGGAAGTCCTGCATGATGTTTCTTTTCGAGTGGTTCCTCTTAGTGTTGCTGATGCTAAAGAGATGATTAGCGAAATAAAAGGTACCCGAATTCTTGCCGGTGTGCGAGGAAGATCGGCTTCGGATGTGAACGCTATTATTGATGTGATATTGAAAGTTTCGCAATTGGCTATTGATTTTGCGGATCAGATAGAAGAACTGGACATCAATCCGCTTATCGTGTTTCCGCAGGGGGTACGTGTTGCGGATGCCCTTATTGTAAAAAAGAAGTGAGTTATAAGGTTTAGATCAAAAGACTGATTCTAAACAAATGTGGTTTATTTTCCCGTCGGAGAATAATAAGTTGTTGCATTATGTTTCCGAGGTCGTAATTTTTGTTGTTTTCCGGAATAGTATTTTGGAGGAAAGACTGATTGAACAATCCTTTCAAATCAATTATACAGTGAAGAAAAATTTTTCGCTGATAAACTATGCCGGAAAATACCGAATTAAAAGAAAAATTTTTATCTGCTCCGCGATTGCCTGGTGTCTATATGATGAAAGACGCACAGGGCAGGATTATCTACATTGGTAAAGCTAATAACTTAAAAAATCGCATTGGTTCCTATTTTACCGGAAAAGATACGCGCCCCATGGCGCCCTTTTTGCTGACGCGGATCGTCGATGTTGAATTTATCACCACTTCTACGCCCAAGGAAGCGCTGATTCTCGAAAACAACCTCATCAAGAAATATCGACCCCGTTACAACGTGCTTCTTCGTGACGATAAGACTTATTATCATCTGTCGTTAGATCCTGCGGAGAAGTATCCCCGTTTACGATTGGTGCGCAAGCGCGTGAACGACGCCGCTTTATATTTTGGTCCGTATCCTTCAGGGATGGCAGCCAAAGAAACACTCAAGTTTGTCCAACAAATATTTCCCCTGCGTTCCTGCCGCAACCTTGATTTTAAGTTTCGTTCGAGGCCGTGTCTGGAATATCAAATCGGCCGTTGTCTCGCACCGTGTAAGGGCTTAGTTGATGAAAAAGATTACAGCATGCTGGTAGAGGGCACGGTTGCTTTTTTGCAGGGGCACCGTAAAGAATTGATTTCCGGATTGAATAAACAGATGGAAGAAGCATCGAGTAATTTGAACTACGAAGAAGCAGCGCGTTTGCGCGATCGCCTGTTCGCATTAAAGCATGCGTTGGAAAAACAGCATGTGGATTCAGTAACTGAAAAGGATCAGGATGTATTGGGCGTTTATGCCGATGCGGGCGTTTATTCACTGTGTCTTTTATTCATACGCAGCGGCAAATTAATGGGGTCGAAGTCATTCACGCCGGTGAAAACGAAAGCGGATTTGTCGGAAATTGTTTCTTCCGTCTTGCAACAGTATTACGAAAGTAACAATCCGCCGGAAGAAATTATTCTCCCCTGCAATTTTCCTGACGAAAAGGTTATTGCTGAATGGCTTGCGGACAAAAAGAGAAAGGGAGTCGTTTTTACCATCGCCATGCGCGGCGCGAAAAAGGCCTTGCTGGACATGGCCTGCGCAAACGCTCGTGAGAATTTTATGGTCTTACAAAAGAAAGAAGAACAAAAAAACACCGCCTTAGTGATTCTTAGAGATAAGTTGGCGCTGGAAAAGCTGCCCCAACGGGTTGAATGCTTTGATATTTCTAACATCGGCGGCAAAAATGCTGTGGGTTCAATGGTGGTTTTTCAGAACGGCGAGCCGGTTAAATCTGGGTACCGTCGTTTTCGTGTCAAAACAATCGATGCACCGGATGACTATGGTATGATGCGCGAGGTGCTTGCCCGCCGTTTTACCGGCACGGGAACAATGCCTGATTTGTTGGTGGTTGATGGAGGTAAAGGTCATCTTAACATAGCGCTTTCCGTGTTGAAAGATTTAAAAATTAAATTAGATGTGATTGGCTTGGCTAAAGAAGAACACAGAATGTTTTTCTCCAAAGGAAGTGTAAAAGAGAAAACATTAAAATGCCAGGATCGTGTTTATCTACCGGGGCGTAAAAATGCTGTCTCGCTTGCATCTTCATCCTCCGCGTTGACGCTTTTACAGCACGTGCGTGATGAAGCGCATCGCTTTGCCGTAAGTTATCATCGTCGGCTCCGACAAAAAGATGATTTAAAATCCATCCTTGATGAAATACCCGATGTAGGTAGTCGACATAAAAATATGTTACTCAGGCATTTTGGTTCCGTGAAGAACATACGGGAGGCGTCGTTGGAAGATTTGCGAAACACGCCAGGACTAGATAAAAAAATCGCGCAAAAGATATATTCTTATTTTAGAAACGAAAGAGATTATTCACGATGACCTTGGTAACAATTCTTCTTGTCGCCGTAGCTTTAGGTGTGGACGCTTTTTCCGTGGCAATGGGTATTGGCGCGGCAAATCATGAAAAACCGTGGTGGCCGCCGGTATTGCGCCTGTCCCTATCCTTTGGCTTGTTTCAGTTTTCAATGGCGGTTTTAGGATGGTTTGCCGGTTTCACAGTGGTAGAGACGATGGAGACCTTTGATCATTGGGTTGCTTTTGGTCTTTTGGCCTTGATTGGCGGAAAAATGATTTATGAGGGGTTACAGAATGGGAAAAAAGGGGAGAAAATCGACCCGACAAAGGGCTGGTCGCTTTTGGTGCTGTCTGTAGCGACCAGTATTGATTCACTGGCCGTGGGTTTCAGCTTTTCCGTTCTTAAGTATCAGATATTTTTACCAGCAGTAGTTATCGGCGTTATCTGCTTTATCATGACGGTGTCAGGTATGGTCTTTGGCAGGGCGCTGGCAAAAATATTCGGTAAAAAGATAAACATCTTTGGCGGATTGGTGCTTATCGCTATTGGCGTAAAGATATTGATAGAGCATTGGGGCTGAAAAACACAGTCTGCGATAAAAATGTCGTAAGCAGTAGCGAAAGGAGAAAAGCATGTATTACCAGATCATTAAAGTGGGGAAAGAACCTATTGGCCTTGTGTGGGATTGGCGGGGCAAAAAACCGCAAATCGAAAAAATATATTTACCCACTCATCCGAAAAAAATGATATCAAGAATCAATCAGGATTATCCAGCAGTAAATACAAGCCCCCGCAAGATCGGCAGGGGCGTAGAGCGCCTTATTGCAGGTCTTTATCTGGGCAAAAAACAAAAAATAAATTTGCTGTCGTTGCTGAATATGAAAAAATTAACGCCATTTGCAAGAAAAGTTTTGCTTCAGACATTCAAGATTCCGCGTGGTGGAGTGGTTTCCTATTCTGACTTGGCAAAGAAAACAGGAAAGCGAAACGCAGCCAGAGCAGTGGGAAGAGTGATGGCCGCTAATCCTTTCCCTCTTATTATTCCGTGTCATCGTGTAATTCGCGCCGATGGGAAATTGGGTGGCTTCGGTGGCGGTCTTGAAATGAAAAAAAATCTGCTCGAAAAAGAAGGCATCCTTTATACGTCTAAAGAAAAATTTATTTAAGTTCTTTCTTAATGAAACAAGTATTTTATCGCCGAGTAAAATATATCCATTTGAATGCTTAAGTCGGATATATTTTATCCATTAGATAATCGTCAGAATAAACCAATTTTAAAATAATAACGAATAATATCTATATGTTAAAAACAATGCAGCCAATGGCATAAGCATTGCAGTTAACTGAAACGGGAGTTTAAAGCAGCTTGTGAAAAGCGCTCAGGAAATACGATTAAATATTTTGCAAAAGTAGATTAAGCCATGAACAAGAAACACGCTAAAGGAATCTCAACATTTGCGGCGATAATATTATTCCTCGTGCCGTTATCATTAAAAGCACAAACCACAATGATAGGAAACGGCGACGAAGAGTTAACGCAGTTCAGCAAAGAAGAATTGGCACAAATGCTTGCTCCTATCGCTCTTTATCCTGACGCTCTGCTTTCACAAATTTTAATTGCCGCATCGTATCCTTTGGAAGTAGCGGAGGCTGAACGGTGGATTTCTTTTAACCGGGATCTGGATAATGCACCGCTTGATCAGGCTCTCAGCCATAAGGACTGGGATGTCAGTATCCTTTCGCTTTGTCACTATCCGAAAGTTTTAAGAATGATGAGCGATAATCTCAAGTGGACGGCAAAGCTTGGCGATGCTTTTGTCAATCAAAAACAGGATGTTATGGATACGATTCAAGAGTTGCGCGCAAGGGCTAGCTCTCAGGGTTATCTGGTAACAACTGATGAACAAAAAGTTATTGTCGAGCAAAGAATTATTCGCGTTGAACCGGCTTACAGTGATTATCTCTGCGTTCCTGTTTATGATCCGCTGCAGATTTACGGACCATGGTGGTATCCGGCTTTCCCACCTTTCCGCATTTTTTATCCTGGCGTAGCAGTGATTGGTCCGGGTATTGTTTATGCTCCACGTTTGTTCATCGGGTTCGGTGTAATCGGTTGGTCTTTTTTTGATTGGCATGCTCACAGGGTGTGGATTGTGAATCTTGACCGGACAAGAAGATTTTACAAGCACGCGCATGTGTTACATAGACCTGGGCATTATCATTGGAAGCCGGATTACAAGAAAAGAGAGATGCCTCCTCTTCCAAAGAGAGAAAATCTTTTCATCCACCCAAGGGTAAATTCACCGCGCACTGTTCCAAAAGGTGGGTTTAAAAAGGACACGGTAGGCATTGTTTCGCCGAAAAATAAAACGGATAATAGAAAAACTGGCGCGATAGGGAAAAGCGAGCGGCCTTTTATAGCTCCGAAACAAGCGGGAAAGCGCGGAGCCACGGAGGTTGTTGGCCCGCGTGTGAATGATAAAGATAAGAGTCAACGACAGTTCAAGTATCCCTTTAAAAAACAGCAACCTCAATTAAAAGTTCAGCCAATTCCGTCCCCGCTAAGTGTTGTTAATAAAGGTAGCCTCACTTTACAAAGCTTTGGTTCCCCTAAAGTACTGAAGAATTCATTGTGCCAGCTATCTTTCAGAGCAACAGGTGTTGTTCCGATTGTTACCTAGAATATCCGGCAGTCTGTGCAACAGAAGGTAGGGAATGGTCGAAATATTGCTCCAGGAAGGAGGAACTGAAACGAGGATATTAAATACTAGAAATAATTATCTGAGTTTTTCTTCTTCAAGGGCTTTTTTTACTTTTTGGGAATGTTCGATGGTTTCTTGTTTGATTTTGTTAATCAGCAGGTTGATATCTCGGTCGTTTGTACTGAAGTAGTCATAGAATTTTTTTTCGATGATCGAGTCTTCCAAGTTTACACTGTAAGCCAATGCGTTGATTATGGTGTATTGACCAGCTTCTGTTTTCTTATAAACGGTTTTTATGTCGTCGTTTATAGTTTTAATTGTATAAGTTTTTGTTGTTTTTTCGTTAAAAAATACTTTTCCTCCTTCTGCTAAAGAAAACATTTCTTTTACATAGGCCGCGTGGTTGAGTTCATCGCTGCTTAAGGCATTCCAGAGTTGACTATGAGCAGGAAATTTTTGCGCGAAAAGGCGATAAAGATTTGAAATTTCTAATTCAAGTTGCTCCCAAAGTTCTAATAATTTTTTTTGATAATCTTTCAGCATGAACGTATGCCGTTTCCGGCAAAATTAATTTGTGTATTGCCTTCTTGTGTTATTGCTGATTATGACTAGATTATCGCGGTGAATTACTTCATCATAATCTTTATATCCCAAAACCTGACTTATTTGTGAAGTTTTTAATCCCTTTATTTTACGAATATCCGCAGAATTGTAATTGACCAATCCCTTGGCTAAGGTTACGCCTGCGCGATCCACGCAACTTACCGCGTCACCCAAATCAAAATCTCCTTCTATATCCGCGATACCGGAGGGGAGCAGGCTTCGTCCTTTTTCCAAAATGGCATTTTTTGCTCCATCATCTAAAACAAGCTTGCCGTGTGGACGTAAAGTAAAAGCGATCCAGTATTTTTTGCTTTTTAGCTTTTGGGTTGCCGGTAGAAACAGCGTGCCTATTTTTTTGCCGGCAAGAATCTTGGATAAAACACGCTGCTTTTTTCCTGGTGCGATAACACAGGGGATGCCCATGGAGGTGACGCTTTTTGCGGCCAGTACCTTGCTTTTCATGCCCCCCATGCCGACCTCCGTGGTTTCGCAGGTAGCAGCGGATTCAAGCTCATCGGTAAATTCATGCACCACAGAAATAAGTTTAGCCTTTTTACCTTTAGCAGGATTGCAATCATAAAAACCATCGGTACTGGTCAGATTGATAAATAAATCAGCTTCAACCATATTGGCGATCATGGCGGCCAGAGTGTCATTGTCACCGAATTTAATTTCGTCCACAGCAACAGTGTCGTTTTCGTTGATAATTGGGGTTACTCCCCACTCCATCAAGGTGGAAAGCGTATTGCGGATATTCAGGTATCTTTTCCGGTCAGCTAGATCGGAGAGGGTAAGTAATATCTGCGCGACATAAAGACCGCGCTTTTCGAAAGATTTGGAATAAACGCGCATGAGTCTTCCCTGTCCGATGGCAGCTGCTGCCTGCTTTTCGCGGATACTTTTTAGGGGCTTGGTGAGATTTAGGCGGTGCTTGCCCGAAATTATAGCGCCGGAAGTGACCAGCACTATGGTATGACCATTGTGGATGAGATCAGACATCTCACGTACGAGGGAATTGATGATTTTTAAATCAAGCCCGTCTATGCCCGTAAGCACGGCAGAACCAATTTTAATAAGGATTATCTTGGCGAGATTGAATGTTTCAAGTCGGATATTTTTCATAACGTCTCTTTTTTCTTTTTATGGATAATGCTGACTATTTTGTTTAGTATTTTACTTATTCCTTCCCCCGTAACTGCGGAGAACTCGAAAAGCATTATTCCATTTTTCTTAAATAGCGCAACTTCTTTTTTTGCCTTTTCTCTGACGGGGGGAAGGTCGATTTTGTTCAAGGCTACAATTTGAGGTTTTTGCAGCAAGGAAGGATTATATAAACCGAGTTCATTGTTTATGGCCTTATAATTCTCCCAAGCGTCTGTATAGGGCTCAGCGGAGACATCAATTATATGCAGCAATACAGAAGTTCTCTCTATGTGCTTTAGAAAATTTATTCCCATGCCCATGCCCTGATGGGCACCGGAAATAAGTCCCGGGATATCTGCGATAACAAGACTTGGCGCCTTGGCATGCTTTACCACTCCCAGATGTGGTGTCAGAGTAGTAAAGGGGTAATCAGCGATTTTAGGTTTGGCTGCGGAAACTCGAGAAATGAAAGTTGATTTTCCAGCGTTGGGAAAACCGACGATACCGACATCGGCCAGAAGTTTAAGTTCCAGTAAAACCCAGCGTTCTTCTCCTTCCATGCCATCCTGAGCAAACCTTGGTGTCTGGTGGGTAGAAGTCGCAAAATGAGCGTTTCCCTTGCCGCCAATACCTCCGCGGGCGGCAACGTGAATCTGGCTTACCTGTGATAAGTCAGCAAACACTTCTTGTGTTTCCGCGTCTTTAATTACTGTGCCCACTGGGACAGAAATTATCAGATCCGTAGCGCTTCTGCCAGTACGGTTATTGCCTGAACCGTGTCCGCCGTTTTTAGCAATGTGGTGTTGCCGGTACTTAAAATCCAGAAGAGTACGGTGTTTTTCAGTGGCGCGGAAAATGACATCGCCTCCTTTACCCCCGTCTCCTCCATCTGGCCCGCCACGAGGCACGAATTTTTCCCTTCGGAAGCTTACGCAGCCCTGACCTCCATGCCCGGCTTTAATATAAATTTTTGCCTCATCAATAAATTTCATCGCTTTTTAAAAAATAAAAAGGCGCTTTCGGTAAAGCGCCTTGAATGATAAAATATAGCAGAAACATTTACGCCGCGTAAACACTTGCCTTTTTTCTTGTTTTGTCGAGCCTTTCGAACTTTACCACTCCATCAATCAGGGAAAAAAGAGTAAAATCCTTGCCCATCCCCACGTTGTTTCCTGGATGAATTTTTGTGCCTACTTGGCGCACGATAATTGAGCCCGCATGAATTTTCTGCCCGGCAAACACCTTAACACCGCGGCGTTGGGCATTGCTGTCTCTTCCGTTACGGGAACTGCCTTGACCTTTTTTATGTGCCATTACTTCCTCCGCTTAATCTAAATAACGATTTTCTTAATTTTCATGCCGGTTAATTCTTGGCGATGACCGGTTTTTTTATGAA
>Ga0116143_10006329_pt1 | contig 10338 bp, 8 predicted proteins | sample AD_UKC034_MetaG_FD_89745 | JGI IMG/M metagenome (GOLD analysis project Ga0116143, IMG submission 89745) | Active sludge microbial communities of municipal wastewater-treating anaerobic digesters from USA - AD_UKC034_MetaG | ecosystem: Engineered > Bioreactor > Anaerobic > Digestate | place: USA...
ACCAGCAGCTTGTCGGCCAGCGGGTCGAGGAACTTGCCGACCACCGTGATCAGCCCCATGCGGCGCGCGAGCCAGCCGTCGAAGAAATCGGTGATGGAGGCCCCGGCGAAGAAGCAGGCGGCGATGAACGAGTTGACCCGGCTCTCGTAGTAGACGAACACCAGCACGGCCGGGATCACCAGGATCCGCGCCATGGTGAGGGTGTTGGGCAGGTTGAGGAACTCGTCCTTGAGCTTTCGACGCATGCGCCCTGATTCCCCCGGGGAGGGTGGCGGACCTCAACCGAGAAGCAACACCTCTCCGCCGCCCGAGAGCTCGATCCACAGCCCTCCCGGCCAGGGCGGCTCGCCTTCGTACAGCCGCGGCACCAGGTTGCCGGTCCACCCGACCAGGCGGTCGGCGCGCAGCACGAACCGCTCCTCGCCCAGCAACCGCTGCCGGGTCACCTCTCCCGGACAGCAAAGCACCAGCTCTGCCGCGCCGAACAGGTGGAAGATGGGCAACCCCTCGCCCTTCGCCGAGGGCAACCGCCCGTTCTCCCAGGAGGTGGTGTCCGAGAAGGCGAACACGAGCTGCTCGACGAAGTAGCCCGAGTCGCGCTCCACCCGCAGGGGGCTGAAGGTCTCGCCCGCCCCGGCGAGGAAGGCGAGTCGGGTCGGACCGGCCGCGCGCACCATGGCGCGCTCTCCGCGGTCGAAGGGGTGCTTGGTGTCTTTCCCTGCGAAGCGCTTGCGCACCGGGCCGAAGTCCGCCTGGCCTCGCAGCCACTGCAGGCCCGCGAGGCGGGTGTACACCGGGCCCGGCGCGTCCACCGCGAGCTGGCCGCGCTCCACGCGGAACAGCCGGGCACCCTGGCCCGGGGCACCCACCTCGGGCGCGGGCGCCAGCGCACGGGTGGCGTCCAGCGTGCTCCAGGCCTCGACCCCATCGGCCACCGGCTCGCCCGTGGGCGGCGCCGGCTGCTTGCCCACGGCGCGGAACGGCACGTCCTTCTCCTCCAGCGCGTGGAAGCCCTGCTCGGCCACCGCGGACAGGGCCCGCCGGTTGGCCGCCTCGATCTCCCCGCGCCGCGGCTCCGCCTCGCCATCGCCGGCCAGGAGTCGGTCGAGGTTGCGCACGCCTGCGGCCTCGAGATGCCCGCGCGCCTCGTCCGCCTGCCCGCGCCGGACCAGGACCAGCCCGAGGTAGCGGTGGGCGCTGGTGTGGTCCGGGCTGGTCGCCAGCGCGGCCCGCAGCTGTTTCTCGGCCGCGTCCAGGGACTCGGCCTTGAGGAACACCATGGCGAGGTTGACCCGCAGGGTGGGATCGTCGGGGTAGCGCGTGACCAGCCCCTGGTAGACGTCGATGGCCTGGGCGAACAGGCCGAGCTTGAAGTAGACCAGCCCCAGCATGTTCTGGCCGCGGGGGTTCGTGGGCTTCAGCTGCAGCGCCTTCTCCAGGTGCTCCTTGGCCTCGGCGATGCGATCGGATCGCAGGAACTCCCCGCCCTGGTAGAGGTGGAAGAGGAAGTCGTCGTCGATCTCCCCGTCGTCCTCCGTGTTCCAGTCGTCAGGCGGGCGCACCTTGTCCGTCATGGGCTCTCGTCCTCGCCCGGAGGGCCGTAGATCTTCTTGTAGTGGTAGTAGAGCTGCAGCACCCGCCGCACGTAGATCTGCGTCTCGTCGATGGGCGGGATGTCCTGGTGCCGCGCCACCCGGTGCTGCCCGGCGTTGTAGGCCGCCAGGGTGAGCACCAGGTCCCCGGCGAAGGTGTTGGCCAGCTGCCGCAGGTAGCGGGTCCCGCCCAGGATGTTCTGCCGCGCATCGAACGGCTCCTCGACGCCCATCAGCGCGGCCGTCGCGGGCATGAGCTGCATGAGCCCCTCGGCGCCCGCGTGCGACACGGCCTTGGGATCGAAGTTGCTCTCCACCGCGATGACCGCACGCACGAGCGCCGGGGGGATGGCGAAACGCGCCGAGGCCTCGTCGATGAACGAGTCGTACGCGTCGGTCTCGCTCTTGCGCGAGGGATGACGGACGCGGGAGCGTTTGGCGATCGAGGCGCTCGCCCCGGCCCCGCTCGACTTGGCGGGGGCGGCCTTCACGGCCGGGAGCTTCTGCCGAGGCCGAGACTGCCTGGGCTGGTCGATGGGCTTGTAGCGCGCGTCCGGAGGGACGTTGGTGAAGTGGATGACGCCGTCCTCATCGGTGAACTGGTACACATCGGCCTGCGCCCGGGACGCAAGGACGCCGCAGGCGGTGAGCACCGCGAAGGTGCAGCGAGCTGTTCGAGAGAGGATCCTCATGGGCGGAATGAGTCTAGCATGCGCCGCGCGAGCCGGGCAAGGACGCGGCCGTCGGCTGTGGCCGAATTGACAGGCCGTGGAAATCCTGATCTACTCGGCCGTTGCCGAGGAGGCGCAGCATGGGCAGGCACGCGGACTTCCTGGTGATCGGCGGTGGGCTGGCCGGGTTGACGTTCGCCAGGCACGCCGCGCGCCACGGCTCGGTGCTGGTGCTCAGCAAGAAGGACCCGGACGAGTCGGCCTCCGATCGCGCCCAGGGCGGAATCGCCACGGTCATGTCCTCGAGCGACTCCTTCGAGGCCCACGAACAGGACACCTTCCGGGCGGGAGCCGGGCTGTGCAACCCCGAGGCGGTACGCACCTGCGTCGCCGGTGGGCCAGCCGCGGTCCAGGAGCTCATCGACCTGGGCGTGCCCTTCTCCCGCGGGGAGGGGGACGGCGGGCGGGGCTTCGACCTCGGCAAGGAGGGCGGCCACTCTCAGCGCCGCATCCTGCACGCCGGGGACTTCACCGGCCACGAGGTGATGGCCACCCTGCTGTCCGCGGCACGCGCCGCGCCAGGGATCACCCTGCTCGAGCACCACATCGCCGTGAACCTGATCGTGGAGGCTGCCCCCAGCGGCGGGACCCGGACCTGCCGCGGGGCGTACGCCCTGGACCAGCGCACGGGGCGGGTGGAGACCTTCACCGGCGACTGCACCGTGCTCGCCACGGGCGGCGCGGGCAAGGTGTACGTCTACACCACCAACCCAGATATCGCCACCGGCGACGGCATGGCCATGGCCTACCGGGCCGGGGCCGAGCTGGCCAACCTCGAGTTCGTCCAGTTCCACCCCACCTGCCTCTACCACCGCGCGGCCAAGTCGTTCTTGCTGTCCGAGGCCATGCGCGGCGAGGGCGGGCGGCTCAGGCTGCTCGACGGTCAGGAGTTCATGCAGGCCTACGACCCGCGCGGGGACCTGGCCACCCGCGACATCGTGGCCCGGGCCATCGACAGGGAGCTCAAGAAGCGTGGCGACGACTGCGTGCTGCTGGACATGACCGGACGCGAGGCCAGCTACCTGGAGCGGCGCTTCCCCAACATCCACCAGCAGCTGCTCGGCTACGGCATCGACATGACCCGCGAGCCCATCCCGGTGGTGCCCGCCGCCCACTACTTCTGCGGTGGCGTGCGCACCGATCTCCAGGGGCGCACCTCCATCCCCGGGCTGTACGCGGTGGGCGAGACGGCCTCCACCGGGCTCCACGGCGCCAACCGGCTGGCCTCCAACTCGCTGCTCGAGGCGCTTGTCTTCGGCCGCCGGGCGGCCGAGGACGCCGTCGGCTGGCGGGCGGTGGCGCCATCCTTCCCGGCCGCTCCCAGCGAGTGGGACCCCGGCGACGCCGTGGACCCCGACGAGATGGTCGTGGTGGCCCAGAACTGGGACGAGATCCGCCGCTGCATGTGGAACTACGTGGGCATCGTTCGCTCGGCCAAGCGCCTGGAGCGGGCGCTCCGCCGCATCCAGATGGTGCGCGAGGAGATCCAGGAGTTCTACTGGGACTTCCTGCTGACCTCGGACCTGGTGGAGCTGCGCAACATCGCCCAGGTGGCCGAGCTCGTCGTCCACGCCGCCCGCCTGCGGGCTGAGAGCCGCGGGCTGCACTTCACCCTCGACCACCCCGCGACCGACGACGCGCGCTGGGCGCGGGACACCATCCTGCGGCTCGGCCCCGGCGGCGCGCCGGAGCAGACCGATAGCCCCCTGCCCTACTCCTGGGCCTGAGGCTCAGCCCCTGGGCTCGAAGCGCTTGAGCACCAGTCGGCTCTGGGGGATCTCCTTGGCGCCGTCGAGCAGGCTGACCCGCACGTCGACCATGCCGACGCCCGGGGCGAAGGTCATCTCGTTCCGCATGCTCCGGCGCTCGTCCAGGCGCACCTCCATGCGCACCGTGACGCAGCCCTGGAAGACGCCTGCCGGGACGCTCACCTTCCGCTCCACGGCGGCGATCTCGTAGCGCTCCACGGTCTTGAGATCGGCCACGCTCATCCACCTGGCACCCTGGCTCAACGGGGCCTTGAGCACGTAGCGCGTGGCGCCGTCGCGCAACCCCTCGGCGTCGAACCGGAACCGACTCGGCGTGGGCCGGTTATCGAGGAAGAACCCGTCCTCCTCGCGCACCAGGAGCACCTCGAGATCGGGCTGGGGCTGCCCCTGGAAGGTGGTGCCATACACCCAGCGGTTGCCGACCGCGAGGGGCATGTAGGACTCCAGCGGGTGGCTGGCCGTGGGCCCGGCGGTGAGCTCCGGTCCGTGGGCGCAGGCGCCCCACACAAGGCTCAGCGAGAGGATCGACACGCGAAGGATCACGGCTCTCAAGGCACACCTCACTTCCCGGCCTCCGGCCGGGGCAAAGCCAGCTCGACTCCATCCGCCGCTTCGGCCTGGCGCTCCACCCGGGTCAGGCCCTCCAGGGCCCGCGCACGGATCTGAGACTCGGGGTGACCCGCCGCCAGGGTGAACAGGTACCCACGCGCCAGGGGGCCTCCGATCTCGGCCACGGCGGTGATGATCTGAAGCAGGAACACCACGTCCTTGGACCCGGCGAGGCGGATGAGGGCCGGCACCGCGCGTGGATCCCGCTGTGCCACGAGGACCCCCACCGCCTCCAGCACCAGATCCGCGTCGGGATCCCGGAGCAGCTCGATGACCTGCGGCACCAGCTCCGGCACGGGCCGGGCGCGCAGCACGCGCAGCACGTACAGCCGATCGTCCGACTCCTGGCTGGCGAGGAGCGCGAGCAGCCGGTCGGGCGGCAGCGCCTGTGTCTCGAGCTGCAGATCGATCCGCTCGACTGCCTGGCCGACGGCCAGCTCGAGCACGCGCTGGAAGCCCTCGGCGCGGTCCACGCGGGACGGGTCCTGGACCTGGAAGGCGCTGCCCTCCGCGCGCAGAGACTCCGGGGGTACGCCCGTGCGCCTGGCCAGCCGCAGCTCCACCTGGACCGCGCGGTACAGGCCCGCCTTCTCGGCGGCCTCGCCGGCGCCCTCCGGGCTCCGCTCGGTCGCCAGCAGGATGGCCAGCTCGGCCCGGTAGGCCTGGGCGTCGCGTTGATCCACCAGCCGGAGCTGCCGGCTCGCGGCCAGCGCCTCCCCCAGGACGGTCTCGGCCCGACGCACGTCGAAGCCGCCGTCCGCCTGTGCGGTCTGGTCGTCCACGCCCAGCACCAGCACCGGCGGCCGCGAGGAGTCCGTACGGGCGTCGCACGCGACCAGGCTGGCCAAGCACAGCGCCAGGCCGAGCTCAGCGCTGCATCTGTGCCGGGTCCGCATCCGCCACCTCCGCCAGCACCGCCTCCGCGGGCAGCGCCTCACCGGGCTCGAGGCCGAGGCGCACCGCGAGCAGCCCCGCCAGCTCCGCAGCCGCCTCGCGCAGCGGCGGCACCTGCAGGCCTTGCGCCGCCAGCGAGGTCACGCCCAGGTGGGCCAGCCCGCAGGGCACGATCAACCCGAAGTCCTCGAGCGCCGGCTCCAGGTTGAGGGCGAACCCGTGGGTCGAGACGCGCCGCTGGAGGTGGAAGCCGAGAGCGGCGATCTTCTCGCCGCCCACCCACACCCCCGGGTGGAGATCGGACCAGCGGGCGCCGAGCCCGCGACACGCCAGGTAGTCCACCAACGACTGCGCCACCCGCTCCACCCAGGCGGGCACGCTCAGGTGGAGCGCATCCAGGCTGACGATCGGGTACCCCACCAGCTGTCCCGGGCCGTGGTAGGTCACGTCCCCGCCGCGCAGGACGCGGACCAGGCCGATGCCCCGCCTGCGGTACTCCTCCTCGGTCAGGCGCAGGTGTCGCCGATCGGCCTGCCGCCCCAGCGTGATGGTGGGCGGATGCTCGGCCAGCAGCAAGCGTGGCACCGCCCCGGCGGACACCCGCGCCGCGTGGGCGTACTGCAGCGCGAGGGCCCGCGCGTAGTCCATGCGCCCGAGGTAGCTCCACGGAAGGGACGGCATCAGACCGCAGTCCCCTGGGCGAGCCCCGAAGAGGTGGATCCTGGCGTCATGGGGCGCTGGCTGCCTCCCGGCTCCAGGTCACACGCCGAGGAACAGCCGCTTGCCGAAGTTCGGCGCCAGCTTGGCGTCGAAGATCTTCTGGGCGGCCCGCTCGACGTCGTACTCGACACGATGGTACTCCAGCACCCGCGCCTCGGTGTCGAACACGGTGAAGCAGGCCCGGTTGTCGTAATCCCTCGGCTGGCCGACGCTGCCGTCGGTGATCACGTACTTGCAGTGCCGGCGCAGCCCGAACCGGCGGGCCACCACCTCGTTGACCTCTCCAGGGTGGAGCGCATAGGACTTGGTCAGGTGGGAGTGGCCGATGAAGCTCACGGCGGCCATCCCCTCGAGGCTGGGCAGCAGCTCGGCCGCCTGCTCCAGGGTGAAGATGTACTCGAAGGCCTCCGGGTACAACGGGTTGCCGTGGCTGAAGGACAGGTCCAGCTCCTGCCAGCGGTCGGCGAAGGGCAGGCCGCGCAGCCAGGCGTGGTGCTCCGGCTTGAGGTGGGCCACGCACCAGTCCAGGGCGTTCCGGGCGGCGTCGTAGTAGTAGCTGTACTCCATGCGACCGCTGACCGCGGCGTCGTGGTTGCCCAGCACCACCACGCTGGCGAGCTGGCGCACGATCTCACAGCACTCGTTGGGGCTCGCCCCGTACCCGACCACGTCCCCCAGGCAGATGTACTTGTCGATGCGCAGGTCCTGGTAGGCTCGAACGACCGCTTCCAGGGCTTCCAGGTTGGAGTGCACGTCGGAGAAGATACCCAGCCGCATGGGAGCCCAGCCTCCGGGCGAGAGCCCGATAGGGCCGGACTTTAGCACGCCAACTCCGCGGTGGGCAAGCGAATCCTGGCCTCGCCAGGGTGCCCTCAGCCGCCCAGCTTGAGCGGCAGCTTGGGGACGGTGAACGGCTCGCGGGCCTTGGGGAACTTGATCGACTTGATGATGTAGGAGATGCACGAGGCCACGTAGGTGCCCTCGTGCTCCTTCGTGCTCACGGTGAAACTGCTGACGCTCCCGGAGGGGGCGATGGTGAAGGTGACCACCATCGTCCCGGTCACGCTGGGATCGCGCTGCTGCTGCTGCTGCACGCAGCCCTTCATGGCGGGCACGAACTTCTGCAGCGCCTTGCCGACGTCCGCCTGAGCGAGCTTCTGCGGCACGTCCCCGGAGGCCTCTGCCTCGGCCGCAGGGGGCGGCTTGTCGGGGGGCTTGGGCTTGTCGGTGACAGGCTTGCCCGGACCCTTCGGCGGCTTCACCCCGGCCCCGGGCGGCTTGGTGCGGGCGCCCGGCACCACGCGGGGCTTCTTCGGATCGTCCGGCTTGTCCGGGGGGAGGGCCTCTCCGGGCCTCTTCACCACGATCTGCTCGTCGCCCGGCGGCCTGTCGGACGCTCCGGCCGGCTGGTCGGGCTCGCCTCCCGGCCCGTCGCCCGCTGGCCTTTCGGCGCCCGCCGCGGGCCTGTCGCCAGCCGGCGCCTCGGCGGAGGGACCGCCGGCGGCAGGCCCGTCCTTCCCGGGGCTCGCGGCCGGATCCCTCTCGAGCGGCTCCACCGTGCCAGCCGGGTCCGGGGGCGGCTCCTTCAGGAAGGCGAAGTAGGCCACGGCGGCCCCCACCACGATCAAGCCGGCCCCTGCGGCCGCCGCGATCAGCTTCATCCGTGAGCCCGCGCGTCGGCCACCGCCCAGGTAGGCGGGCCCGGCCAGCACGCTGCCAGAACGGCTGTAGGCGGCGTTGGACTTCCCGTCCTCCGGCCTGGCGTCCAGGGAGGAGTCGAAGTACGACTCCGAGGGGCGCGCGACCTCCCCCGAGACCACGGAGTCATCCCGCTCCCAGGGCGGGACCTCCCCCGCGTCGGCCAGGTCGAAACCTGCGGCGGCGGCCGCCTTGCCCGGCGAAGCCGCCGGTGCCTTGACCGCGGCCTCCATCTCCTCCTCGACCAGCGAGGCGAGCTCCGAGCGCCGGTTGGCCGACCACAGCTCCGCGGAGGGATCCTTGGCGGCCGGGCGCGCCTCTGGCGCCTCCTCCTGGGGTGCCGCGGAGGATGGCCTCCCTGCGTCCGGCTTCGCCTGCTCCAGCAGGTGCCTGAGCCCATCCATCTCGCGGATGGCCTTCCACTCGGCCATCCCCGTCTGCCACGCCAGGGTGCGCGGCCCGATCTCACCGGCCGCCCAGCGCGCCTCGACCTCGCTCAGCTTCATCGGCCCGACCTGCTCGTCGCCGATGGCCAGGTACCAGTCACCCCGGGTCGCGCCGCCGCCACTCTGGATCTCGGTGGAGTCGCTGCCCGCGAACACCTCGTCCAGGCGTGAGCTCATCGAGTCCGGCTGCCGCCGGGACCGTTTCACGTCCTCCATGCGGAAGATCTCGGTGGCCTGCGCGTCGTCGTCGTCGTCGTCGCCGCCGCCCACGCCTCCCTGCAGCAGCTGGTCGAAGGCCTCTCCCACCTCGTCGGTGCCGCGCCGCGCGGCGCCCAGCGGCTGCCCGGAGGGGTCGGTCGGCAGGCCGGCGGCATCCAGCGCGGGCGCCGCGGCGGCCTCGGGCTTGAGCACGATCACGTGCCCGCACCGCTTGCAGCGCACCTTCACGCCCTTGCCGGCGATCTTGTCGTCCGAGATGAGATACTGGGTGGAGCAGTTATCGCAGACGAACTTCACGGCTGGACTCCTCCGCCTCTGCCCACTGGGACGCCCGGAGGGGGCCCGCGGGTCTCCACCCGGGCAACCCCGAGCCGAGATCCTACCAGAGCCCACCCCGCTCCCTCAAGTTCACGGCGCGATCCGCGCCGCTCCACACCTCAGGGCCCCACGGCCAGGCCCAGCGCCTCACGCAGCGAGAAGTACTCCGGGCTCGAGGCGAACACCAGGAGCTCCCGCACCCGCTGGATCGGCCGCATCGGGGTCAGCCCGCCGCCGTCCTGCTTGAGCACGGTCAGACTGACCGCAAGATCGTTGCACACCAGCAGTCCGGCCCGGTTGATCGAGTGCTCGACCGCCTCCACCCAGCGCTTCAGGCTGTAGGCGCGGGGCTCCTTCAGGTACTCGGCCACGGCGCGCTGCAGCATCCCCAGACCCTGCTCGTTGAGCGCCCGCTTGAGGTTGGTCCTGGCGCGCTCGATGCCACGCGCGTCGCCCTCCGCCTTGTGGGTGGACTTCACCAGCAGGCACGCCGCCTGCAGCAGGTTGTTCAGCTCGACGAAGGGCACGGCGCAGGCGAGCAGGAACTCCGCCCGGGTCATGGCGAGCTGGCGGCCGATGTGGAACAGGAGAAACTTCTTCTTGTCCTCGACGAAGATGTCCTTGAAGGCGATGACCGAGGTCGGCCTCGTCATGGCGATGGCGAGCCCCGGGGGGTTGGGCGCGGCCTGGTCCTTGAGGGCGAACAGCTCCACCTCCACGCCGCCGAGCACCTTCGCCGCGATGCGGAAGTTATGCGCCACGAGGCTGCGGTCGCGCGCCAGGTCGACCATGTGCTCCTTGGCCCGCAGGCCCACGTCCTTGTGCTCGACCACGAACATCGGCGCGGCCATGCGGACCATCGTGCCGAAGATGCGGGTGAAGGGTACCTTGACGTCGCTGTGCGCCAGCAGCTTCTCCCAGATCGGGTCGGTGAGCGGCCGCGCGGCCTGCTGCGGAGCCTTTCGGGTGAAGTAGTTGACGATCTTCTGCTCCTCGTCGTCCGCCTTCTTCAGGTACTTGAGGATGGTGGTCAGGCAGAAGACCTCGTCGTAGTCCTTCCTGGCGTTGTAGAGCTTCCACAGGCTGCGGTAACTGTTGACGCGATCGGCGGCCATCTTCAGCACCTTGTGGTGGGTGAGGATGGCCTCGTCGGCCGCGCCGGCCTTGGCGCCCAGCAGGTCGCCCAGGACGGCCAGGGCGTCCACGTCCTCGGGATCGAGCGCGGTGATCATGCGGTAGGCGTCGATCGACTCGTTCAGGTTGCGCAGCACCACACGGCACAATTCGCCGAGATCGCGCCAGAGGGCCAGCTTGGTCTTGCGCGCCTCGACCGGCAGGCCGC
>Ga0116143_10006332_pt1 | contig 10336 bp, 5 predicted proteins | sample AD_UKC034_MetaG_FD_89745 | JGI IMG/M metagenome (GOLD analysis project Ga0116143, IMG submission 89745) | Active sludge microbial communities of municipal wastewater-treating anaerobic digesters from USA - AD_UKC034_MetaG | ecosystem: Engineered > Bioreactor > Anaerobic > Digestate | place: USA...
TCCGAAGGACATGCCTTCAGTTATTTCGTTCAGGGTGGTCGCCACTCCTCCCCTGGTAGGGTCGCGCATGAATTTTATGTCGCCGGCATATTTGTGCATGATATTGCCTATAAGGCCGTTAAGGGGAGCGCAGTCGCTCTTTATGCCGGACTCTATGCTGAATTCGTTCCGGGCAAGGAGAACTGCAAGCTCGTGGTCTCCTATGTATCCGTTTATGATAACCCTGTCTCCGCGCTTTATGCGTTTTTTGCCGAGCCGGACATTTTTATCCGATATGCCTATTGCCGCGGTGTTGATGAAAAGCCTGTCCATTTTGCCTTTTTCAACCACCTTGAAATCCCCGGTTGCTATCTCAACTCCCGCTTTACGGGCTGTTTTTGACATGGATTTTATTATTTTCTCCAGGGTTTCCGTTTCAAGACCTTCTTCGGCAATGACCCCGCAGGATAGGAAAAGCGGCTTTGCCCCCGTGACGGATATATCGTTGACCGTACCGCAGACAGAAAGTTTCCCTATGTCTCCGCCGGGAAAGAAAAGCGGGTTGACGGTATAGGAATCGGTGGTGAAACTTACGTTGTATTTTTCGCTTATTTTTTCCAGGACGGCGGAATCTTCAAGGTTTTTCAGCACGTCTCCCCTGAAATGTTTCAGGAAAACGTCTTTTATGAGAGAGTGCATCAGCCGTCCGCCGCTTCCATAAGAGAGAAGAATTTTTTTATCCATTTTCCTGTGGCCTTTCGTACCTGTAAAAAGCCGCGCATGTCCCCTCGGACGATACCATGCAGGGGCCTACGGGATGCTCCGGATTGCATTTTTTGCCGAAAAGTCTGCAGTCAGCGGGTGTTTTTACACCTTTCAGTATGGCGCCACATATGCAGTTTTTTTCTTCTTTCGGTTTCCTGATTTTGACTGGAAATTTCTTTTGCGCGTCAAAGTCCCCGTACTCTTTTCTCAGGGACAGCCCGCTTTTCTTTATATTCCCCAGCCCCCTCCACTCCGAGTCGGTTTCTTCAAAGAGTTCGGAAATAAGAGCCCTCGCCTTCTTGTTCCCGTTTTCCCTCACAACCCTTCTGTACTGGTTTTCAACGCAGGGTTTTTCTCGGCCTGCGATTATCTCCGTAAGCAGGAGTATTGACTGCAGGATATCCACGGGTTCAAACCCGCTTACCGCGCAGGATATCCCGTATTTGCCCGGGATGCCTTCGTAACGGCGGCTTCCTGTAACCGCGCTCACATGCCCCGGGCATATGAATCCGTCTATTTTTACGTCTCCCGATTCCAGCAGAAACTCCATAGCAGGAAGAATAAGCTTGTGTCCCGGGAAGATATAAAAGTTCTTTATGCCGAGGCGTCCTGCTTCTTTTAACACAGTTGCCACAACCGGGGAGGTGGTTTCAAATCCGACTGCCAGGAATATGATATGTTTGTCCCTGTATTTTTCCGCCATGGACAGGCATTCAAAGGGAGAATAAACCACCCTTATGTTGCTGCGTACCGCCTGTTCTTTCTCAAGGGAGGAAAGGGAGCCGGGAACTTTCAGCATGTCCCCGAAGGTTGCAATCACGGTATCAGGCAGGCGGGCAAATTCTATTGCCGTATCAAGATACCTATTGGGAGTCACGCAGACGGGACAGCCCGGACCTGACAGAAGATTTATTGAACAGGGCAGCATCTTGCGTATGCCGTACCTGCCTATGGCCATGGTATGGGTGCCGCAGACCTCCATGAGGTTTATTTTCCCGGGCAGTTTATCCGCCTGTCTTTGTATGGCTTTAACCAGTTTCTGTATGGCGGAATCATTCCTGTATTCGGATATATATTTCATAAGCGAACATCCATTTTAACGAGCTGCAAGTTTCCTTCTGTCACCCTGAAATGCCTGTATTCAGGGTCTCTTTTTTGAGATTCTGAGATCCTGAATCCCTTTTAGGGTAAACAAGTTCAGGATGACAGGAAACGTCATTTTTCAAGTTCACCAAGCAGGCGCAAAGTCTCCCGCGCGTATTTTCTGTCCAGTTTTTCTATGGCGCAACCCGCATGAACTATAATATAGTCGCCTTTTTTCAAGCCGGAGAGAAGGTCTATGTTGACTTCTTTCTTCAGCCCTCCGAACTCGGCTACGGCGGTATTGTTTTTTATGTTTATTACTTTCATGGGTACGGCCAGACACATTTTTTTATTCTCCTTCAGACAGCCTGTTTTATTATTTATACCTCTTTAGCCGGGAAAAGGCAAAAGAGGAGATCCTGAACCCTTCCATGGTAAATAAATTCAGAATGACAAAGACAAAAGAAGTGCGACCTATCCCGTTATACGGGATACATTTTATCCTCCGTAGCTTCAGCGAAGGAAGACGCACCGCTACAAAAGATTTGTTACAGGCTATTTTTTCATATCTCGTCCGCTGATTATGACTCCCAGGCGCGAGTTTTTATTTACAAGTTTGCCCGCCATTATGTCTTCTTCAGTGAATGAAGAAAAAGCGATATTCATCCTGTTCTTCCTTCCGTCCGCATCGTGTATGACATATATAACCCCGTCATCCGATTCGGTCGCATCTGGATAAGAACAGTTACCTCCGTACAGCAGCAACTCATAAGGCCATGTCTTGCCTTCATCCTCGGACAGGTACGCGGTCATTTTGTTTCTCCTGCCGGGAGTTTCCGGGTCAAGGGGATGGTATATAAGCAGCAACCTTCCCGATTTCAGCCTTCTTATGTGAAATCGTGTGCTGGGGCCCGGCCTGAAAAGTTCTCCCTGGGACCAGGTCTTTCCCCTGTCAAGGGAAGATGTCTGGCTGATACCGCTTCGGGGCGCCCAGCTTCTCACAAGCATCCAGAGACTGCCGTCTTTCCTTTCTATTATCATGTGTTCGTTCCATCCCGCATTGGGAACGGTCGCCTCTGAAAAATGGGAAACTGTCTTTCCTTTGTCCTTTGAAATATAAACATCCACGGGATTACTCCTCGGCGAAGAAGGCAGTAACCACTCGCCCGTTGACAGCACGGTGGGCTTGTTAAGCAGGGTCCCCCTGCCTACGCCCATGGGCTTTGACCATGAAGGTTTTTCAGCATCGGGATTCTCCGTTGACATTGCCCAGGAATCGTGCTTGCCCATTAAAACATCGCATTGTGTCCAGAATAGCCACATCCTCCCGGAAGGGTCTTTCCATGGAACCGCGTCTATTGAAGCGACAGGCCAGGCGGGATGCTGAATAGCCAGTTCAGGAGGATCCGACCAGGTTTTGCCGCCGTCGGTGCTGGTGGCAAAAACAGAATAGTTCCTTGGACCTTCTGTATAATCGCCGGTGTTATCCGCCACCCAGGTTGCCCACAAACGTCCCGCCGCAGTTACTTCTATACCGGGAATACCCTGGTAAGTCCTGGAACTGAAGGCGTATTCCTCTCCGGGCTGGCTATATATTTTCGCAGGAGACTTAACAAATTCTATTTCTTTCACTTCTTCTTTATCCGGCGTTTTGTAATCCTCAGGCAAACGCCCTATGGTAACTCCCCAGCCGGGTTTCCCGTACCTTATAACCTCGCCTTTCTCAGCATATTTCCTGTAAACGGCCACCGTCTCCGTAAGAGTTTTTGAAAGCTTGAATTCGGGAACATCTTCCATTCTTTCAAATCCCTGTTCCATAAGAGAGGCAAAGTAAGGAATAGGATTAAGATTGTTTGGTTTGCGTTCATCTACTATCTTTCCTGCCGCACTCTTGGAAAACCTGCCGCTCATGTTTTCTTCAACGGGCGTGGGGGTGATAACATATACGTATCCCGGTTTTTCAACCAGGGATTCGCTGTATTCCATGGGAGAAAGAATATACCCCTTCCCTTTTAGAAATTCAGGCAGGTTGGCGAAGAGATGGTCTCTATTCACGGTCCATCTGTACGCATCCGCAGAATGTTTTGTCCATATCTGCCTGCCGTTTTCAAGCTTCCTTATGAAGCCGCCATGAGGTTCCATGGGTTTCAGGAGAGCATCCTGTTTTTCCACGATATTGTCACAATGGACACAGGAACAAAACATGCAGAAGGCCCCCGCAAGACAACTCAAGATTCCCAATAATCTTTTCATGTTTTTCTCCTCTAAAAACTTCTATCTGCCTGAAACTTTCCTAATGGCCGGGTCCGCCGGGTTGATTGGCATAACCTCCACTGAAATACTTGCCCTTCTCATTTCAAGAAGGCTTGAAGGATGGGTCTGCCTGAGTATTCTGGGAGGATTTTCGCCGTCTGCCCTGGTAATTCTTATTTTAGTATAAGGCGGTTGAGGAAGTTTTGCCAGTCCGAAATCTTCCTTCTTAGCCCTTTCCAGCGCCCGTCTCGCTCCTTCTTTTATCCTTATGCGTGCTTCTTCCGGGGAAAGATGGATTGCAGATATGTTGTGTTTCCTGTAGGCGTCTTTTGACAGGTGGTTACCCGGCTCTGTCTGGGTTCCCTTTTTAACCGCAACGGTTTCAATCCCGGGCAGAAGAGCCTGCGCTTCCCGGCAAAAGGCTTCACAGCCTGTTCCGAGAATTGTGCGGATGCCCAGTTCCGTGGCAAGGAAAACCAGGTCGCCAAATTCCCCCACAGGGATGCCGTTGATAGACTGTTCCACGACCCCCATGTTTCCCGTGTGGGAAATGTGTCCCCCGATAGTACCAGCCATGGGATGCTGGCCTACCCATGCGGCAAAATCAAATTTGCCGTCGGTGAGGGAAAAAGAAGCCTCTCCTGCAGGCCAGCTGCATACATATTCTATTTTCGGATTGAGAAGCAACTGGTCAATGCCTCCGGCGCCGTCCCCATCGGCAACGAGAAATTCATCCGCCCCCGCTTCAATAAAACCTTCTATGGCGGCGTTGGTTTCCATGGTTAGAAACTCTTTCGCCTTATGGTAGTAACGCCCGTCTGTGTAGCACCAGTCTATTGATTGCTGGACTCCCGCAACCCCTTCCAGGTCTGTCATTATATAGATTCTCATTATTCATGCTCCTTTTTTCCACGAAGGACCGTCCTTCGCAGCTTGCAATATCAACGGATGGAGACCGAGAGAGCGGCAGAGCCGGTCGAACGGTTGCCCCAGTTGTCCACTGCAACTACCCTGTAGTAATATGTTTTGCCCGCCTCAAGCACGCAGTCAACGAACTCAGGTGCCGCCATACTGCCCACAAGCGTCCCGGGGCCCGTTTCAAATTTAGACGTCTGTGACCGGTACACGTTATAGTACCTTACACCCTGGGGCGCTTTCAGTTCGTTCCATGTCAGCTTGAAATATGGCGGCTTTACGCTGTAACCTCCCCTCTTAAGCTCGGCTCCCTGCACTAACATTTCCGACGACTTCAGTCCGGACGGCGTACCCGAAAGAACCGATGGCGCATTGCTTTTTCCGGCCGGCGCAAACTCCATGTCGTTGGTCACCATTATACTGTCCAACGCTATCCCCGCGTCCGAAGTCTCAAGGATTACCTCGTGACGCCCTGATGCCAGGGGCATCGTGCCTGCGTCAACTACAACCCATTTCCATCCATATCCCGATACCGGGATACTGCCAACCTGTTTGCCGTCAACCTTCACACTGAAACTTCCACTCCCGGCCTGCCCCTGCTCCGGCCAACCGGTCGTGTAGCTCTCACATTCCAGCCGGCTCATGCCGCGAACACGCGCCATCAACTTTGCAGAACCGGACGAGGGAATTTCTATCTTCATTGACACACTGCCCTTCAACCCCTCGCTCAGCCGCTTTTTATACAACAGCTCAGGGTCCGTCACCGCCACCCCGTAAGAATTGCTTGCACCCTTCGGCTCGAAAAACGGCACCATGGGTTTGCTTATATCCCCGGTTTCCGCCTCGTAAAAACGCCTGTATCTGCTTTCGCTCCCAACCTGCACCTCGCCGGAAAACATCCTGCTCTCCAGGCCGGAGTGTTCTACGGAGGTCATGACGTAAAACCCTGTTCCCGAAATACTGTATCTCTGTCCCGTGATAAGTTCGCCGTTGACTTTCGCGTATCCCCTGCCGCTCTCTGCAGAACGGTAAAGGTTGTATCCCTTTATCTCGGCGTGGTACATCGGTTTTTCCCACGTAAGAACGTTTCCTTCCGCCTTCAGGTTTGCAGGAGGCATGGGATAGCGGGACACGGCCATGTAAACGTCGCCTATGGGGTACTCCGTACGTTCAACCGTAAGCATTGAGGAGGCATATACAACCTTGGTATAGTCCGGGCTGGGGTTGGCAAGAGGATATATTATCTTTGCAGCCGTTCTGCCTTTTGTTCTTGCCGCGGCAGAACGCTCGTCCGCATCTACGATATTCATGGCGGCAACAGTCCACAGGGTATCGTGCTCGAGGTCTATCATTATGAAAGGTATCGTGGGAACAACTTCCGACCAGACGAAAGCATAATCCTTGTCCCGCCTGAACTCGTGCGGCCAGGAGACGTGGTCAACCGTTGGATAAGAACCTATTAACCTGACCGTCTTGTCATACGGGTCGTTGACGCTCACGGTATTCCTGAAATTGGAGTGCATGCCCAGGGCACTCATATGTACCTGGGTTCCGTCCTCAAGGGTGAGAATAGCGTTGTCTCCTGAACGGGGAGAGCCTCCCGCGAGATTCCACCAGTTATCTCCTTTCCACTGCCGGCTTGTCGGCCAGGGTACCTGCCTGACTCCCGGGGTGGAAACGACCCTCAGAAGACCTCTTTTATCTGTGAAAGAGAGGGGCAGAGCCCATACCTGGTATGGATTCTCATCAGTAAGATAGCTGTTCCTGTTTATTTCAAACAGAAAATATCTCGTGCCATCTTTATCTACCGAGTTTATCCAGTTTGTGCCTGACTTGCCCCATGCCGAATTCATAGGATATGTATCAATACCCTTTTCCCCGGGGTATATGATATCTTTTTCAGGGTTCTTTGATATGCTTTTAACCTTGAACTGAAGAAAATTGTTCCCTTCCATGTCTGAAATCGCCAGTTGTTTCCGGTCTTCCGACTGCCAGACGAGGATTTCATGGGTTACGCCTCTTATCCTGGGCCCCCTGCTGCTATTCTCCGAGGGATATTGAATTATCCTCCAACCCTGCCGGGAAGGAAAATTGAACCTGTGGGTGGCCCGTGTCTCAAGATTCAGGAATTCCACGTATTCTTTTGTCCTGGTATGGCATATCCAATCCGACGGGTCGGCTCCTTCCGGAAGCCTCTTTACTTCCCAGGGAAAGAGCCACAGGGTCTTGCTTATCCAGCTTAACCGCCTGTCCAGTGAAGGGTTCCTGTGGCGTACAGAGCCGTCTGTCTTTATAATGTCTCCCGGGACCCTGAACCCCGCGTGGACATACTTGCCGTCATTGCTGAAGTCGGGATATCCTGCGTATGAAAGGTTGATTTCTCCACCCTGTGTCATGAGCCAGAGTTCTGTTCCGAGCATGGCATCCTGGAAGATAACCCTTCCGGGACGGTCGGGACGGGATATCTTCTTCATCGTATCAAGCCCGTGACACAAACTGGCAGTCGCTCTGGAAGCCCAGTTGTCAGGCAGTACGGTATCTCCCAGGCGTATTATCTCCATCTCCTTTACCTGCACAACCGCTTCGTGAAGAGCCGGGTCCTGGTAGACGCGGACTATGCCCGCCCTGAATTTTTTCTTCTCCTTGCCATCCACGTAGAAAGGAAGAAGTACTTCCCTGAATTCTCCGGAAACGCCTATTGCTATGGCGAAAATGCTCGTATCTCCAGGGATAGGCAGCATATCGAGAGAAAGCTTGGGAGAAAAAGAGTTTGATTTTGCAACTGCACGGAATAAATAACGGCCGGGAGCAAGCTCAACATCCCGCGTGAAACCCTGCCAGTTTCCTTCAAGAGTAAATGTCGCAATACCTGTTTTCTCATCGTAGGAATAGTCTTTCCATGCGCCGCCGCGGCTTCCCTGCCAGCCGACAGGCGAGCCGTCCTTTACTTTAGAGAAATCAAACCTTATAACCGTTTCTCCTCCGTAAATGCTTACTCCGCCATTTGCAAAAACCTGGGTCATTGTAAAACACAGGAAAACTGCGAGAAAAAATTGCAAGAATAAATTCTTCACTTACATCCTCCCGGGATTTTGTTATTCGTTCTGCCAAATATGGCTATTTTTTCTTTAAAAAAATTTACTTTTTTTACACATGTACAGGCGGCAATAGGCGAAGGACCGTCCTTCGCAACTCCGTACAGGCAAAGGCGTCTGACTTGTCCCGTTATACGGGATTTAAGCTACGAAGGACCGTCCTTCGTTTTATCATTTGGCTTCCACCGCTTCTTTAGAGAAGGCGGAAGTTCCCTTGAGGTCCCCGTCAAAAAGAAAGAGGGCCCGCGTGTTTTTATCCATTGCAGGCGAGGTTGCCGGAGGAGTGAAATCTCCGTTGTACCTGACCGTGTCAGATACCCTCAGCATGTCCATGGTCCCGTCGAGAGGACCTATGGTGACGTCTTTCAGGTCTTTCGCAAGGGTTATGATTTCATTGCCTTTGGGCTCCCGCAAAAACCTTCTCTGAAGGCTGTTGCGGTAATCTTCAAGCCGCCTACCGTTGACAAATATGGCGAATTCCCATTTTATCTTGGCAGGTTCGGGTTTACGCAGTTCACCGGGACCGCCAAGCGCGAGAATGGATGTCCTGCTTCTTATGTACCTTACCGCCAGGATATTCTCGCCTTTTTTCAGCCTTACGTTTATCATGTGGTTCCATATCGAAAAGGGATAATGGATATTGCTTGTCACGGTGGTATCATGTATAAGCTTTCCGTTGAGCCACGCCTGCATCCACCAGTCGGCTCCCATGCCCAGTGTAACTTCCTGGTCTTTGGAAGAGTTGAGCTTCAGGAAAATATAGGCCGCCCTGCCGGTGTATTCCCCCTTCAGGATACCGGGAAATTCGTACGTCGTCTGCCTGACCACCTTGTCAACGGCCTTAAGAACCCTGCCTGCCACTTTTATCTCTTCCGGGTAGGAATTCAGTACGTCTTCGGATAAAACAGGGTCATTCCTGTCAACGGGGCCGAAAATCCGCCATGTTACGGGCCACCTTATTTCCCCGAGTATTTCCCTGTCGGTTATCGCCGTTTCAGGCGAGGCAAAAGCCCACGTGTAGGCGATATGGTTCCATTCGCCCTGCCTGAAAAGGTGCCTTTCCTCCCTTCCCACAAGGGACTTGTGCTGGGTAAAAGAAGGTTTAACCTTTTCTCCTGACAGTTCCCCGAGAAGTTCCAGTATGAGGTCGCTGTAAAAATACCTCTGGCCGAACCTTGCCCCGTAACGGTACCCGAGATGGGCATGGGGCCCTTCCAGGAGAGACCTTATCCTGAAAGAATCTCCCCTGCCCAGTGCTATGTCCTGGGTTGACCAGTCTGGCTTGAACCAGAACTCTACAGTCCCCTGTATGCCGGGGAAAAACCTGTAGCCTCCCTGCTCAAGTTCATCCCCTGCAGGAAAACTCACAGACTTCTTTCCCGCAAGCCTCAACCCTTTACCATGGACGCCCTCAACGAACTCAAGGTTATCCGAAGGTTCTGAGAAAACGGTTACAGTAACAGGCTTGCCGCCGGTATCTTCGGGAATACGGTCGGGCGAGCCGAAAGCCACAACCGGCTCCACGTTGAGAAGCCGGGTGAAAACAAGAGGGGCTCCCTGTATGCCTCCTTCAACCGTATGAAGGCTCCAGGTACCGCTTCGTCCTCTCACCGGGATAACAATCCTTCCCGTATTTTCGTTTTTTCCTTCAACAACAACCGTCCCGTCGGGAGCTTTTACTATCTGCGGCCTGCCGAGAAAGATTTCAAGGTTCTCAAGCCCTTCCGGCACCCTGAAGAAGAAAGGAGCGTCTTCTCCCAGCCTGCCTGCCGCAAGCTGCCCGGTAACCGCCCATCCGTCACCCTCTACCTCTGCAGCGGTCCAGAAACCCTCCGGGCAGTATAGAGCCACCTTTTCCGTGGTGGCGTCAAGAACGGTAAATGCTTCCGTCCCCCCGAAGTAGAGCAGGTAAAAGCCGGTGTCAAGCGTTGAAGGAACCGTTACCCTGACATGGTACTGGAACTCGGCGTCTTCATCCCTGTTCATGGTTCCTTTACCAAGTATTCTTGGTATAAGGATTCTCTGCTCGGATTCTGTCTTTATCCCGGGTATCGTCTTTGGCCGGGAGGAAATCGGGTAAGAGAATAACTCCGTTCTGATTTTCCCGCCGGACGGAGTAACAACGTGTATATTGAAAACCGTATCATTGCCCCTGGTGTGGGAGAAAAGCATGCCGGAACGGTTAACCTGCGATGATTTGACCAGAACCGGCCATTTTTCGCTTTCCCAGTTTTTATCCCTGAAGA
>Ga0116143_10006335_pt1 | contig 10334 bp, 7 predicted proteins | sample AD_UKC034_MetaG_FD_89745 | JGI IMG/M metagenome (GOLD analysis project Ga0116143, IMG submission 89745) | Active sludge microbial communities of municipal wastewater-treating anaerobic digesters from USA - AD_UKC034_MetaG | ecosystem: Engineered > Bioreactor > Anaerobic > Digestate | place: USA...
ATTTTCCAGAGTTTCTTTAGCAGCAAGGGCAAAAGCAAGACCGCCGATACCCAGTCCCGTTAGAATAGATACCACATCCAGATTAAAAACTGCGCCAAGCATGAAAACAAAACCGGCGCCTGCCACTACTACCTTCATGGCAGATTTCATAAAAGGGACAAACTGATCATCGAGTTTACTTTCTGTTAATTCAGCTCTTGCAGCCATGACCAGGCCAATGAACTCTACGATCCGAATGACATACCATGTGATGGCAAAAATTATAGCCCCCTCGAAAATTTGAACAAAGACAAAACGAACGCCAAAATCCTTAACTGCAGCCATTTCCCATTCAAGAGGGAATGACAACCTGTAGAATGAAAAATAAATTATAGTAATGAGCAATAACAATCCAAAAGGAGCCGAAAGAAGTTCAATAAACTTTTTCACGCCCACCGTCTTTCCATAACGCCTGAAAGTTCTGTATAGGATCCAGTTAAGCAGGTTTGAGATATACTTTTTCAGGATTAAGCCCCCGATAAGAATACTTGCCGATAACAAGTAGTCTTTGATTGTATTTCCAAGATATACCTGATCTAAATACTCGTTCATAATCAATTAACGTGTTTTATACGGGTGAATTCCTGTATGTTCAAAATGAAAAATTCAAATTAATTTATGAGCAGGCAGTCATTCCATTACAGATCATCAAATTGGTTTAGAATGATTTCAAACCAGTTTTCCGATTGACCACTCGAGGGCAGCAGCAGTAAATCCTGTTGCAGAATTGTGGCTCCGATGAACTTCACCCATTGCTTCTCCAATACAGTTAGAGACATCATTAAATATTGCTTCATCCGTGATCAAGGCAGCATCATTCATCAAGTACCTGAATACTCTGGCCATCCCACAGTTCGCAATAAAATCAGGTATCACCGTTAAATTCATATCCGCGAATTCAGCCGTTTCCCCATAAAATATTTCATTGTCTGCGAAAGGCACATTTGCTCCGCAGGATATGACTTCCAATCCATTTTCGATCAGCCATTCTACATGTTCACGATGAACCAATCTTGAAGCTGCAGCAGGAATGAATATTTCTGCATCCATATGCCATATTTCCTTCTTGATCTTGTCGAGAGGAATGAGATAAGGAGCTTCGAGTTGATTTCCGTTTCGATTCAAATAAAATTCGCGAACTTCTTCAAAAGTAAATCCATTTTTGTTGCTAACACCGCCATGGCGGTCTATAATACCTACGATCTTTACCCCCATAAGTGCCAGGTAATATCCTGCCGCTGCACCTACATTTCCCCAACCCTGAACGATAGCCCTTTTCTTCTGAATGTCTCCGCCTTTCAGTTTATAGTGGTGTGCCACAGCTTCAGCAACTCCATAACCGGTGATCATATCTGCAACAGTGATTGCCAGATCAGTATTTGGACTGTAGCGAGGGTCGTCGAGGATTTTCTTGACACCTTTCTGGAGCTGGGATATTATCTGCGCTTTCTGAGCATCATTAGCATGAAAATGCGAAACGACAGTCCCTTCCTGAGGATGCCTTAGGCCCAAGGCAGCGGTAATAGGAATTACTTCGTGAATTTCATCAACATTCAGGTCTCCTCCGGTACCATAATAAGATTTTAACAAAGGCATCACAGCAGCAAACCATCTTTCCAGAACAGCCCTTTTACGGGGATCAGAGGGATCGAAATTAATGCCGGATTTGGCACCACCGATAGGTGGACCGCTCACTGAAAATTTCACTTCCATCGTCTTTGCCAAGGACTCAACTTCACGCTTATCAAGGCCTTTTCTCATCCTTGTGCCTCCTCCGGCAGATCCCCCCCGGAGAGAATTTATGACGATCCAGCCTTCTGCATCTGTCAGAGAATCCTTCCATTCGAACACGATTTCAGGTCTTTTTTCCTCAAAGCGCTGAATCAGTTCCTTTAAGGGCACTTTTGAAAGAGTATTAGATGAATTTTCCATATTATTTTGTGATTGCAAACCTACATCAAATAGGTCAAAAGCCCAAGCTTTTGACCTCTTCAATGGCCTCTGGAACCCCGGCTTATTACCACATGATTGCATCAAGCCCGAAGGCAAAAAAAATATTTCAAATCTATTAGCTAATTATTTGGAAGTAAGTGAAAGGATATTGTAATTTTGATCAACGTGAACATAAAATAGAAAACCGTCAATCAAACATTTCTACCAGCCATGGCAACAAAAAAGAAACCCGTAAAAAAATCAAAGGCCAAGAAGCCTGCGAAGAAAAAGGCTGCCGCTAAAAAAGCTACCAAGGCCGCTACAAGAAAAAAGTCAAAAAAACCTGCAAAGAAAAAGACCGTAAAGAAGGCAGTAAAAAAAGCTGCTAAGAAACCGGCAAAGAAAAAAGTTGTTGCCAAAAAGCCGGCAGCGAAAAAAGCTACGGCGAAAAAGCCTGCGGCAAAGAAACCTGCTCCAATAAAAGCAGCTCCGGCAAAGGCTAGCTCTTCAAACACTTCTGCTACTATGGCAGAACCTAAAAAGAGTCCGGCGAATCCAATAAAAAAAGAAAGCACACCATTATTGTTCCGCGAAACTGAGATTATTGAAATCACTTCCATCAAGCCTGCAGAAATCGATACAGATGATATCGATGATTCAATGGATGATGATTTGAAAGGATTCGATGATGATGGATCAATGGATGATTTCGATGATGATGATGATTTTTAAAGAGCCTCAGTAATTTGATTCAAATAAGGCAATCAATTATTACAAAGGAGTAGCAGTGCTACTCCTTTTTTTATATTCGTCCTGCAATTCATGAGAGATATACTGCACCACCAATATTGTCCTTCTTCGCTCCGGTCACACTCTTCAGACAATTGAACTCTGACCTCCATCTTTTGAGACCTAAAAAAGCAAAAATCAATGCCTCTTTATAATTTACGAGGAGAGGATCAGGAACATGTAATTCAGCTAACGATAATTGTCTTAATCTGGATATCAAGAATTTGTTAAATGCACCTCCGCCCGTAATCAACAAAGAACCTTTGCCGGTAAATCCGGCAATTTGCATCACAACGTGTTCGACAGCCGTTGCCATGAGATCTTCAACAGACAGATCGAATTGATTCTCATCAAAATATTTTGCGATGATCTTGTCAACATCTTCTCGTCCGAGTGATTTTGGGTATTCAGATTTATAATAGGGCAATGAATTAAGTTGTTCAAGCAACTGACCATTGACCCTTCCCGATCCTGCAATCTCACCATTTTCATCGAAGTTTTTGCCTTTTTTGTGTGCCAGATAGTTGAACAAAATATTACATACTGAAATATCAAATGCTATACGCTTGCCATTATCTTTAAATGAAATGTTAGCAATTCCTCCCAGGTTAAGACAAGCAGTGTAATCTCCGAATAACAGCTCATCACCCAGTGGAACAAGCGGAGCTCCCTGACCTCCCAGTGCCACATCTACACTCCTGAAATCACATATAACCGGCAGTCCTGACGCAGCAGAAAGTGCTGCACCACTCCCAATTTGCGTGCTGAACCCGAGTGAAGGTTGGTGAAAGATAGTATGTCCGTGAGAAGCGATAAAGTCTACCTGAAGTTTTCTTTCTCTTACAAATTCCGCAACCATCTCTCCACAAAATCGCCCGTAACTGCTATGGAACTTAGAAAACTCTAAAGCCGTGGAAGTAGCAAGTGTTGCTAATCCTTGTCTCATTTCTTCACTATAATCAATCGTCTCCGCATCAAGAATTTTATACTCCCATTTGTTGCTGAACTTAAAACTGCAGAACGCAATATCTAGTCCGTCAAGTGAAGTGCCTGACATCAATCCGATTACCTTGTACGAATCCATCTAAATGCTGAAAATTAATTTTTCTTTTTTCAATCGAAAGGTATCGTTTTCTTTTTGGTCGAAAAGAAACTGAAAAACAAATTAACAATTTTTGCCTCTGAAAGATGTACATGATTCCATCCGCTTTTCTACCTGATATGTATTACAGAATACAGACAACCAGAAACTTAGGTCGAAAATTCAATTCTCCTCAGATATATTTTTCTCTTGGGAATACGGTTCAAATCGTGTAGGTTTGCTGAAATAAAAACAAGCTTTTTTTATCGAATTACCTCGATTTATCTGCATAAACGAATAGTAAAAAATGAATTTAGAACTGACTGAAGAGCACCTGATGATACGCCAGGCTGCAAGAGATTTTGCACAAAATGAACTCAAACCGGGTGTCATTGAACGCGATGAATTTCAAAAATTTCCAACAGAGCAAATAAAAAAAATGGGGGAGCTGGGATTCCTGGGAATGATGGTCGACCCTAAGTATGGCGGTGGCGGTATGGATACTATCTCTTACGTCCTTGCCATGGAAGAAATCTCTAAAGTAGATGCATCCGCCTCAGTGGTAATGTCTGTTAACAATTCCCTTGTTTGCTGGGGTCTTGAACAGTTTGGAAATGAAGAACAAAAACAAAAATATCTTGTCCCTCTGGCCAAAGGTGAGATCATCGGGGCATTTTGTTTATCTGAGCCTGAAGCCGGATCAGATGCCACTTCACAGCATACTACGGCTATTGATGCAGGTGACCATTACATCCTGAATGGAACAAAAAATTGGATAACAAATGGCTCCACTGCTTCGGTATATCTTGTGATGGCACAAACAGATGTTGAAAAAGGGCATAAGGGGATCAATGCCTTGATAATTGAAAAAGGCATGGCAGGATTTAGTGTAGGCCCTAAAGAAAATAAACTAGGAATTCGCGGAAGCGACACTCATTCGCTTATGTTCACTGATGTGAAAGTTCCAAAAGCAAATCGAATCGGAGAAGAAGGTTTTGGTTTTAAATTCGCGATGAAGACATTGACCGGTGGCAGAATCGGAATTGCTTCGCAGGCATTAGGAATTGCTTCCGGTGCATACGAACTGGCACTTCAGTATTCTAAAGAAAGAAAAGCCTTTGGCGTTCCTATTTGCGAACATCAGGCAATTCAATTTAAACTGGCAGATATGGCTACTGAAATTGATGCAGCCAGATTACTCTGCCTGAAATCAGCCTGGCATAAAGACAATAAATTGGACTATAATCTGTCCTCGTCCATGGCTAAACTTTTTGCTTCACGCGTAGCTATGGAAACTACCGTTGAAGCAGTTCAGATCCATGGAGGCTATGGTTTCGTCAAAGAGTTTCACGTCGAACGATTAATGCGGGATGCCAAGATCACCCAGATCTATGAAGGTACTACCGAAGTGCAAAAAATAGTCATTTCCCGTTCAATACTTTCTTAGTTATAAAGCTTGTTTAGCAAGATCCCGGAAATGTTCAAACGTCTGCAGGTATTGATAATTATTACAATAGTACTCTTCATGAGCGCGTGTTCATCTCAGCGAAAAGTAATTTATTTTCAGGGAGAAATACCATCATTTAATGAGTCGGAGAAATACAAATTGAAAATTTACCCGGGCGATATACTTTCAGTAAATATTTTTACCATTAATGCGGAAGCATATCCTTATTTCTCCATATCCATTGACAAACCCATGAGTGATACGAGGTCTGCTTATGAAAAAGGGATCGTTGTCAGTGACTCCGGACTTATTAAGCTTCCGCTGATCGGTTCAATAAACCTTCATGGCCTCACCATATCAGAAGCTACCAAGGTTTTAGAATCGAGATTAAAAAAATACATCGACGAACCAATCGTTACCCTGAAAAAATTAAACTTCAAAATTACAATACTCGGTGAGGTTAATAAACCAGGGACTTATCCGATCTTAAATGAAAGGGTGACTTTGCCGGAAGCACTGGGACTTGCAGGGGACATCTCACAGTTTGGAGACAGGCAAAAGCTACGTATTATTAGAGAAGAGAATAATGAGACAAAAGACTTTTTGATAGACCTTACTTCCGCAAACTCTATACGACCTGAGATCTATTATCTTCATCCTGACGACATCATTTATGTTCAGCCGGTAAAACGAAGAGCCTTTCAGAACATCACACCTTCTGTGACACTTTTCACATCTATCATCACTACTGCGGTGATAGCATTGACCTTTATAATTACCCAAACGAAGTAAGTATGCGAAATTCAGAAGGGATGCAACTACGACGCAATGACGACGAAATTGACCTGAGACTTCTGTTTCAGGAAATGAGAAGGAATTGGCATTATTTTCTTTTCTCAATAATTTTGTTTTCAATTGGAGCCCTGCTTTATATTCGCTTTACCCTGCCTGTGTTCGAGGCAAGGACAAGTATTCTTGTAAAGGACACAAAAAACACTTCTAAAAACATTGAAGATATATTCACAGGAGATCTTTTCGGAAATACTAAAAACATCGCAACCGAAATAGGAATATTAAAATCTCGTTCAGTATTGGACGAGACGATCCGTGAACTGAATCTCGAAATCGGATATTTTAACTACTCACCTCTTTTTAATGTTCCCTTATACAAGAACAAACCATTTTCTGTAGAAGTACTGCGCCTGACAGATGGAATCTATGATGAAAATTTTCATTTAACAATTCTGGATTCAAGTCGATTCAAGCTTTCGATTGATGTATCCAATGCATACTTTAAAAATTACTCATACTCTTCCACACATCGTTTTGGTGAAGAAATAAGAAACGCAAATTTTACGATCAAAGTCAACAAACTAGCCTTTGATGCAAGATCCAATGAAGGTGAAGATTTTATTTTCGTGGTAAATTCCATGAACAAAATGATCTCCGCCTATCAGAAATCCATGAAAGCTGAACCACTCAACAAGGATGCAACGATAGTAGAAATAACTATTCAGGATCACATCAAAGAACGGGCAGTAGACTTCCTGAACACTCTTGGAAAAGTGTATATTAACAGAGATGTAAAAGATAAATCATCAGTTGCAGCACTGACTTTAAAATTTGTTGATGAACAATTAGCAGAGATCAGTACAACACTTCATTCAACAGAACAAGAACTTCAAAAATTCAAAGAAGAAAAAGGCACTGTCAATCTTAGCGAAGAGTCTAAAGCATACCTTGAAAGAGTAACCACAATTGATGCCGACAGAGTCAAGGCAGAAATTGAACTTGAATCACTGGACTATCTGTATGAATATGTGGCTGGGAATAAAAGTCTTTCGCAACTGGCACCTGCTTCAATCGGAACCCCTGATCCTTTACTTATTGAATTGATCACCCAACTGAAACAGCTTCAAAATAAAAAACAAAGTTTACAATATGGGAGTAGTGCACAATCGCCCGCACTCCTTGTTATAGAAGAGCAAATCTCTGAAACCAAAAAAGCTCTCATCGAAAATATCAATAACATCAGGAATAGAACCCGTGTTACGCTACAGGGGATCAACGGGCAACTTTTAGCTTACGAGAATAACATTCGTAAAATACCAAATATCGAGAGAGAGTTACTGGGGATCCAGAGAAACTTCAGCGTAAATGAGAATATCTACCTCTACCTGTTACAAAAAAAGGCTGAAACAGGAATAGCAAAGGCAACTGCGGTATCCGATAATAAAGTTTTGGATGATGCAAGCGTGAATGACAAGCCTGTGATCCCAAGCACCAAGGCAGTACTCATCATCTCTTGCCTGCTTGCCTTTTTTACTCCTTTGATCATTCTTCTTCTTAGAGGTTACTTAAAGAACACTATCAGCAACCGTGATGATGTAGAGAAGCTGACAAAAATTCCTATCATCGGAGTGGTTGGCCACCTTAGCGATGGTGAAAGACTCATTGTTGCTAAAAAACCAAAATCATCGATAGCAGAAGCATTCCGCTCCATCAGGGCTAATCTTATGTTCTTTGGATTAGCAGATCAGCATAAAATCGTAATGATCACAAGTTCCGTCGGAGGTGAAGGCAAATCTTTCTCAACATTGAACCTGGCAACTGTGTTATCATTGCAAAATCATAAAGTGATAATTGTTGGGATGGACTTGAGAAAACCTCAGTTGGTTCAGGATCTTGGCATATCGAATGATAAAGGTGTGAGTACATATTTGATAGGAAAAATTGCACTTGATGAGGTCATTTGCAAAACCAACATTGAAAATCTTGACATCATCCCGTCAGGGCCTGTGCCACCGAATCCTGCCGAACTTTTGGCAAAAAAAGAGAACAAAGAATTACTTGAAAAGCTCAAGGACAGGTATGACTATATCATCATCGACACTCCACCGGTTGGAATAGTCAGTGACGCAATGATGCTGATGAACTATGCTGACATAAACGTTTTCATTCTCAGAGAAAATTATTCGAAGAAACAATACATCAAAACCATCAATGAGTATTATACTCAGGGAAAGGTGAAAAATCTGTGTATTCTTCTTAATGATGCCGGTCTGAATCAGCATTATGGTTATGGCTATGGATATAGCTACGGGTACCACGGCTACGGCTATTATGACGAAGAAAAAAGAAAAACCGGATTTTTCAGAAAACTCTTTGGAAAAGCCTGAGAGCTTTTTATTTAGTAAGTACCAACATCTTCAATTCTGAGTCCAATTTGTTATCCGGCTTATAAATAAGACAAATAAAATTAAGTGTACAATTTAAATTGCATCAAGGATCGTTTCCATTTTTATACTGCGGGAACCTTTGATCAAAATTGTTTTATCCTTAAAGGGGTGTAATTTGATCCATGCTGCCGCTTGTTCTGCCGTAGAGAATGGCTGACATTTTATTCCGGCCTTGTATTTTCCGAAATTATCTCCTACAAGAATTAATTCTTCATGCGGAATATCTTCCAAAAGTTTCAGAATACGTAAATGCTCTTTATCAGTGTCATCACCGAGTTCAGCCATATCACCTATACAAATCACTTTTTTATTATCCGGCAACAAGGAAAAGTTTCGCAAGGCTGCTTCCATGCTGCTAGGGTTTGCATTGTATGCATCCAGAATGATCTTGTTAGAGTTTCTTTCTACTAATTGTGAGCGGCTATTGTCAGGCACATAAGCGTTGATAGCAGCATCAATCAAATGGGCTTCCACACCAAAATAATTTCCAACTGCAATAGCTGCGAGAATATTCTCAAAATTATATTCACCTATCAACTGAGAAACACAATGCCCTTGCTGTTGCGCACTTTTCCAGCTCAATTCAAGAGCAGGTTGAGTTTTTTGTAAAACTGCATAAAGATCAAAGGCAGAATTCGTACCATAGAGAACAAATTTTCTTGGATCTAAGCTTGCAGCCATTTCACCCAGATCCTTGTTATCGCCATTCATGAATATTATTTTCCCATGTTCATCAATCCAATGGTATAATTCTCTCTTACCTTTTTTAACACCTTCGAAACCACCAAATCCTTCGAGGTGCGCTTTACCAACATTAGTGATCAGGCCATAATCAGGGTCAGCAATTTTGCAATAACTTTCAATTTCACCCTGATGGTTAGCGCCCATTTCGATAATTGCAATTTCGATATCCGGTTTGATTTCTAACAATGTCAGAGGAACACCAATATGGTTATTCAGATTACCCTTTGTCGCAAGTACATTGAACTTCTTTGCAAGGACAGAACGAATCAACTCTTTGCTTGTGGTTTTTCCATTTGAACCGGTAATAGCCAGTACCGGAATTTGCAAATGTCTTCGATGCATTCCCGCAAGGTCCTGCAATGCTTTTAATGCATTTTCAACAAGAAGATAACGATCATCTTTCCGGTATTTAGATTCATCAATTACTACAAATGAAGCACCTTTTTCGATTGCCAGATCAGCAAATGTGTTGCCGTTAAAACTGGGACCCTTCAGAGCAAAAAATATACTTCCTTGAAGTATTGTCCTGCTATCTGTACACACTTTTGGATTCTGTAAAAAATAATTGTAAAGCTCAGGGACAGTGATCATGCCTGCAAAAATAATCAGGAAGGACTCATTGTCACAGTCATTGATGAATAGATATAAAGATTTCCTGGTGAAGAAGGCTTGTACGATCAGGAATTTCCCGAGAGCGGGTCCTGGTTTGCCGGATTACTTTTAAATGTATCAATTAAATGCTGATTTAAATCGGGTATCCAAAGTGATATCTGATGAACTTTATAACTGTCTCCCGTTTTTTTCGCACTTGATCTAAATAATTGATTTTCTGCAAATTACAATTGTAATTGGAAGTTCCGGACTGTGAAAGAATTTTACCAACATCCATGAATTTTATGGATTAAAACAGTACTTTTGCGCTCTCAAAATCAAACAATATATATTAAAGAATAATCATGGCTAATATTGGAAGAATTACGCAAATCATCGGACCTGTAGTTGACGTATGTTTCGATACTGAAGGAGTAGCATTACCGAATATCCTGGATGCAATGGAAATTGA
>Ga0116143_10006337_pt1 | contig 10332 bp, 17 predicted proteins | sample AD_UKC034_MetaG_FD_89745 | JGI IMG/M metagenome (GOLD analysis project Ga0116143, IMG submission 89745) | Active sludge microbial communities of municipal wastewater-treating anaerobic digesters from USA - AD_UKC034_MetaG | ecosystem: Engineered > Bioreactor > Anaerobic > Digestate | place: USA...
CGCCCTTTTTCTTACCCCAGACGGACAGGGCATAGGGTGCGCCTCCGCAGAACGGGCCACCGAACACGATTTCTTTAGCATCGCCGACGAGATGCGGGAGGGAGCGGATCTTTGACCCGCCCTCGCAGAGGTCTTCTCGAACGACGGTGATGCCGTTATGGTTTTCGATCTGAGGCGGGAGCTGCCACCATTCTTTTTCAGACACGGAGGGCCTCGCGCAGCTGGGGAGTGGAAAACGCATCGATCACCAGATGGATTCTCTCCTCCGGTGATTGATTCACAACGCTGTGCGGCTTTCTGGTGTCGAGATAGTGGAGGCCGCGAGCGTGGAGATGTTTTTCCGTGAGCGATCCGTCGAGGTTCCAGGACTTGAACAGGCAGCCGGGGTGGGTTTTTAACGGGATGTGGAGCCGCATGAGCTTTCCCTCTGCTGTTCCTGCCTCTGGGTCCGTAATATCGGCATGTCGGGATAGTTCCCCGCCTCCATCGGCGAGGCGCATGAGATCCAGGAGTGCGAGGATTTACTCATCGCCCTGGCAGATCATACCGACGATGATTTTCTTTTCAAAGTCAACCGATGGAAGCTCGACATCGCCGAGAGCCGAGGCCCTCGCCATGCGATCCAATGGGGACTGCTATCCCAAAGTGTAGAGCCTAAATCCAACCGCAATAAGCGAGGTGTACAGTGAAAAAGAGGAGATCGCGGAAGCCAGCCAACATCAGAAAGAAATCGGCGAGCATCTACGAGATTAAACTAACGCGCATCGGAGGCCAGTCCAAAAAGATTCGCATCGAGGCAAAAACCAAAGAAGACGCGATGGTAGAGCTCGCGGAATGTTTCGGCGGAATATTGATCCATTCAATCAGAAGGAGAGGCGCAAAGTGATAAAGAAAACCCCACCCATGAGGCAGATCAATGCGGAAAAACTGCGAAACGATTTCCAACAGATAACTCTGGAACTCAGACGGGCAAGAAAAGCGATGGCGCAGAACGAGCGGGAGTGGAAAAAGATGGAGGACTTTGTTGCGGCCTCGCTCAATGAAACCAACCGAGCGAAGTTTCTGGCCTATGATCAGGATCTGCGGCGGGGAATCATACTGGAGATGATTGACCACGGCGTTCTCAAGTTTGTAATCAAACGGGCGATGCCATCAGAGTGAAAGGAAAACCCATGCGACAGAAGAAGATCTCGGACTATCTCGAAAAAAAACCAGCCGACATCATGATTCCATCTAGGATCAAAAAGGAAACCCTGGCCAGAGCGCAGGAATCTGCGAAACGGCTCGGAGTTTCCCTCAGAACCTTCATCGAGGGATCGATCCTCATGGCTTGCGATCAAGCTGATCGGCAGCCCTCTGCCGAACGATAACGCGAACGTACTCCTGGCCCACGGGAGCTGGCATCTGATCAACAAACCACGGGCCAGTTATCGCCCATGTGTCGTTATCGATGATCCCCGGCCAGAGGATCTCTCTCTCATTCTTTTTCAGCCCTTGTTTTTTATCACGGCGAGTGATCAGCCCATCCACAATGGGCTTCATTGATCCCACCAGTCCATCATAATCCAAAGTTCTCGGAGCGTAGCGGATCAGCGAGAGATGCACGAGCGTGAGCGGCTCCTGCGGCTCGTATCCGCGCGCTGTGAGGTACACGATCTGCTTCCAGTTCACCGCGTTTTTGTGGCGAACGAAACGATTCGATGAGTATATCTCGTTCGGAGTCTTCGGAACTCCTGGGAGGAGCAGCTCCAGCCAATAAAGCCCGGTTTCAGTTAACCCCGCGCGCGCAAACGGCCTGTCAATCTTTTGATGCTGCATGATCGATCGCCTTTTCGTACAGATGTTGGAACCATTTACTGTTCGGCTGAGGGCCGTAGTAGGCCTCAATCTTGCGCCAGTATTTTTGTGCAGCCTTTTTTCGCAGATACTCCAGAGACACAATGTAGTTCAACCAATCCGCAGCTGCTCCATCTGTCCACTCGAACTTGAACAAGCGGCCCTTCATTCTGTTGTCATCGCTCCAGCGAACGGGGATCAAAAACAGCAGAGACTGAACCCATGTGAAAAAGCGAAACAGCCAGAGTTTTTTATACGCGAGCGCGATGAGAGCAGGGCTCGCGATATGACCAGGAGCAACCTGCCATGTCGATCTGATTCTGTTTCTAATGATCTCAGCCAGGCCAACGGCTCTCGGATCTGGATGGAGATCCAGAGCCATGAGCATCGGCAGAACCATGTCGCTCGTAGCGTCAGGCTCCCTCCAGTTGTCGCCAGATCCAGGAGCGCTTTCTGGCGCTGTCGGATGCCTCAGAAAGCCCGTGGCTGTGATCAGATGCTCAAACGAGGAAACGGGCACGCTGCCTGCCAGGATGCTCATCCGAGCCGTCTCATGCGCGCTGTCGCCTATGTCCGCAGGCCAGCCATCCCTCTCCATCACGACGAGGCCAAACTCATCGACCTTCATTTTTTCTTACCTGTGGCTGGTTTCGGTTTTGCGATCACAGGATTAACGAGATGAACAAACACCGGCTTTTTCTGATCAAACTCTGCGGGTTTGTAGTTTTTCACCACATCCCGATAGACGGCGATTGCTTCTTTCGCAGCGTTCAGCTCCGATTCCATCTTTGCCATCGAGTCCTCGATCTCCGCCATGTCGCTGTTTTTGATCATCGAGCGATCGAGCCGAGCTACCGCGCTCTCCAGATCCGAGAGCCGCGACATCAGAGCCGTGTTTGCGTTATCCTCAGATCGAACAAAGATAAAAACCGAACCGATGAGAGCGATCACCGCGATCGCTGCCAGAACCACCATTCCCATACTTCTCCCCTTCTGCACAAAATGCCTCCTGTTTCCCATTGTTCGAGCCTAGATCAGATGGGCTGTCAAGGATGCAATGCGATCAAGCAGAGCAGAAAAACAAAAGAACGTGGCCAACGAAGTACAAAACCATGATTAGCATGAGCGAGTGCATGGCCCACTTCGATCCCGATTCATCCTCCATGCTGATCCGCCTCGGAGTGGAGCGTGGACCAATCCCAGAAAAGAAAACGCCCATCGAACTCGATATGGACGCCATCATCGCCAGCGAAAAGAGTAGCTCCTGGCCACTCCCAGGCGATGCAGAGTGCAGCCTCATCGAGCAACACACGCTCCATGTATGGTTTTCCCATCGCGCGTGCCTGTGCCATGATCTCGCACGTTCGTTTCGTCATCGCTGGCATGAAGCTCCTGCGCCTTTGCTCTCTCGGCGAGTTCAAAAACGCAGCCATCTCTGCCTTCAGCATCTCCAGCTCATCGCCCTCTGCTGGTTTGAACGGATTTTCTCGCGACATGATCCGAAACGGCTGAGAGTATGGTGATTTTTTTTCCTCTGGCTTGGCCCAGACAATCTTCAGGCCGAACGCATAGACGACAATCTCTGTTTCGAAGAACAAAACCTCGGAGGATCGATCCAGTTCTTTGGCTACGACTCTCTGGATCTGTTTTTTCATATCCGAGACATCGGCAAATCCCGTGGCCTCTATCCGCCAGTAATCTGCGGCCAGCTTCTCAGCGATCGGCGCTCGGATTGTAGTATGCTCTAGGGCTGTTTTTCCTAAGTTGTTCGCGAACTGACGAAACGGATTTTTCGAATCTTTGCTCATCATAGAACTGCACCTCTCTGAGCCTTAGCCTGCGCGGATCGTAATCCATTTGGATTTTCCCGCGTTTCCCGTATCTGTTTTTGATCGCCTCGATGAGATAAAGAGGCACATCGCTGTCCTCATCCTGATAGAATCGAAACACCGTGGTAGCAACAAACTTCGCACGCTTCGAGCTGGAGATGTCCCCACTATCTCCCTCTTGCGCGAGCAGCATGATGTAGCACTGCAGTTCCTTAGCCAGATCCTCGAAGAATTTCGTTGCCTTTTGAACCTGGCGCCACTCGTCCTCTGATCCATCGAGATCAATTTTCTGGTCGTAATCGATGATGACGAAATCCAAACCAGTTCTTTTTTTTCTGAGAACGCACTCCGCTTTGATTTCCCCTAGGCTCATCGAGCGCCCAGTTGAGAAATGGAAATCCTTCGAGATCAATCTTGCCTGGATCTCATCGATGGCCTCCTGAAACCTCTCGGGGTTCTCCAGGAGATGAGCGTAATCGATGCCGCCCTCGGCACAGATCGCACGCTCAACAAAGTCCTGCTGGCTCATTTCCATGTTTATGTATAGCACCGACATCGATCGGCAGGCTGCGAGCCCTAGATTAACCATCGCAGTTGTTTTTCCAAACCCGCTTCGAGCGATGAACAGAGCAAATCTCTCTGGGTTAAACCCGCTGACGAGCTGCGTGAGCAGAGGATAACCCTCGATAGGCCGCAGAGTGATCCCCTCATGACTGCGGCGAACGAGATCCTTGAACGCGCGATCGACATCGCTGCCGAGATGAACCATGTCCGATCCTGTTTTCTGTCCCTCCTCGAACGATCGGATGTGGTCGCTGGCTTTTTCCGGTTGTGTTTTCAGTTTTTCAATCAGGCGATCGATCAAAAACGATTTTCGCTTCTTGAAAAAAACAACTCTCAACGCATCGGCATCGAACGCTACCTCAGGATGCTCCGAAACCTCCATGGCCTCGCGATAAAGCAACGCCGTGGCCGCTCCATGGCTCTCTCTGGATCTGATCTCCAGATACCGCTGGGCGATCGATCGCGCTTTTCCATCCGGCCATAGGTCCGGCATGATCTTCGCCTCTAGCAGAACTCCGTAAAACTGATCGTTGAACAGCAGGGCGTGAGCTACGCCGAGGAGGAATCTCTCAAATTCCATCGATCCCCTCCAGGCTCGGGAGTTCTATCTCCGGGCTGTGGCGGTTTTTCGTGATCTGCTCGCGCCAGACTGCGGAGGCGTATGCGCGCACATCCTTCGGTTTTTGAGTTTTCACGGACTGGATGAGCTGATCGGCGAAAAGATCGAAATCCGATGTGCGAGAGAAAACATCCATGGCCTCGTTGATGAATCTCGTTCGGTTGAACAAACCTGCGATCTGCGGGATTGCGTTTGTCATGATCGCGATCGTTTCCACAAACTCCTGCCTCCTCGGATCTTGGTGGTTTTTGAATCTCGCTTCGAACGCTAACGTGGGGTTTGGAACATCTGCCACTTGACGCAGTGTAGTTCCAGGATTTTTTTCAAAAACTTTTTTTTCTGCTGCTTCGCTCCCATTTTCGTTTTTCTGGATCTGTTTTTTCGTAACCGAGTTTTCTCTCTGAGAGGGTTTGGGAGAGTATTCTTTCTCTAAGTCTTTCTCTAAGTCTTCTTCTAGGCGCGATTTGATCTCGTTTTGTCTGAGATTTTTTTCGGGCTTTTTTTGATCTGAAGTTAATAATTCCGATAACTTAGGCATACAAATTTTAATTTGTCTTTCGTTTGAACTCCATGTGAAAAAACCGCAGGATGCTCCGGCGTCCAACGCGCGTCTGACTGTGGATGGTTTCGCGCGCATCACCGAGCACAAAACTCGCTCGTGAAAAACGAACTCACAGTCCTCTTTTTGAATCCTTTTGCCGCTCTGCGGCTCAAGTTTTTCTGCACACATTTCGATCAGAGTCGTGACGAAAAACGGACCGAAATATCCGAGTTCATCGAGTAGGTTTTGAAACATTTCGTCGCGGTGAAAGTCGGTTTTGTGTTTGAACCATCGCACTGAAAACTCTCCTGTTGCGTGCAAATCTAAGTTGAGATAACCTCGCCCGGCCTCTCCTGGCATCGCCTAGATTGCACCTCTGGGCGAGCATCTCGCGGGCCGAAAGGCCCAGCGAGCCTGCAAACACTCCCTCGGTATTGGAAAGTTTTGGAAGAAGATTTTTCCGAACGCTGAAAAGATCCGCAATGATATGCTGCAGCTGGGCTGCCGATCACGGACGAGAAGCGCCCGCTTTCACGTCCGGCTACTTTGTAGATCAGTTTGTCGCTGATCTTTGTACCAATGTGTTTTCTTGCATCTCTTGCACGTCACTTTGTGAGTCGATTCGACAGCCAGAATGACGTTGTGCCAAGCGTTCTGCCCGCAAGGTGTGAGGGGTTGATGTCGTGACATTAGGTGAATTGGCCGATTCATCCCAACCCTTCCCCTTCTCGATGGCTTCGAGTTCTTTGTCTAATTCAGACTCGGCATTCATTGCGTTCAAAGGAAAGCCAGTAAACTTTTCGCTGAGAAGTCTGCACCTTTGAATCTTTAGAACATCCACCACGCGCTTTAGCTTCTCGATTTCCGCGTCCCTCACTCGCATGGTTTCTTTGAGTGTGCTTTCAAACTGCGAGACTTTGGACTTTAAGATGTCGTTCTCGGCTTTGAGTTCCGCGACGGTTTTCCCCTGTGCTTTAAACATCGGGCAATCGCAACAGCCGCTCATTGCATCCGCAAGCTGTCGATTCAAGTGATCGACCTCCGCCTTGAGTTCGTTTAATGTCGGTCATGTGAACACCTCACAGCTTTCCTCACAGCCCTGAGACGCCTCTAGATCGTCGCGCATCTTATCTGTGAATTTGTTAAACGGGAGCGCCGCCATCTCTCTGAGATCCTGAACACTTCGCCCGCCTCTGAACATCCTAGATGGCCCCTTCGCCTTCCCTTTGCGATGCGCTGGTCCTGCATACTGGAATCGGCGCTCAAGCATCTCTGGCACGTCGTACCACTCAGGGTGCTCGACGATGTTGGTTAGGTGTTTCTTGAGACTCTTTTTCCAGCACCAAGTACAGTTCCCATGATGCTCTGGAAGATTCAGATTAAACGGCTGATTTTTAAAAAATTCATGCACATCGAGTTTAGTCACTCCCAATTTCACAAGCGGGTAAACTAAGCCACGCTTGTCTGCATCGGGACTCATGCGATCAATTTCGTCGGCGCGTATGCCAAGAGCTGTAACAAAGTTCCCGCTCTTTAATCCAATCGACTTTAGATAACTGTAGATCGGTCTCAGTTTTAGTTCTCTGGTACAATGAGGGAAACTAGGTCCAGGAAGGCCAAACTTACTAGACACATCTGCGAAAAGAGATCCATCCCTGCACGCAGTATCAAAGCTGACTACACGATGCGTAGTCGACTTTCGAGGCGCTTGGTTCACTACTGGCTCAACCCAAACTATGGGGATTCCCCAGTGCAGTTCACAGTCTCGCACGAATCGAAGAGTTTCTTCATGTTCTTGACCTGTATTAGCGAAAATCACGACATCGGCGGGCGTCCATATTTTGCGCATCATCATGGCGCTCGATCGACCGCCTGAGAAAGAAATAACTCGCGTCACTCCAACCTCCCATCAAAGATTAAAAACGTCTCAAGCAGCAGCACGCGGATCGTGCGCAGGCGTTCGTTCTTGGGCCAACGGTCTAGCGGACAGCCCCACTGAGAATAAAAGTGTCGAAATTCATAGTAGAGATTTCCGTTTTTCGGGAACTCAATCTCAGTCATCGCAATGCTTATTGCCCATATACATGATACGCTTCTGTCACCAGCAATCTCCGCCGCACGTCTGATGATCTTGCGCTCTAGGGGTGTCATCCTGCATTCTCCAGTGCAGCCCAAAGGCCGATCATTGAAATCGAAAACGATACCGCCGATAGAGCCAAAAAGATTGTGTCGCTCACAGAGCATCCCTTCGTCTGCACTAAGTTTAGTAGGTGCCCCGTAACGTCGGGGCCACTCGTCGTAGTAACAGGTTCTTAGGTCTACGAGACCCAATACGCATTGCCTGACTGCGGCTGGATTTATTTGCGCTTTCGCCAGCGTGAAGAACGCTTGTTGCCAAGCGGCGCAAACTTCCTTTCGACCGATTTTCAAAAGCGGCCCGTAACGTGGGCCAGTCGATAGCCTTTAGGTAATCCCCCCTCGGGTCCAGCGTACTGACGTATCTTTTCAGCGCACTCCCGATTCGCCTATCGGCTATGGTTCTCTCCATCTCATGCCGAGAAGGTTCTCTTTCTCGATCAAGTTTGGAATATCAAGATCGTAAGAGAGAACAACCTCGGCTCCTGCCTCGTATGCCTGCCAAATCCACTCCTCATCTGGCTGACCATCCTTCGCCAGCTCTCGCAAGCGTTTAGCGTCGGTCATTTTAACTCCCCATCACAATTCTCTATCATCCTAATGAGTTCCTCGGCGTAATTGTCATGCGCCGCTGACTCCGCTGACCTCGCCGCTGACTCCGCTGACCTCGCCGCTGACCACGCCGCTGACTCCGCTGACCTCGCCGCTGACCTCGCCGCTGACCTCGCCGCTGACAAATCTAATCCTTTTTCATGACAGCGAATCATTTCCAAAACCGCCGCCTTGCTGCGGTCAACGGCTTCGACGACATTAGGATTTGCGGATCGATCAAACTCGCAGGCATCCATCGACTTGATAGTCTGCTTAAGAATATACACGATGAACGGTGTCTTGATTTTCTCTAGATCGGCACCGACGTTTACGGCCCGCAAGAAAACTTCCGGCCACGTCTTCGACTTTTCTAGAGTCATGCCTTCGAAAAGAGTATCTTCGACTCGCGCTAGCCATTCAGGGATGCCAAGCTCAATTGGGTATCGTGAATGATCGTAATTTTCGAGAGTGCAGCCAACCGCACAGCCCTTGGTTCCATTCCAACCCTGGCCCCTTATCAGGTTGTCGGCTTTCTGGTGGGCGATTACGCGTGCCAGGTATTTTTGTTTGATCTTCTCGTCATTATGGAATGCTCTCATTTTAGTTCTCCATCAAAAATCAGAAACGTCTCAAGCTGCGCACGCTCTCGTCCGGTGCTAGAGAACTTCCAATCAGACGCCTTCACTTCAAACGCCGTGAATACCGCTACACGTTTACCAACCATGTCAGGTGTGATAGTTACGGTCGTAAAACCGACAAGGTCAGATGATTTAATGCGATCGCTATGAGACTTTGAAATATTACCAAGACCAAAACGAATGAGACGACCTGTAGAGTCTTTGCAAGCACCTGAGTTGTTACGCATGAGCTTGCAACCGTGGTAAGCCGCTTCGATTTGAACCTTTTGCTGGACTTCATTTTCTAGCATTTGAGCCCCGCGAGGATTTTGAACGCTGTTTGCGCTTGGAGAGAAACCACTGCATTGCCTGAGCATCTAAGACGGTCCACTCTAAAGGGAACCCCATGAGCCAATCGACCCACGTTGGGTTCAACTGACCACCAACTGCTGCGCCCAAGTTCGGACTTTTTCGGTTCCCTTGTTTCCCCGATGTGTCCTTCCAATCGCGTGCGTTTGGTGTCGGCCAAAGATTCTTGCGAGCCATTGAGTCCAGACTGAGTCTCTCTTTCCCAATCCGACCCGCTGCGCCACCCTTGTTGCTCCCGTATGTTTTTGCTGTCGGCGTAGGCAAGTAGGAACCATCGGTCTCTTTTGTGTGGAGCTCCAACGCTTGCGGCAGAAACAACCGTCCACCGACAGTCATACCCGAGCGCGGCCAATCCGCTGACCACACGTCCGAGACCTCTCGTCCGAATTGCAGGGACGTTTTCAAGGAAGACGAAAGTTGGCTTTGTTTCTTCGACAAGTCTTTCGATCTCGAAGTAAAGTCCGCTTCGCTCGCCTTCCAAGCCTGCACCACGTCCTGCAACGCTGATGTCTTGGCATGGGAATCCGCCGAAGATAATATCGAGCTTTGGAAGCATGGACCCGTCGAGCGATGTAATGTCATCCCATATAGGCGCTCGGTCGAGTTCTCCAGTAGCAATTCGCGACAACAACACAGCTTGAGCGTAGGTGTCTCGTTCACAGTATGCGACACTTCGCACCCACGGTTTGAGAGCGAGTGAAAGACCACCGATTCCGCTAAATAAATCCAACCCATTCATCAACCCCATTTACTCTGGTACTCCACTTCATCCTTGCCAGCCGGCAAAAGCGAAATCGCCGACACCGAAAAAATCGCGGAATATCTCTAGAATAGGTGTCTGATGGTCGTAATAACTCATGGCCGCCACCAGCGAGACCGTACAGCTTAGGTCTGTTGCCGCCACAATCTCCGCCGCACGTCTGATGATCTTGCGCTCTAGGGGTGTCATCGCGCGTTCTCCATTGCAGCCCAAAGGCCGATCATTGAAATCGAAAGTGATACCGCTGACAAAGCCAAAAAGATTGTGTCGCTCAAAGAACATCCCTTCGTTTACAGTAAACCAACTACTATCAACTACTATTCGCTACTAAGTTTAGTAGCGAACTCCCCGCGCCCCAGGCGAACGCGGATCATCGTCCATCACATGAGTGTCATCGTCCTGAGCGACCAAGTCTGGCCGACCGCGCGATCTAACCAGACACCTCCTCGTTTAAAAGACCTTTCGAGCGA
>Ga0116143_10006338_pt1 | contig 10330 bp, 2 predicted proteins | sample AD_UKC034_MetaG_FD_89745 | JGI IMG/M metagenome (GOLD analysis project Ga0116143, IMG submission 89745) | Active sludge microbial communities of municipal wastewater-treating anaerobic digesters from USA - AD_UKC034_MetaG | ecosystem: Engineered > Bioreactor > Anaerobic > Digestate | place: USA...
AGCGGTGGTGTATCGGGTAATTATGATTTTAACTATGTTTCGGGTACGCTTACTATTGCTAAGGCAACCCTGCTTGCTACGGCCAATAATCAAACCCGTACATATGGAGCGGCCAATCCCACACTAACAATCACCTATTCTGGTTTTGCAAACGGAGAAACTTCTTCTGTTTTGGATGTGCTGCCTTCTACCAGCACCACGGCTGTTGCCACATCGCCAGTAGGCGGTTATCCTATCCAGGTAACAGGAGGCTCGGATGGTAACTATGAAATTGCACCTTTATCCGGAACACTTACCATTACCAAAGCAACCTTAACGGCTACAGCGGTTAATACAAGCCGGCCATATGGATCGGCCAATCCAACCTTTACCATTAGTTACAGCGGCTTTCAGAATGGAGAAAATGCAACAGTGTTGGATACTGCTCCAGAGGCAAATTCAGCAGCTGTGTTAACCTCAGATGTAGGAATTTATCCGATTACTGTATCAGGTGGGGCAGATGCTAACTACACGTTAACGTATGTGGATGGTACACTCACCATCACCAAAGTAATGGTAACGGCAACTGCTGGTAATGCGAGCCGTGTGTATGGCGATACAAATCCAACGTTCACCATTACCTATACAGGATTTGTTAATGGAGAAAATTCAAGTGTATTGGATGTGCTTCCTGTAGCAAGCACATCGGCAACATCTGGAAGCAATGTAGGGACTTATTCCATTACAATAAGTGGAGGTTCTGATGTGAACTATAATTTTAATTATGTAAACGGAACATTAACCATTACGAAAGCAACTCCTACTGTAACCTGGAACAATCCATCGGCAATTACTTATGGAACGGTTTTAGGAGCTACTCAACTTAATGCTACAGCATCCGTTCCGGGTACATTTGTTTATGCACCTGCATCGGGTACAATTTTAAATGTTGGAGTAAACCAGGTATTATCCGTAAACTTTACGCCTACCGATGCTACTAACTACAATGGAGTAACAGGTACTACTGTATTGATTACCGTAAATAAGGCAACGCTTACCGCTACAGCCAATAACCAGAGTCGCACGTATGGTGCAGCCAATCCAGCGCTTACTATTTCCTATACAGGCTTTGTGGGTAGCGATAATGCCTCGGTAATTGATGTGCAACCCACCATTTCGACAACCGCAGTCAATACAACTGCGGTAGGAAATTACCCGATTACATTAACCGGTGGATCGGATAATAATTATAACCTGGTATTGGTAGATGGTACACTTACCGTCAATAAAGCAATCCTGGTTGCTACTGCTCAGGATGCCAGCCGTGTTTATGGAGCTACTAACCCTGCATTTGTAATCAGTTATACAGGGTTTGTTAATAGCGAAAACTCCAGTGTGCTGGATACACCCCCCACGGCCAGCACAGCAGCCACGGTAACGAGCGCTGCGGGTACTTATCCTATTGTTGTTTCTGGAGGATTGGATAACAATTATACATACACCTATACTTCCGGTACACTTACTATTACCAAAGCAACCGTTACCGCTACGATATCTAACGCCACCCGGATTTACGGAGTGGCCAATCCAACATTTACAATTACCTATTCCGGATTTGTAAACTCAGAAACTTCAGCGGTGCTGGATGTATTGCCCACTACCAGTACTACGGCTATCATCAGCAGCAACGTGGGTTTATATCCCATTAATGCAGTAGGCGGGAGCGATAACAATTACACGTTTAACTATGTGAGTGGAGTCTTAACCATTACCAAAGCAACACCTGTTGTTACCTGGAATAATCCTGCCGCTATTATCTATGGTACGGCATTAAGTGCAACTCAACTGAATGCCACTGCATCTGTGCCGGGAAGTTTTGTGTATTCACCGGCTGCGGGTACCATACTTAATGCAGGCGTAAATCAAACCTTAACCGTAAATTTTACACCAACCGATGGTATAAATTACGAACCTGTTACGGGTACTATTGTTCAGATTACGGTTAATAAAGCTACACCTGTGCTAACCTGGCCTGCACCCGGAGCTATCACCTATGGAGCGCCATTAAGTGCTACTCAATTAAATGCTTCTGCCTATGTTGGCGGTACCTTTGTTTATTCTCCGGCAAGCGGAACCGTGCTTAATGCTGGTGTAAACCAGATTCTGTCGGTAAACTTTACCCCAACAGACGCATTAAACTATAATTCAGTAAATGGATTCACTACTCAGATTACAGTTAATAAGGCCACCCCTATAGTAACGTGGAGTAATCCGGCAGCCATTACCTATGGTACTCCATTAAGTGTTACGCAATTGAATGCTACTGCATCGGTACCCGGAACTTTTGTGTATGCTCCGGGATTAGGTACTATTCTGAATGCAGGCGCCAATCAAACACTGTCGGTAAACTTTACACCAACCAATGCGGTAAATTATAACTCTGTAAATGGCACTACGGTACAAATCACAGTAGATAAAGCCACACCAACAGTTACCTGGAACACACCGGCAAACCTAACGTATGGAACAGCGCTGGGAGCTACTCAGCTAAATGCTACCGCTTCCGTGGCGGGAAGTTTTGTTTATACACCTGCAGCAGGAACAATTTTGAGTGCGGGAGCCAACCAAACCCTTACTGTAAATTTCACACCCTCAAACAGCAATAATTATAATCCGGTAAACGGAACAACCGTTTTGATAACCGTTGTAAAGGCAACACCCGTTATTACCTGGAATAATCCGGCTCCCATTACCTATGGCACAGCCCTAAGTGCTACACAATTAAATGCAACAGCATCCGTAGCCGGTGCATTTGTATATACACCTACTATTGGAACCTTGCTAAATGCCGGAGCCAACCAGGTATTATCAGTAAACTTTACACCTACCGATGCGGCCAACTACAACGCGGTTACAAATGTTCAACGATTGATTACGGTAAATAAGGCCACACCGGTTATCACCTGGTCAAACCCGTCAGCAATTGTTTACGGAACTCCCTTAAGTGCTACGCAACTTAACGCTTCTGCGAATGTACCCGGAACGTTGGTTTATACTCCTGCCTCGGGAACAATTCTGAATACCGGAACTAATCAGGTGCTTTCTGTAAACTTTACGCCCGCAGATGCCGCTAATTATAATTCGGTAACTGGTACTACCGTGTTGATAACAGTAAACAAAGCAACACCGGTAGTGAATTGGTCGCCACCCTTACCCATTAAAATAAATGAACCCTTAACAGCTGCGCAGTTAAATGCAACAGCTAATGTGCCGGGTACTTTTGTTTATTCTCCTGCTGCCGGTGCATCGTTTGCAACGGTGGGTACGTACACACTAACCGTGAGTTTTACACCAACCGATGCGGCTAACTATAACACTGTACCCAGCACACAGGTGAGTATTCAGGTGAACAATAAAGATAACCCTGTTGTAACCTGGAATAACCCGGCTGCGATTACGTACGGAACTACCCTTGGAATTTCGCAGTTAAATGCTACTGCAAATGTGCCGGGTACTTTTGTTTACACACCAGCTGCAGGAACGCTGTTGAATGCCGGAACCAATCAGACCCTATCCGTTAATTTTATCCCTACTGATGCTATTAACTATAACGCAGTAAGTTCGAATGTTACCATTACTGTAAATAAGGCAACCCTGGCAGTAATAGCCACAAGTACCAGTCGTGTGTATGGCGCTGCCAATCCTGTATTTGGCGTTACTTATGCCGGGTTTGTGAATGGTGAGAATAGTTCAGTAATTGATACACCGCCTACTGCAACCTGCTCTGCTATTGCCGGAAGTAATGCAGGGGGTTCATTTCCTATTATACCGGCAGGTGGCCAGGATAATAACTACGCATTCAATTATATAAATGGCGCGCTTTCAATAACCAAAGCCCCGCTTATTGCCAGAGCTGATGATAAAACCCGCCTATATGGTACGGCTAATCCAGTTCTTACTATCAGCTATACCGGTTTTGTAAATGGAGACACCGATGCAGACATTACACCTCCGGGTATTTCAACAGCAGCAAACGTTACCAGCAATGTGGGTAGTTATTCGATCCAACTGAGTGGCGGAATCTCGACCAATTACAACTTTACATTACAGAATGGAGCGTTAACGATTAATCCTTCGCCTTTAATTGCCCGTGCAGATGATAAATCCAAAACCTATGGACAGACTAATCCTACGTTAACTATTACCTATACAGGGTTCCAGAACGGAGACAATGCAACCTCCATAACGCCACCCACCATTTCAACTATCGCTACCCATACAAGCGCGGTTGGAACGTATCCGATTGCGTTAAGCGGTGGAGTAGCATTAAATTATGGTATTACCCTTCAGGCTGGCACGCTTACCATCAATAAAGCTACTGTAACCGTAACGGCAAGTAATCAAAGCCGTACCTATGGTGCAGCAAACCCCGCCCTTACGTTTGTGTATTCAGGTTTCGTAAATAGTGAAACGGCCGCAGTAATTAATGTGCCTCCAACTGCTTCAACCACGGCTGTACCAACCAGTAACGTGGGAACATATCCGATAACCCTGTCGGGCGGATCGGATAATAACTATAATCTTAATTTGGTTTCAGGAAACCTTACTATTAACAAAGCTGTGCTTCATGTGGCTGCGGTTAATTCATCGCGCACGTATGGTGCGGTTAATCCAACGTTTACACTCAATTACTCAGGATTTCTTAACGGAGATGATGGAAGTGATCTTGATACGGCTCCGGTAACTTCTACCGCTGCCACCGTAACAAGCCCTGTTGGAACGTATCCCATTGTAGCTTCAGGAGGTGCAGACAATAACTATAGTTTTAACTATACATCCGGTACGCTTACTGTATCGAGAGCAGTACTTACGGCTACAGCAGCCGATGCCAGCAGACCGTATGGTGTAGCTAACCCGGTTTTTGTAATCAATTATTCAGGTTTTGTAAATGGAGAAAACAGTTCAGTAATTGATGTGCTGCCAACGGCCACTACTACGGCAATTGCTGCCAGTCCAATTGGCTCTTACCCGATTAATGTTTCAGGTGGCTCGGATGGTAATTACTCATTCGCGTATGTGAGTGGTGTTCTCTCCGTTGGAAAAACAACTCCCATCATTACATGGAATAACCCATCAGCCATTACGTATGGAACTCCATTGAGTGCAACACAACTAAATGCGACAGCCAATGTGGCCGGCACATTTGTATATACACCAGCCGCGGGAACCATTTTAAATGCTGGCGCGAACCAGATATTAACCGTAAACTTTACTCCAACTGATCAAACCAACTATAGTTCAGTTAATGGTACAACCGTAACTATAACGGTGAACAAGGCAACCCCTGTAATTACCTGGGGTAATCCTACACCCATAACGTATGGCACACCTTTGTCGGCAACACAACTTAATGCTACTGCCAATGTGCCTGGCATTTTTACCTATTCGCCAACAACAGGAACAATTCTAAACGCGGGCACCCAGACGCTATCGGTAAATTTTACACCTGCAAATACTACTAATTACAATGTAGTTAACAATACAACTGTGCAGGTAGTTGTAAATAAGGCCACTCCGATTATTACCTGGCCCGCTCCCGCAGCCATTACATATGGTACAGCACTGGGAGCAGCGCAATTGAATGCATCGGCTAATACAGCTGGTACTTTTGTTTATTCGCCACCGGCTGGTACCGTACTCAATGCAGGGCCCAGTCAAACCTTGTCGGTAAGTTTTACTCCCACCGATATTTCGAATTTCAATACGGTGCCTTCAACCACGGTTCAGATTACCGTGAATAAAGCTACTCCGGTTATAACATGGGCTACGCCTGCAGCAATTGTGTATGGTATTGCACTTAGTGCCACTCAATTAAATGCTACTGCCAATACGATAGGTACTTTTACGTATACACCTCCTGCCGGAACAATATTGAATGCGGGAGCCAACCAGGTATTATCAGTAAACTTTACACCAGCCAACGCAAACAACTTTAATCCGGTTATCGGGTCTACCGTTTTGATAACCGTAAATAAAGCTACTCCTGTACTAACCTGGCCAACCCCGGCTGCTATTCCCTATGGTACAGGCTTGAGCGCCACACAACTTAATGCAACGGCCAGCGTAGCCGGAACGTTTACGTACTCACCTGTAGCGGGTACAATTTTGAATGCCGGGTCTCAGACATTATCAGTAGATTTTATACCAACCAATACAGCCAACTATAACCCGGTTTCTGGCAAAGAGGTAGCGCTAACTGTGAATAAGGCAACCTTAACGGTTACCGCCAATAACCGAACCCGAACCTATGGTGCAGTTAATCCATCCTTAACCATAACCTATGCAGGTTTTGTAAATGGAGAGAACGAAACAGTTTTAGATACAAAACCAGTTGCGGCTACTACAGCTAATGCAACTTCTAACGTAGGTTCATACCCAATTACGGTAGCGGGCGGTGCGGATAACAACTATAGCTTTACCTATGTAGCCGGAACGTTGTCTGTAACAAAAGCAAACCTGACGGCCACAGCAGATAACCAAACCCGGTTGTTCGGAACTGCAAATCCACAACTTACTATTACCTATACCGGCTTTGTTAATGCCGAAACTTCAACCGTGTTAGATACTGCCCCGGTGGCGACCACAACCGCTGTTCTATCGTCACCTGTGGGAGGTTATCCGATTACTATTAGTGGCGGAACGGATAACAATTATAGCTTTACCTACGTGCAAGGAACACTTTCCGTAACCCCTAATTTCCCGCCTCAGCTTGAAAACTTTTTGATAGAGACAAACGAAGATCAACCAATCACGTTTACGTACGATACCTTTGGTGAACATTTCGAAAGTTTTTCAGGAAGTGCAATTGTGTATATCAAAGTAGTTTCGCTTCCGGTTAATGGGGCCCTTACCTGGAATGGTAATGCCGTAACAGCAGGATCGGAGATAGCCGTTAGTGGAGGTCAGTTGCAAAATTTCAGGTACACACCTAATGCTGATTTTAGCGGCAACGATTCATTTAAGTGGAATGCATTTGAAGGAACATTTCTGGCCACCCAGGACGCAACGCTTTCTATCCTTATTAAGAAAGTAAACGATGCTCCGATATTGAGCAACATAGAACCTACCTCTATTTTATACAGCTTAGGAGACCCGGCCGTTCAGATTACCAATGCTATGGTAATTAACGATGTAGACGATAATAATTTATTCGCAGCCAGTGTAAGTGTAACAGAGAACTTTACGCAAGGCGATGTACTTTCGGTAGAAACCGGAATCAGCCCCTTGATAACCGTGGCCTATAATGCGCAGACGGGTGTGTTGGATTTATCGGGCAAAGATACACGCGCCAACTACCAGGCCGCATTGTTTAAAGTCCTCTTTAGCAGCCCTGTGTCTGGTGCGGCTGAGATTTCAGACAAACGAATAACATTTACTGTAAAAGACAGTGTTGATGTTAGTAATGCCATAAGTCGCATAGTAACAATTACAGAAATTTTCCCTGACGTAAATATTGTAAACGCGTTTACTCCGAATGGCGATGGAGTAAATGATGTGTGGGATTTTCTTAACCTGGATTTTTATTCGCAGGTAGAGATTAAAATTTTTGACAGAAACGGCACACAGGTATTTGCTTGTAAGACTAACGCATGTACCTGGGACGGTAAAATGAATGGTAAAGAACTTGCGCCAGGACCTTATTTTTATACGATGTACCTGAATAGGGGTAAACGAAAATATCAGGGTACAGTAACGATACTGCGATGAATAGGATGAAACAAATTTATTGCACAATAGCACTTCTTGCAACTGGATATTGGGTTATAGCTCAGGAAAATGACTTTACGCAATATTACCTCAACTTACCCTCGGTAAACCCCGGCTTTACCGGAATGAATGAATATATGGATTTGCGTAGCGGTGTGCGTGAAGGTTGGAATAATTTTGGGATAAAGAATAGCAATGTTTATTTGAGCGCCTATACAGCCCTTGGTAATGCAAGCCGTTCGGGGCGCAAAAACAATTCCTTCCGGATTTCAAACCCCGGGTTATGGGACGAGATTCAGACCGATAAAAAATTCAGGAGAAGGATGGGGTTGGGGTCTATGCTAACGCAACGAACAGTTGGGCCTTATAAATCCATTACAGCATCGGTAAATTTTGCATATCACCTACCCATATCCAACACACTTAGTATTTCATTAGGCTCGAAAGCCGGTTACATGAATCAACGCATTGATTTTAGCGGGCTAACCGTTCGGGATGATGTGAACGATGTATTCTATAACAATTTACTGGCGGCCAATCAAGGCACACAAAATACGGTTACAGTAGATTTTGGCGCACTACTTTATTCTAACCGGTTTTACTTTGGCGTTTCTACAAATAACCTGGTTGCGGAAAGATTAAATGGAGAATTTTTATTTGATCTTCATGATGGTATGTGGTACCGGGTTCAAACAGGAGCGTATTTTCCATTGAGTGCGGAGGTGTCATTATCGCCTGCCGTAACAGCCACCTATGCCGATGGGTATGATTTAAAATGGTCGGCCACCATGCGTATGCGGTATAAAGAGTTTTTGTTTGTGGGGGCCGGCATAGAACCAGACTCTAAAGTATCTGTTTTGTTGGGTGTAGCTACTACAAACTTGTCAATAGGATATTCGTACGACATGTATACATCTTCTATTAACAACTTTAATGTTAATACACATGAAATTGTACTGGGCCTGGCATTATTCAACAAGTATAAATTAAAACCCCGGTTTTGGTAATATGCGTAGCGCTGTATTAATAAGTATTGTGTTGTGTTGGGGAAGCGTGGTGCAAGGTCAGGAATTGATCTTTACGCCTCCGATTGCCTTAAGTAGTTCCATCAATACAAATGATGAAGAACTGGCTCCTGTGCTTTCGCCTGATGGAAATACACTTTATTTTATCCGGGCATTTCATGAAGGTAATAATGGGGGCAAGTTTGCGGGTAGTGATATCTGGATGAGTCGTAAAGATGAACAAGGTCAGTGGATGCCGGCAATCCGGATGGACAATTCATGGAACAACAAACGATCCAACGCAGTGATTGGGATTAGTGCCAATCAAAGTGTAGTGTATTTATTGAATGCGTATAACAACAAAAGCGGGATTTCCTTTTCGAAATTTTTAAGTGGCCAATGGCAGCAGCCCGAATTTATTCCAGTACCAGGCATTAACCGCGATGATTTTGTGGGATTCTATGTGCACCCGCAGTTTGATGTAATCCTGATTTCGATGAAGGGCAAGGATACACTGGGCGAAGAAGATTTGTACATCAGTTTGAAAGACTCATCCGGCAACTGGACAGAGCCACGCAATCTGGGCCCTTCTATTAATACAAGCGGATTTGAGATTTCACCTTTTTTGAGTGAAGACAAAAAGCGTCTTTATTTTTCGAGCAACGGGCATGGGGGTTATGGCGATGCGGATATTTTTTACTGCGAAAGACTGTTTGATTCGTGGGAGACGTGGGGTGTGCCGAAGAATTTGGGGGAGACTATAAATTCGAGTGCTTTCGAGGCTTATTTTACAATAAAAGCAAAAGATGTATTCTTTGTAAGTAATAGGGTAAATGCTAATTTATCTGATGTTTATGCATCTTCTATCAGAAGAGAGGTTACAGAGGTTTTCATAGACAGAAAGTATTTATCCAGTAAAGAAATTGCAGAGTTGATTGGTGCATCGGTTTCAAATTCAGTATCATATAATAACAACATTTCAGCACTTGATGAAAACCAGCGTGAATTACTTTACTTTATTGCCAATAAACTGATAACTAAGACAGAAATAAAAATTCAGCTTACCGCTTTCGGTCTTGAGGGGCAAGGTAAGTTGAACAATGACAGATTTAGAAATATAATGGCTGAACTAATGTTGAGTGGAATAGATAATTTCAGAATTCAGGTAACCGTTATTGACAGCCCGTTGCCGGCCGATCTGAACAGAATTGAATTACGGTACTTCAGGTAATTAACGAAACGGCTTCATGTGTTTTTCAGGGGCAAGAGCGAGCATAGGTAAATCACCCTTCGTGTCACCGTATGTTGCAATGGGTTGGTAGTAATTTAAATCGTAGTGTGCCTTAATTCGTAATACCTTTTCATACCCATTACAATTTTCTCCCAGAATTCGACCTGTGATTTTTTCATTCATGAACTCCAATCGGGTTGCAACAACATCAATTTGATTTTTTTTAGCCCAGGGAATAATCCAGTTTTCAATTGAAGCAGAGACAATAACCACTAAAATTCCTTTTTGTTGATAATCTCTAATTTTTTGAAGCGCCTGTGGCCTCACAATAGTATCAATAACAGTTGAA
>Ga0116143_10006339_pt1 | contig 10329 bp, 6 predicted proteins | sample AD_UKC034_MetaG_FD_89745 | JGI IMG/M metagenome (GOLD analysis project Ga0116143, IMG submission 89745) | Active sludge microbial communities of municipal wastewater-treating anaerobic digesters from USA - AD_UKC034_MetaG | ecosystem: Engineered > Bioreactor > Anaerobic > Digestate | place: USA...
CGGCGCGCTGGCGGTGACGCTGGCACGGTTGTGCGGCACGGCGGCACTTGCGGCGTGGCTGGTGAACATCCTTATTCGAAAGATCCGTTTCGAGTTCAACTGGCCCGTAATTCTATTGACGGCATACTGCGCGTGGGCGCTCCTGTGCACCCTGGTGTCGCCCGAACGCCCCGAGGTGCTGCCGGAGTGGATTCGCCTTGTCACGCTGCTCGGCTTCTTCCTGCTGGCGGTCAATACGCTCAATTCAACGCGGAATCTGCACTATTTCATCGTGCTCATTCTGCTGTGCGGGCTCATCATGTCCTTAGCGGCCGTCGCACAGTATTTCATCCCGCAGTTGCAGGTTGCAGGCGCGGAACCGTGGCGGGCCGTAACCACCGACACGGCCTATATCGATCAAGAATCGCTCCAGGGCGAATCGGCGATTCGCGTCTCGGGCCGCGCGGGGCACTCGAACTGGCTCGCCATGGTCATCCTGCTTATTCTGCCGCTGAACAGCTACTGGTACACGGTGGCGAAGAGCAACAAAATGAAGGCGCTCATCCTCTTCACGGTGGGCATCGAGGTTGTTACGTTGGCGCTGACCTACACGCGCACCGGCCTTATTATCGGTGCTGTGCTCGGCTTACTGTTGCTCTACAAGCGCCTCGTGCGCATGAATGCCCTCCGATTGTTCGGCGCGCTGGGCCTCGTCGTGATCGGCTGGGTGCTTCTGCCCAGCGCGTACAAGGAGCGCGTGTTCAGCCCCAAACAATACACGGGCAGCGCCTCGGTGCAGAGTCGCCTCGACATGCAGGGGGCGGCGTTGCGCTACTTCGGCCAGAATCCCGTCTTCGGGTACGGGTCCGGTGGCTTCGGCACGCAATTCGTCCACGAGCGCAACCAGAGCGCCGCATTAATGCGGATGTATGTCAAACTCGCGGGCTGGCAGCCGGTGTTTATCGGCACGCACAACATGTACCTGCAACTCCTTGCCGACACGGGCTTCGTGGGGTTCTGTCTCTTCATGGTCTTTCTCATCCTTATGTTGCGCAAGCTATATCTGATCGAGAAGCAATATCAGGCCGTCGGTGACACGCAGGGGGCCGCCCTGGCCTCCGCCCTGTTCGTAAGCCTGGTCGGGTTCGTCTTCTGCGCAGTCTTCCTCCACGCGCTCACGCAGAAAATCTGGTGGATGGTCGCGGCGGCGGCGGTGGTCCTGCCCCTCTACAACCTGAGCTTCAAGCAGGGGCTCCTGCCCAAATGGGGGTGGACCACGGAGGCGCCAACCGCGCAGTAAAGGAGCATGGCCGGCGTGGCGCAGTGCGTCTTGCATCTTTGCCTGATGTCTTTGTTGTGCGGCGGGGCGCACACTCTGTCCGGCGCCATACGGGACACGCACGATGCCGCCGTAGCTAACGCGTTTGTTGCGGTGCTTGACGCGTCGTGGCAAAGCGTGGGACATGCGCGAACCGACGCGCAGGGAGCGTTTTCACTGGAATCGTCCGTTGCCGGCGCGTACCTCGTCGTGCAGCCGCCGACGCGCGAGACTGCGGACGGGTTGCAGATCTGCGCCAACGAACCGCGCATCTATCAGGTATCAGAGACAACAGCAAGTCTCGATCTGCGCCTGCCTCCGGCCGGGGCGCTCGTTTTCGAGGCCTATGACGCCGAAGGTCGCCTCATGCGCTGGGCCGATTTCGAGCGCAACGGCAGGCACGCCGGGCAGTTCATGTACGCGATAAACCTCGAGGACGAGGCCGTGCCCGCCGCGTGCTGGCCCGTGCACGGCGCGCTGACGGGCGCGGCCTCCGGCCCGCGCGATCAGGGGCTTCCCGCGTTGTACGTGCGACCGGACGACACGGTCGCAATCCAGGTCCTGTTCTGGCCGACCCGCGACTACGGCAAGCTCATGCTCCGCGCGGACAACGAAGGCGCGGCATATCGGCTTGCGGCCCCCGGCCAAGCGCGATTGCTCCTACTGAACCTCGAACTGGCGCGCACCGCCGTCGCCGACCTCGAACGGCGCGCGGACCGATACGCGCCCGACGCGGCCGCCGCGATTGCCGCGTTGCGGGTTCGCCTCGATGACGCGTCGCGGGAGGCCGATCGCCGCCAAGCCGCCACGCACGCGGATGCGACGCTCGCCGAGGCGCTGCGGCTGCGCGACCGCCTTGAACTTGAGGCGGCGCGGGCCGCAATACCCACCGCCCGCATGGGCGATCTGCTCGTCAAGATCATCAACACCGAAGGTCAGCCTGTCGCGGGCTGCGAGGTCTCGCTCCGACAGGACCGATCGGCATTCCTGTTCGGCGTTTACGAGGGCAGCCCATATAACGCGGAGGCGTTCGAACTGGCGCGCGCAGCGGGCTTCGACTACGCCACAGTCCTGCCCGCGTGGAACTGGACTTCGAATCCAAAAATGAAGAAGGGCGCCATTGACAAGACGTTCGGCATTTCCGCCTTGCGAAAGCTCGGATACCGCGTCAAAGCCCACGGCGTCCTATGGATGCAGGAGTACGGCATCCTCCCCGACCGTGCGCGCGCGATGCCGCATGCGGAACTGGTCGAAGCGGCGTTGTCGCATCAGCGCGCCCTCATCGAGACCTTCCCCGAGTCCATCGCCATCTGGGAGGCAATGAACGAACCGGCCAACACCAACGTGGTCGGCCTGCCCCGGGACACCATGATTCAACTGCTCACGTCCGCGGCAGCCAACATCGCCGTCACGAGAAAGCCCGCCCTCGTCAACAGCCCCCATGAGTTCAGCTACGGCGCAATGTATTTTCAGTACGGACTGGATAATCGGCCCGTCGACGACTATCCCATGACATATTCGGCGTTCCTGAAACTCGCGCGCGACGCGAGCGCGCTCGATGACATCGACATCATCGGGTTGCAGTTCTATCCCGGCTTCCACCTCAACCCGGACTTTGGGAGCCAGCAGGGACCGGCCTTCACGCCTGCCCATCTGCTCGATACTGTCGAGCGGTATACCCACTTCGGGAAAACGGTCCACATTACCGAGTTGTCGTTGCCGTCCGATTACGGTTCCGACTGGACCGCGGGCTACTGGCGCGAGCCCTGGACCGAGGCGGCCCAGGCCGATTACGTCGAGGCTGTATTTACCCTAGCATTCGCTCATCCGCAGGTGCGATCGGTCACGTGGTGGGACATCACCGACCTGAAGCCCGCGGTGCTTTCCGGCGGGCTGGTCCGCGCGGACGGCGCGCCGAAGGCGGCCTTCGAGCGGCTGCGCCGCCTGCTCGAAACGTGGCGCACCAACGCTACGGGCGAAACCGACGCGCAAGGCATCGCCGCGTTTCGCGCGTTCGGCGGGGCTTATACCATCAGCGTGGTCACGCCTGGTGGCCAGATCGGGAAAGCTACCGCAACAATCGAGCGTGAGTTCGAGATTCTCGAACGTTGGAAGAACACGCTGGAGATCCAACTCGAGGACGCGCCATGAAGCCCGTCAACGTGCTCTATCTCGTCCGCACTTGGGCGCTCGGCGGGTCCCACACCATCATCCGTCTGCTATTGCGCCATCTTCCGCGCGACCGGTTCAACGTCATTACCGTGCCTTACGACGCGCCCGGCCGCGGCGACGCCGATTTCATCGCGTCGGTCCGCAAGCAGGGCGACGATGTGGCCCCGGATCGCATTCCCTGGCGCAGCCGCGCGAACTGGTTTCGCGCGCGCCGCGCGGTCGCGGAACTGATTTGCCGCTACGACATCAGCCTCATTCATACGCACGACACAAACTCGAACGTACTGATCGGCCTTGGGCGTGACCGCTGGCCCTGCGCCTGCGTGGCGAGCCCCTACGGCTGGTGGGAACCCGAGCCGCGCCGCCGCATCCGCGCTTATCACTGGATCGAGAAGAACCTCGCGCTGCCCCGCTTCGACCGCCTCATCACAGTATCCCACACCATGAAGCGCAAGATTCTCGCGGGCCGCGCCGCTGCGGACCGCGTCAAGGTTATTCACACCGGCCTCGATCCCTCGCAGTTCGCCGGCGGCCAAACGCGGGAAGCCGTCCGCGAGGAACTCGGCATTGCGCCGGAAGACCTTGTTATCGGCACGGTGAGCCGCCTCTTCCGCGAGAAGGGCCATACCTTCCTGCTCCAGGCCGCGGCGAGTATCGTCGCCGATTGCCCGCGACTGCGACTGCTTATCGTCGGGACGGGCGACCAGCGCGAACCGCTCGAACAGGAGGCGCGCGCGCTAGGCATCCGAGACCGTGTCACCTTTACCGGTTACTACGAGGACTTGCCGGCCGCGCTGCGTGCGATGGACCTCTTCGCGCAGCCCAGTATCCAGGACGAGGGTTTCCCGACCGCCATCCTCGAGGCGCAACTGATGGGCTTGCCCGTGATCGCGTCTAATATCGGCGGGACCTTCGAAACCATGGATGTCGACCGGACCGGCATGCTCGTTCCTCCGCGCGACGCGGACGCCCTCGCAATCGCCATGCGACTGCTCCTCCAGGACGCGCCCCGCCGCCGCGAGATGGCCGCCGCCGCCCGACCTTGGGTCGAACACTCCTTCACACTGATAGACATGATTGATCGTGTCGTCGCGACGTATGACGAAGCCATCGCGCACTTCGCGGCGACCCGCGGCGGCCACGGGTCATTGAGGGGCGCGGAGTAGTGGGCACGTCGCCGCGCAGCCCGGTCATCTTCGCCACGCTCCACACTTGCGCAATCGTACTCAGCACCGCGGCGCTCGCGCCCCTGTTGCATCAAGCGGACAACACCCTGCTCAATCACCGCGAGTGGAGCGTGACCAAGACCAAGGTCGCCATGGATCTCATGGGCGCGAAATCATACCTGACCGGCCCCCAGGCGCTCGCCGGCAGTCAGCTCAACTTGGGCGCTTGGCACGGCTATCAGGAGGTCGCGCTCCGCATGAAGGTCCGCCCCGAGACGGTCCGTTTCCGCGTTTGGCTAGAGGAAAATGCCTATCTCTACGTCATCTACGACCGGGACCACGTTGTTGGTTGGGAAGATGCCACGTGGCAGGCGGTTCGGCTGTCCACGTGGCCCTTGCTGCCATCGGCCCAAGTGCGCGCCAAAGCAGGCGGCGAGTTCTTAGAACACCGTCCGCTCGAAGGCATAGTCTTGCGCGAAAAGGCCTGGAACGACGTCGAACTGCGCTTCGGGGCCGATACCGCCGTGTTGATCTTGAACAAAGGCCCCGCCATTCCGGTCGGCGCGCCCATCCTTGATGCCTTTCACGTCGCGTTTCGCGGCGGGTCCCGGCCCGCAAGCGTGGACACGATAGCCATCGCCGGCGCGGGGAACGAGCGGGTATTCCGGGCGGATTTCAGCAACACCGAGGGCCTTGTCCGGACGGCGCTCGTGATTGCATCGCTGCTCCTGGGCGCAACCCTCGCTTTCCTCGGTTTGTACCGCGCCGCAACCGGCGGATGGCGGCCGGGCGCGGCCGCCGCCGCAAGCGTGCTCGTCACCCTTGCGGTTTGCTCGTGGATACTCTACGTCTTCTTCACGTGTTTTCAGGCGCACACGTATCCCGTTTTCGACGAAGACGCCCGCCGACTCGAAGACTTTCTGGTGCGGCGTTTCGCCGATGACGTGGTCGAGCAGATCAAGTCTCAGTTCACCCCGGAGAATCCCAAACACCGCCGCCGCATTCTCATACTCGGCACCTCCCAGACCTGGGGCAGCGGCGCCATGAAGCGGGAGGACGCCTTTGTCGCCCAAGTCGAGCGCCGTCTCAACGAATCTCCCGACGACGATGCCCGCTTCGAATGCATTCCCGCAGCCATTCCCGGCGTCAATGCCCCCTTGCTGCTCGACTTCTACCGCAATTTCTGGATCGATTTCGGCCATGAACTCGTGGTCATCAATCTCGGCATGAACGACCGTGACCCCGACGCCTTCGCGGAAGCGCTACGCGGGTTCGTGCAACTGAACCAGCAACGCGGCATACCCACGCTCTTTGCGCTGGAACCCGCCTCCATCGAGGATTGCCCCGACGGACTCGAGCCAAGTCATTCCGTCATGCGTCGCGTGGCCCAAGAGACGGGCACGCCCATCGTGGACCTCTTTGCCGCCATGAAAGCCCGTTACGCGGACGGCATTCTCTGGTGGGACGTAGTTCATCCCACGAACTTCGGCCACGAGTGTATCGCCGACGTCCTGGCTCCCGTCATCCGCGACCTCCTCGCGGGCGCGCCACATCCGCCCTCGCCTGGCGGTTCCGCGCAATCTTGACTTGCACGCCCTGCGTAGATCGTGTTGCGGGCAAGGTGGACGGGATGAATGCCGCCCCGCTATGCTGGCGGCCATGCGGGCGTCAGCAAGTTCCTTGACCAAGAAAGCACGCGCGACTATCGCCGGACATGACATGCTGCGCGCGGGACAGCGCGTGCTGGTTGCCGTCTCCGGCGGCGCGGACTCGGTGGCGTTGGCGTACGTGCTTGCGGAACTGGGCTACCCCATCGAAATCGCCCATTTCGATCATGAGACGCGCGACGGTGCGAGCGCGGCGGACGCGCGCTTCGTCGAGCGTCTCGCCAACCGGCTCAACGCGCCGTATCATCTCGAGCGGCGACCCGTGGCGCGCGAAGCATGCGCGGCGGGCAAGTCCTTCGAGCACCATGCTCGCGACCTGCGCTACGCTTTCTTTCTCCGCACCGCCCGCGAGCGCGGTATTGCCGCCATCGCAACGGGCCATCACGCCGACGACCAGGCCGAAACCGTGCTCCTGCGCATCCTCCGCGGGAGCGGCCTCCAAGGACTCGCGGGCATCCCACCGGTACGCGAGACGGACGGCGCCCGCATCGTGCGCCCGCTGATTGCGTGCAGCCGCGTGGAGATTCTCGCGTACCTCCGGGCGCGGCGGCTGCGCTACCGCACCGACGTCACGAACGCGCACCGGTCCTTCCCCCGCAACCGCATCCGCCACGAACTCATCCCGATGCTTGAACGCGCGTACAACCCCGCAGTGCGCGCGGCGCTGCTGCGCTTGGCGGAGATGCAGCGGCGTCAGAATGCCTATCTTCGCCCCTTCGAGGAGAAGGCTCTGAAACGGTCCCTCGACCCGACCGGGGCGTTGCTTCGCGCGCCGTTCCGCGAGTTGCCCGAGATGCTGCGCCATCGCTGCATCGCCCAATGGACGCGGGCTCGTGGGGTCGCGTGCGACTATGAGCGTATTCTTGCGGCGGCGGACTTCATCGTCCACGGGGCGACGGGGCGACGACTCGACTTGGGCGCGGGTACGCTCCTTTACAACGGCCGGGAAGCCGCGTATCTCCTTGGCGAGACGATCCCAGAAACCGTCGCGCCAGTAGCCTTGGTCTTTCCTCCTGATCTGTCAAGAGACACTCGGGCGAAGAGGGACAAAAAGGGACAGTCGCGGCACACCGCTTGCCCGTGCGCTGAAACACGCGCACTGGGCCGGCGCTTCCTCGTGCGGCGCCTCGAACGACCCCCGCGCGCGGCGCTGAAATCGTATTGCACCCCCACGCGCCAAGTCTTCGACGCGGATGCATTGGGCGAAGAATTGATAGTGCGGACGCGGCGCGCGGGTGACCGGTTCACGCCCTTAGGCATGTCGGGCGCGAAGAAGCTTAGCGATTTCTTTATCGACCGGGGCGTGCCCGCGCCCTGCCGCGACATCGTGCCGCTGGTGGCGGATGGCGCCCGCATTCTCTGGGTCGTAGGCTATATGCCATCGGCGCTGGCCGCCGTGGGACGGCGCACGCGGCGCTTGATTGAGATTGAGGCCCTGCCCGATTTCGGAGCAATCCCCGATGAGATTGATTGAGCCGCCGCTTTTCGACGCCGAGACCATCGCCGCGCGTGTCACGGCGCTGGCCGCCGCCATCGACCGCGACCGCGCCGGTGGGTCGCTTCTGGTCATCGCGGTGCTCAAGGGCGCGGCGCTCTTCGCGGCGGACCTCGTGCGGCGTCTGTCCGGCGACGTGTGCCTCGATTTCATTCGCGCCCGAAGTTACATCGGCGAGACCTCGTCCGGCGTGGTCGAGATCATGCACGCCCCGGAAGTATTGATTCGAGACCGCCACGTATTGCTTGTCGAGGACATTCTCGATACGGGGCGGACCGCGTCCCAGATCATCGCGTGGCTCAAGGAGCGCGGCCCGGCAAGCCTGCGCGTGTGTGCGCTGATCGACAAACCGGCGCGCCGTCTGGTCGAAGTGCGCGCCGATTACGTCGGCTTTTCCATCGAAGACCATTTTGTGGTGGGCTACGGACTCGACCATAACGAACAATACCGGCACTTGCCGTCCGTGTACACGCTGGATACGAATGAGGTATAGCCTGATGGATTTGCACCTGGACACGACGCCCGCTCGAACCGCCGCCGTGCCCTTCGACGCCGAGGGGCGGTATCGCTCGGTCAGTTACTGGCACGAAACGGTGGACATGACGCCGGGACCGGCGCTCGAGGGCGATATCGACTGCGACGTGGCCGTCATCGGCGGCGGCTACACGGGGTTGTCGGTCGCCTACAACCTCAAGCGACTCGCGCCAGACCTGGACATCGTCCTGCTTGAGAAAGCGGTAGTCGGCCACGGCGCAAGCGGGCGCAACGGCGGATTCGCGATGCCGCTGACGGGATGGGACCTACTCTACACGGTCCGCAAGTTGGGCGAAGCCGCGGGCGGCGCGGTTTACCGCGTCATGTACGACGCCGTATCACACGTCAAGAAACTGGTTGCGGACCACGGCATCGCGTGCGACCTCGAGGCCACGGGATACGCGCTGATCAACACGTGCGCGGCCCGGGAACGCCGCGCCCGGAAAGAATACGCCTGCGCGCACCGCCTCGGCTTTGACCACGTCTGGCTCGATAAGGCCGCCCTCGAGGAATACATTCGCTGCCCGCGGTTCCGCAGCGGGGTATTCGACCCGCATCCCTGCGTAATCAATCCCGCGAAGCTGGCCCGGGGCATGAAGGGCGTGGTCGAGCGCGCGGGCGTGCGCGTCTTCGAACGAACGCCGCTCGAGGCCTTGACCGCCGGCCCGCGCGTGGAGCTGTGCACGCCCAAGGGCCGTGTGCGCGCGCCGCGCGCCGTACTCGCCGTGAACGGCTACGGGGCGGCGCTCGGGTTCATGCCCGCGCGCATTCTACCCGTGCACACCTTCATCGTGCTGACCGAGCCGCTGACGACGGCGCAACTCGAACGGATCGGCTGGGCAGAAAAGCGGGCAAGTCTCGAGACCGCGCGCAATTTCATCCACTATTTCCGGCTCACCGCGGACAACCGTATCCTTTTCGGCGGTGAGGACGCCACGCTTTACTGGCGGGGCCGCTATTATGACCGCGACCCGCGCGTTTTCGACGCGCTCAAGGCCCGGTTTCGCGCCTATTTCCCGGACCTTGCCGATGTGAAATTCACGCGTGAGTGGGGCGGCGTACTCGGTGTCACTTTCGACATGTTCCCTACTTTCGGCGTGTGCGGCGAGCACAACAACCTCTATTATGCCGCGGGCTACTCGGGCCACGGCGTGGCCCTCGCCAACTACGCGGGCGCGCTGCTTGCCCCGCGCATCGTCGCCGATCTGGGCCGGCGTGAAGCCGCGACCGCGCCCTTCTGGAACCGCACGCCGCCGTATCTGTTTCAACAACCCCTCCGCTACGCGGGCATGCACGCCTATCGCGCCGCGCTCCGCGCCGGGGATATCCTGCAAGGCGCGTAAGGTCGTCCGCGGGCCCCGTTGCGCGCGAAACGCAAAAGCGGTAGGATGACTGGAAGCGCGCGGCGGTCGCGCCCGGCGAAGAGGCAGTCATGGCGAAACTGAAGTGTCCGAAATGTTTTCACGTGAACGCGGAGGGGCGCGAGGTCTGCGAGAACTGCATGACGCCGCTGCCGCGCATCCGCATCGAGGCCCGCCTCGAGCCCACGCCGCCGCCGCAAGCGCCGGAAATCCAATTCCGGCGCGGCCAAGTGGTGGCGCAACGGTATACCGTGCTGCGCCTGATTGGCCGAGGCGGCATGGGCTGCATCTACAAGGTGCATGACAACACCCTGGGCGAGGAAGTGGCGCTCAAGACGCTGCTGCCGCAACTGGCCCGCGACCAGCTCGTCGTCGAGCGCTTCTTCAACGAGGCGCGCATCGCGCGGCGCCTCGCCCATCCGAACATCGTGCGCGTCCATGACATCGGCACCGCGGGCAACATAATCTACATCTCGATGGAATTCGTCGAGGGCGTCTCGCTGCGTCAATCCCTCGAACGGAAGCGCGTGGACGCCACGCTGCCGCTGGGGCAGGTGCTCACCGTCGTCGATGAATTATGCGCCGCCCTCGAATACGCGCATCAGTACACGGTCCACCGCGATATCAAGCCGGAAAA
>Ga0116143_10006344_pt1 | contig 10326 bp, 9 predicted proteins | sample AD_UKC034_MetaG_FD_89745 | JGI IMG/M metagenome (GOLD analysis project Ga0116143, IMG submission 89745) | Active sludge microbial communities of municipal wastewater-treating anaerobic digesters from USA - AD_UKC034_MetaG | ecosystem: Engineered > Bioreactor > Anaerobic > Digestate | place: USA...
GGGAGCTGGAAGGGGAAGTTTGTTGCCATTGTTTCAATTTTTAGAATTTGATCCGTTTATATATTAGGATTATTAATAATATGTAATGACATATCAAGAATTATGCCAATATTTATTTGGTCGCCTTCTTAGTGAATATAATTTTGACATTAGTGATAATGACAAAATGTATATTGTAAAATCAAATTATTTGAAGAATGAATACAAAAATATTTTATCCGGAGCTGATCCTGGCCTGTTGTTGAATGCTGTTGCGAATGGTTTGGCTTCAGGAAAACCTGTTGCCTATGTGATCCAGGAAGCGGTCTTTATGGATCTGACTTTGTTTGTCAATGAGCATGTCCTCATCCCAAGGCCAGAGACGGAAGAGTTGGCCTATTGGATTGAAACAGATCATCGGGCTGAAGACAGAGAAATGAATGTGTTGGATGTCGGATGCGGTAGCGGTTGTCTGACTTTATACTTAAAATCGAAATTCAAATACTGGAACCTTACGGGATTGGATGTTTCCAGCGAGGCTCTGGAGGTGTCTCAGCGAAATTCCGCCAATTTAAATTACCAGGTTGCCTGGGTAAAAGCTGATTTTTTAATTTCTTCCTTTTTACCGGATCGTGCTTTTGATCTGATCGTTTCCAATCCGCCTTATATTGGTTCCGATGAAGCCAATGTGATGGATTCCTCTGTATTGCAACATGAGCCTTTGCTGGCGCTTTTCCCTCCGGGTAATGATCCTTTGATTTTTTATAAAACCCTGGCAAATTTTGGCAGTCAATACCTAAATCCGGGTGGGAAGATTTATGTTGAGATCAATGAATTTAAAGGTTCTGAGACTTCTGAGGTGTTTCATCAGAAAGGTTACCTAGTTGAATTGAGAGCTGATATGCAAAACAAGCCCCGAATGATTAAAGCCATCTGGCAAGGCCAGTGATCAATAATTTGATTTCAAAGCTGCCCGATCAGGCATTTTATTTTTATTTGATCTGTGATGAAATAGTAAACACCGGAAGTAAGGTTGCCCCAATCTTTGTAAATGCGTTGAGAACTCATTGGAATACTTTGGCCTTGGATGGAAACCAAAATGCCCATGGTATTGTCAGCGACCAGCGAAAGAAATTGATCCCTGGAAAAGGCGAAAGCCATGGAGTTTTCTTTAACAACAGGGTAATCGACATTACTTATGCTCGGTTGGATCAGATTGGTTGTGAACACACCGCGACCATGGGTAAATATGCCAATTTTGTTCTCGTTTTTGATCAGTTTCAGGTCGTATACAGGAACTGCATCCATCGTGCTATCCGTAGCATTAAACCAATTTAAACCTTCATCCATGGTCACAAAAAGTCCCAGGTCATTGCCAGCGTAGATGACCTTTGGAGATTCCGGATGTATAAGTATGCAATGCACTGGAAGGTCTGGCAAGCCCTTGCCGGGATTCGACCAGCTGACTCCTCCGTCTTTGCTTAGGTAAACGTGATCGTTCAAATAACCATCCAAACTTATGGCAATGGTTTGATCTTGTGATGGCATAAACTCAATGTCGGTCACATATCGGTTAGGGAGTGTTTCTCCGATTTCATCAAAATAAACTCCTCTGTTTTTACTGGAGTAAAGTTTTAAACGATTTTCGGATTTACTGATTCCGGCATAAATGATGTGCTCTGGGTCCGTTGGATGAACGTTCATTACATGGATAAAATTTCCATCAAGTAGTGCTGTACTTTCTGACCAGCCATCACCCTGGTTTGAGGAAAATAAGACCCTGTCCGTAGCGCCATACAATAGGTCTCCATTTTGTGGGTGCATGATAAAAGGACTGATAAAACTGCTGTTTGCAGAGGGTCGTATAATTTCCTTCCACGTGTTCCCGGCATTTTCTGATTTAAAAATATTAAAGTTCTGAGCAGAATAATATTGAATGTTGGGATCTGTGGGATGAAAATAACATGGGCCTCCATCACCTGAGGCTACCTTCTTCCATGATCCGGAACCATTTCTGTAAGCGGTCTGGTTGTCCTGAAGTCCCCCGAGAATTCTCCCATTTTCAAGATCTTCGAAATCACCGGCATAAAACTGTGTTGTATATAGTCCCCCATTGCAATCATAAAAGGTCTTTCCAAAATCATCTGATCTGAAAATTCCTCCATCTGTGCAGAAATATACTGAATTGGGCTTGATTGGATTTTTTACGATATCATGAAAATCAACATGAACTTTGGTGTCAGACGCGTACAGTCTTTTAAATTGATTGCCAAAGCCCTTTTCGTCTGAAAAAAGATCGACGCCACCTGCAAGTATGTTAGCAGAGTTCTCTTCGTTTACAGCGAGTCCTCTGGTATACCATCCTTGATAAGAACTTATGTCGGGTATACTATGTTGGAAAAAAGTCTTGAAGCCATCAATGGTTCTTATAAAACCAATAGTCTTGAACTGGTCAGACAAGATGGCATAGATTCGGTCTGGATTGAATTTTTGGTGAGCGATCATTATTTTTCCCTGTCGGACAGTGCTGTCCGGATAGGGGACTTTGATCCAGCTTTTTCCCCTGTCAATGCTGGAAAATATCCCATAGTCATCAGCGCCAATGCCACCCACGGATACAGTCAATTTCCTTCCGTCGAAGGTGTGAATCAAAACATCGCAAACTAATTTTTTATCCAGTATCAAATCCCAATTTTCTCCTGCGTCGAATGATTGGTACAACCCATGCGTAGTTGCTGCGTACACAATTTTACTGTCAGATGGGTCAAATGCAATGCGATTGATACCACGATCTTCGTACTTTGACCAATCCAGGGACAAATGCCAGTTGAGTCCGCCATCTGTGGATTTTAGTATGCCAATACCGACAAAGCCCCTTAGGGTCCGGTAAAATCTTCCTTGATTTTTTTTATTAGAGTTATAAATTTCACCTGTGCCAGCAAGGATGATATTGCTTGAATCAGGGTTTATGGCTATAGCAGAAAAACTTGAAACTGGAAAACCGGTTTTGACGGGTTTCCAGGCATCTGGTCCTATCCCTGATTGAGTCGATTTCCAAAGCCCTCCGGATGCACTCCCTGCCCATACTTCCTGAGTATCTTTGGGGTTGATGTCCAGGCATAACATTCTTCCGGATATACCGATCGGTCCCTGAAATTTCCATGAAAAATCCGAATCCAGCACCTCCTGTATTCTGGATATTAAATGTTTGGAACTTTCAGACTCCTTAAATACTAAACCAGCTTCGCCATTAGTGAACGGGAATTGTCTCTTTTCTGAATCTTGTATTAGTTGAGACAGTATTGAAGATTTGTTCTTTTTTGCTTGATCGTTGAAGCAAGCCTTCACAAAAAGACCCAGTATCATTAAGGATAATACAGCTCTCATGCGTTTTTTCTTCAACCTCCGGATCTTTTACAATCCTTGAATCCATAGGATTTTAAAAACTCGATCACTTTTTCGACCTGATTGCCTTGAATGATGATTTCCTGGTCTTTTGCACTGCCCCCCACACCGATCCTGGTTTTAAGGGACTTTGCAATTTTTTCCAATTCCCCATCAGGTAAATTGAATCCACTGATTCGCGTCATGAACTTACCGCCCTTTACGGATTCAGGACGCACTCTGATCTTTTGGTTTGATAACGGAGTATGGTCCGGGGAATCATCTGGATCTGTTTGGGAAGGAATAAAATCTTTATTGGTTGAATAAACCAATCCCAGGTCTGAAAGTGAATTGAGTTTTTTTGCCATCAGATCTTTTTTCCGTGCAAGGCATGCTGAACGCTTAGGTCCATTGCTTTGTGTGCTAATGGCTCGGCGTATTGATTCAGGTCGGCCATTGTTTTTTCAATGGAAATTTTGTTTTTAGAGAGGATTGCACCTTTAAGCAAATCAACAAATTTTTTCAGCTCATTAATTTCTGTTTCCGCCAGCCACTCAGCATTTTGAATAATAAATCTATTTGTGTGAAGAATGACATTTTCTGCTTCATTGATAGTATCAGTGATAGCTTTATACTTCATATCTTCTTCCGCATGTTCCAGTGCGCTTTTAAGCATGGCGTTGACTTCCTCAGGACTGAGTGTGAACTGAGAGCGGATCTGTATTTCCTGAACAGTGCCCGATCTTAACTCTTTGGCCTTTACGTGCAGAATGCCATCTGAATCTACTTTGAATGAAACTTCGATTTTTGGCAGGCCCGCGGGCATGGGAGGGATATTTTTCAGAATGAATTCACCGAGTTTTCTGTTGTGTTCAACCAGGTCCCTTTCTCCCTGATAAACCGATATTTTTAATTGGGTTTGTCCGTCTTTATGGGTGGTATAGTTCCTGGCCTGGTGAGCTGGCAATTTGCTATTGCGTGGAATGACCACATCCATGATGCCTCCCATGGTCTCAATTCCCAAAGAAAGTGGATTAACATCCAAAAGGAGCATATCTTTTCTGCGACCGGAGAGAATGTCAGCCTGGATGGCGGCACCCAAAGCAACTGCTTCATCGGGATCTAATTCAATATGACCTTTTTTGCCAAAATATTTCTGAACGGCATCCTGAATCAGGTACATTCTCGTACTGCCTCCTACCAGAATAACCTCGTCGAGATCCTGGGAAGACAATCCCGAATCGGCCAAGGCCAGTTTGCAACAGTCGAGGGTTTTATCTAAAAGATCGCTGCTGCAGGATTCAAATTCATATCTGTTCAATTCAAGTAATCTGCCATTCCAATGAGTGGATGCTGAATCTGAATTATTAAGGGCTATTCTGATTTTCTCTGCTTCAAGGCGTAGAGAATTTCGTTCCGCAGGACGATCCGGTACCGGAAATCCATATTTGCCGGACCAGAACGAGACGACAGCCATATCAAAATCATCGCCTCCTAAATAGGTATCACCCCGGGTGGCTAAAACATCAAAAATACCATCTTCGATTCTCAATATGGTAAGGTCAAAAGTGCCACCTCCGAGATCATAGACCGCTACGAGACTAGATTTTTCCCGGTCGAGGCCTAATCCATATGCCAAACTTGCGGCGGTAGGTTCATTGATGATACGCAGGACATCCAGTCCAGCCAGTCTACCTGCATCGCGGGTCGCTTGACGTTGGCTGTCATTGAAATATGCAGGAACAGTTATAACTGCCTTCTCAATTACGGCCTTTGTTGATTTTTCTGCTTCAGATTTGAGGTGTCTGAGGATCATGGCTGATAATTCAACAGGCGAATAAGAAATACCGTTTGCCATGACTCTGACACTGTTTTCACTTGCCGAGTCATCCAGATTATACCCGAAGTACTTTTTTTTATCTTTCAGATCGTTGAAGGATTTGCCCAGCAGTCGTTTGGCAGAGTAGATGGTAGATTCAGGTTTGAGGGTTAATTGAGTCTGGGCTGCATTTCCAACAATAGATCCGCCCTCAGGGGGCAGAAAAACCACTGAGGGTACGCACAATCTTTTGCCATCCTGATTCTTTAAAATAGATGGGATTCCATTGTGGGTGCTGGCAATCAGGCTGTTAGTGGTGCCTAAGTCAATTCCAACCACCAACTCTTGTTCTCTTTTGACTTCTCCCGTTTTAAAATTAATAGGTACTCTTGCCATTAACCATAATAAACCATAATTTAGATTGAGTGTTTAAAAACCGTCATGTTAAATCTCTCTAAGAACAGGCAGGTGATCCTGTTTGTAATCGCTTCCGGTCTTTTTGTGACCAATGTCATTCTGGCTGAGTTTCTGGGAGTTAAGATTTTTTCACTGGAAGGAACCCTGGGTTTTCCTCCTTTTGAACTTCGGTTGTTTGGCATGGATAATTTGTCCTTTAACCTCACCACTGGAGTATTGATCTGGCCTGTGGTATTTGTTTTAACAGATATAATAAATGAATACTTTGGGCCCAAAGGGGTTAGGTTCCTGTCCTACCTGGCCAGCTTTCTGGTTTTATTTGCATTCCTGGTAGTGTTTTTGGCAGTCAGATTGCAACCGGCCGGTTTTTGGCCACAATCTCATCTTGCGCTGCATCCTGACTCTAAAGTTGGAGATCTCAACGAGGCTTACAGATTGATTTTTGGACAAGGAATGTGGATCATCGTTGGCTCTCTGGTTGCATTTTTAATTGGTCAGATCTTAGACGTCTTTGTTTTTCACCGGATTAAGAAATGGACGGGTGAAAAATCAATTTGGCTCCGGTCAACCGGATCAACCTTGATCTCCCAGTTGATTGACAGTTATGTTGTGCTTTTTATTGCTTTTGGAATAGGGGCCGGATGGCCTTTATCCCAAATTTTTGCTATTGGTACCGTAAATTATATCTATAAGTTTATAATTGCGATTTTGTCAACCCCACTTGTATATCTGTCTCATTTAGCTATTGAGAAATACCTTGGGCCTGAATTGGCTCAATCGCTGAAAATGGAAGCGATGCTTAAAAAGAACGAGTAATATGTCTATGTCAAAACAACTTACAGATCAGATAGTGATGGTCCGGCCGGCGCACTTCGGATTTAATGAGGAAACTGCGACCAACAATAAGTTTCAAACAGCTCCAAGTGCTGAGGAAGCCTCTGCGGTCAGTAATAAGGCTGTCATGGAATTTGATACAATGGTCAAAGACCTTCGGGATGCGGGTGTAGAAGTTCTAGTGCATCAGGACGATGGCAAAATCATTCGTCCAGATTCAATTTTTCCGAATAATTGGATCTCCATGCATGCTGACGGTAAGTTGATCACTTATCCCATGTTTGCACCACTGAGGCGAAATGAAAGATCAGAAGAGCTGATCAATCGCCTGGGAAGTGAATTTGATGTTTCATCACGCATTCATTTTGAAAATTTTGAAGATCATCATTTGTTCTTGGAAGGGACAGGCAGTATGGTATTTGATCATGATCACCGGATCATATATGCTTGCAGAAGCCAAAGAACCATGGAAGCTGTGCTGGAAAAAGTGGCCAATGTACTGGATTACGAGGTTGTTACATTTGACGCACACGATCAAAGTGGTTATCCGGTTTACCATACCAATGTAATGATGGCGATGGGCGTGGATTTCGTAGTGATTTGTTTGGATAGTGTTGATAAGGATTCAAGAGAAAATCTTATCGATATTTTTTCAAGAACCGGCAAGGACATAATTGAAATAAGTTTGGATCAGATGAATTCCTTTGCGGGCAATATGATTCAACTTAAAACTCACAAGGGGGAAAGGCTTCTTGTGATGTCTCAAAGTGCTTTTGACTGTCTGAATCCGAAACAGCGGGAATTATTGGGGTACAAAACCCGACTGTTTCCGGTTCAAATTCCAACCATTGAAAAAACGGGAGGAGGAAGTGCCCGATGTATGATCGCTGAAAATTTTCTTACCCGTAAAGATTAATTAATTTGATTCCTTTAACAGCAAGAAAGCTATTTTACTCACTTAAGGCTTTTTTATAAGTTTCCAGACATCTTTTTCTGGCAAATTCGTGGTTGATCATAGGGGAGGGGTAAGCAGAAGTCCCTATTTCAGGTACCCATTTTCTAATATAAAGCATTTGTGGGTCAAACTTCTTTTGTTGTGCTTCGGGATTGAAAATCCTGAAATAGGGTGCCGCATCAGTGCCACAGCCGGCAGCCCATTGCCATCCTCCATTGTTACTGGCCAGGTCGTAATCCAGTAACAAAGCTGCAAAGTATGCTTCACCCCATCTCCAGTCAATTAAAAGGTGTTTGACAAGAAAGGAAGCAGTAACCATACGCACTCTATTGTGCATAAATCCGGTATTGTTCAACTCTCTCATTCCTGCATCCACCAGGGGATATCCGGTTTTGCCATCACACCAATTTTTAAAATGAGCCATGTCATTTGACCATTGGATTTTGTCATACGCCGGCTTAAAAGAATTCTTTTCAACCCATGGAAAGGCCTGAAGGATCATAGAATAGAAGTCACGCCAGATCAGTTCGCTGATAAAAGTGCTTTCCTGAGACCAGTAGTTCCTTGCCAACTCCCGGATGCCCAAGCTGCCAAATCGCAAATGTATGCCCAATCTGCTGGTGCCTTGAATGGATGGAAAGTCTCTGGTTTGAGCATAATTTCTGATTATTTCACCGGGAGGGTGAGCACTTGGAAATTCAATTTTTGAAAAATGGAATCCCAATTTTTCTGGTTCAGGAAGCTTCTGAGCTTCTATTTGAGTGAAATTACCTTGGCTCAAATGATTTCCAAAATCTCTGAAAGCCTTTTCTATTCCAATTTCATTTACAATATGTATCCATTTGTTTTTAAATGGGGTAAAAACAGTATACGGACTTCCGTCACCCTTTAGTACTTCCCCTTTTTCAAAAATCACGTGGTCTTTAAAACTATTGAAAGTGATTCCATGCTCATTACAAATACTCTCTACATCCCGATCTCTGGATATGGCATAAGATTCGTAATCCCGATTGGTATAAATTCCCTGAATATCATATTCCTTAATCCACTTTTTCCAAAGACTCTGGGGGCTGCCAGCTTCCACTATGAGATCCGAACCGACAGTTTGAAGTTTTTCCTGAAGGTAGCGAAGTCGTTCAAAAATAAAATTCACTCTGGCATCTGATCTGTTTTCAAGAATGTCCAAAATATGGGTATCCAAGACAAAAAAACACAAGACCGGATATCCTGATTTCAAGGCTTCACTCAATCCATGATTGTCGTGTAATCGCAGATCCCTTCTAAACCAAAATGCTGAATTTTTCATCTAAAACGAAACAACATGTAAGACTCTAAGTTTAAATGGCTTGTTAATCAATGATTTAATTCCCAACTTGGCCTATATTTGTGGAAAATCGAAGTAAATGCGCTATTTTATTCATGTTGTTGTGCTAATGGTCTTTTTTTCAATATCTTGTAAAAAAACTTCCTCTGCCTTATCTCCAGAATTAATAGAAGCCAAAAAGGCATTTGACAATTCTGCGACGGACGAAACCTACAATAATTATATCACTCGTATCCTTGAGCATTTGCAAAATTCACCCAAAGGAACCAATCAGATTGAGGTGTTAATGAGTGCCGCCTTGGCCAGTAATAAGATGAACAAGGTCGATCAGGAGATCATCTTTCTGAACAATCTGATAAAGAACTATCCGGATTTTCCAGAGAGAAAAGAACAAATCATCAGAATGATAGGTTTGCTGCATGGAGCCGGGAGACATACAGTTGCCGACGTGATGGCCATTTGTTTCATCAAAGCTTATCCTGAGGACCCCTCTGTGGCGGATTTGAAATCAAAACTCCCAAAAGTAGTAGAGCCTGAAGCAATGATGATGGAGGTAGCAAGATCTGTTTTTGCAGATACCATACAGGGCTTCAGTGAGACCAATGCCCGGATTTTTGTGGATGCATGTGAGGCTTTTGCAATGGCTTTGCCCAAAGATCCGGAGTCTCCGGAGTACTTGTTTAAGGCTGCTGAAACATCCAATACCTTGCGGACCTATGAAAAGAGTTTTTCTTTATATGATTGGATTATCGATCTCTATCCCCAACACACCAGAGCCCCCATTTCATTGTTTATGAAAGGATTTCTTTTTGATGGGACGTTGAATGATTCTGCCAATGCGGCTAAATATTATAATGAGTTTCTTGAAAAATATCCATCCAACCAGTTTGCCAAAGATGCCAAAATCCTGCTGGAAAACCTCGGCAAGACGGATGAAGAAGTACTTCAGGATTTGATGAAAAAGAACCCAGAAAACGCTCAATAAATGGAAACCTGACTTCTTAGGAAGGTCATCATTTCCTCTGATTTATTCAGTAAGATGTTCAGTATTATTGACGGCTAAGCTTACGCCGCTCGGTTCAGGTCCTTATATCCATTTTTTATTGAAAATTCTCAAGCGAATTTTTGGTGCCAGGAATCCCTTAAGGGTTTAATCCATTCTTCCTGAAACTTTTTCTTGGTATCAACCAGGTTGTCAAAAAATAAGGTGGAATCGGTAATTTCACCGGATTCAATGGCACCGGCAAGTTCTGATGCCCTGATGGTGTAGGGTTGATCATTTTTGAGATAATGAAAAACCAATCTATTGAAAAAATCGATTCCATATTTATTTCCCAGTTCTCTGATGAATTGAACGGAGCTGTCAATGGAACATCCTGAAGCGTCTTTTTTAGATTCATCAGCTATGAGGATGAGCATGGAATTATGCATCAAACCACCTGTGGTTTTTAATAAAATGCCATGGCTGGTCCATTTTTTCGTAAAGTCAGTTATTTCTTGATTGATGAAGGGAGTGATTTCATCGGGTAATATCCTGTCTCCACCGTAAATCCATACCCTAGAAGTAGAAGGAAATGATATCAGATCCATCATTTCAAATCATTTTTTGAATGA
>Ga0116143_10006346_pt1 | contig 10324 bp, 9 predicted proteins | sample AD_UKC034_MetaG_FD_89745 | JGI IMG/M metagenome (GOLD analysis project Ga0116143, IMG submission 89745) | Active sludge microbial communities of municipal wastewater-treating anaerobic digesters from USA - AD_UKC034_MetaG | ecosystem: Engineered > Bioreactor > Anaerobic > Digestate | place: USA...
CTTAGCTGGCAAGAATATAATACAGCTGCAAGGATAGAGAAAGAATTGAATAAAATAGGGATTAATGATACTAAAAGAATTGCTGGCACGGGGGTAGTCAGCTCAATAAAAGGGAAAAAAGGTAATAAAGTAGTTGCCTTGAGAGCGGATATTGATGCATTGCTTGTTCAGGAAGAAAATGAAACATTTTATCGGTCTAAAAATGATGGAATAATGCATGCCTGTGGACATGATGCCCATACTGCTATGCTTTTGGGAGCTGCAAAAGTTTTATGGGAACTTAGAGAACAATTTGAAGGCACAGTAAAGTTAATCTTTCAACCAGCAGAAGAGGTTATTGAGGGAGCTAAAAAGATGTTAGAAGAAGGAGTATTAGAAGGTGTTGATTCAATTTTGGCCATTCATGTCTGGTCCGAACTTCTTTCTGGTAAGGTTTCTTTAGAAGAGGGCCCTCGTTTTGCAGCTGGTGATCGATTCAAGATTGCTATTAAAGGGAAAGGAAGCCATGGGGCAATGCCACATATGGGTATAGATGCTATTGTGGCTGCTTCAGCCGTAGTCATGAATCTACAGACCATTGTTAGCCGAGAGATTGACCCTCAGGAACCAGCAGTAATAAGTATCGGAAAAATTGAAGGTGGCGAAAATTATAATGTTATCTGTGATAGCGTAATGATTAAAGGGACTGCTCGAAGTTTTAATCTTCAAGTTCAAAAAAAATTTCCTTTGCTCTTAGAAAGAATTATAAAACATACCGCCTCTTCATTTAATGCCCGAGCTGAACTAGGGTATATGGAAGGAGCTCTTCCCTGTATTAATGACCCGGCAATTTCTAAAATTGCTAAGAGAAGCATAACTAAATTATATGGAAATAATATAGTTATGCCCTGTAATAAGACTACAGCTACAGAAGATTTTTCATTTTTTCTAAATAAAATTCCCGGCGTTATTGCTTTTCTGGGAACATATAATGAAGAAAAAGGTGTTATCTACCCCCATCATCATAATAAGTTCAATATTGACGAAGATATATTATCAATAGGAACATCTTTATATGCACAATTTGCTATTGACTTTTTAAAAAAATAGAAAAAATATAGAAAGTAATATTAATGTTAAAACATCTTGATATCATCCGGGCTTATGAGAATATAACAAAATATAAGAATGCTACTCCTTTACAATATTCAGGCACTTTAAGCAGAATGACCGGTAATCAAATTTTTTTGAAACCAGAAAACTTACAATTTACCGGCTCTTTTAAACTCGGTGGTGCGTTAAATGTAATGGCAAAGTTCGCTAAAAAAGAGAATAATAACGGAGTAGTAACTTGTTCAGCAGGCAACTGGGCACAGGCAGTAGCTTATGCAGCACAGAAATTTAAGAGCAGGTCGGTTATTGTGATGCCGGAAAAAGCTTCACCAGTTAAAATAGAGGCCACTAAGAGATATGGAGCAGAGGTGGTACTATTCGGAAAAGATTCTAATGATGTTACTAATAAAGCAAATGAGATTGCTTATCAGGAAGGCTTAACATTTTTAAGCCCTTTTGATGATGAGGAAGTAATTGCCGGGCATGGGGTGGTTGGATTGGATATCATTAAAGAAAAGCCGGATAGTGAGGTAATTATTTGTCCGGTGGGAAGCGGTGCTTTCATTTCTGGAATTCTATTGGCATTAAAAGAGACAAATCCGCGTATAAAAATAATTGGAGTGGAACCATTGAATTCCAATGCTATGTGGCTTTCTCTGCAGGCCAATAAAATAGTTGAGAAAGAAAGAATTGATACCATTGCTGATGGACTGGCTTTGAAAAAACCGGGCGAACTGCCCTTTCAAATAGTTAAAAAATATGTAGATGACATTGTACTGGTCAATGAAGATGAGATTAAAAGGGCAGTACTCCTACTCCTGGAAAGGGCAAAATTACTGGTAGAACCCTCAGGTGCAGTCTCGATAGCAGCACTTATGTTCGGCAAAATTGATATAAAAAATAAGGAAATAGTGGCTATATTAAGTGGAGGAAATGTAGAGCTGCATAAACTGGCAGACTTCATTAAAAATTAGAAAAGAAAACATAATTAGAAAAATAAAACAAAGGGAGGTTTCAAAGATGGCACAAAAGAAGACTCGCTTGGATTTTATAGAGATGAAAAAGAAGGGAGAGCAAGTTGCCTGGATGACAGCATACGATTTTCCCATGGCCTCTTTTATAGAGCAGGCTGGCATGGATATGATTCTGGTGGGTGATTCACTGGGAATGGTAGTCCTGGGATATCAGGGTACCATACCGGTAACCATGGAAGACTGTATCTCACATTGTAAAGCGGTGCGTCGCGGTGCACCCAATACCTTCTGCATTGGTGATATGCCCTTTATGTCCTATCAGATATCTTCTGAGGAGGCGGTAAGAAATGCGGGACGTTTCTTAAAAGAGGCGGATATGGATGCAGTGAAATTAGAAGGGGGAATCAGAGTATGTAAACAGATTAGAGCCATTGCCGATGCCGGTATACTGGTAATGGGTCATATTGGCTTAACCCCTCAGAGTTCCGGACAATTAGGTGGCTTTAAAGCACAGGGCAGAGATGCGACAAGCGCCCGAGAGCTGATTAAAGATGCCCTTGCTATCCAGGAAGCAGGTGCCTATGCCCTTCTCCTGGAAGCTATTCCCCCAGAGCTCACTACCTTTATAAGTAAAAAACTTACCATCCCCGTTTATGGGATAGGTGCCGGCGGTCCCTGTGATGGACAGCTTTTAATCTGTGGAGATATGTTAGGCCTCTTCCAGGCCTTCACACCCAAATTTGTCAAGAAGTATGCCAATGTAGCCGAAATAGAGATAAATGCCTTCAAAGAATATGTAAAAGAGGTTAAGAGTGGTGCTTTCCCCTCAGATGAACACTGTTACCATATATTGAAGGGTAAAGAAGAAGAATTTTATGAGATGTTAAAAGAGTTTGAGTAGTTCAAGTAAAGTATATTTAATTTTGAAGTATATAAGAGGTACATTCCTACAATATTAAAATGTTGAGATATAGATAAGGAGCAGCAGTAGAAATGAAACTGAAAGATTTGATTGAACAAGGATTTTATAATAACAATGGCCTGAATTGTGCTGAGTCCATACTATATGGAGCAAATCAAGTTTATAAACTGGGACTATCCCCGGATTGCCTGAGGCTTTCTGCTGGATTTGGAGGGGGGATGGGAATTGAAAATGTATGTGGTGTGGTAACCGCCTCTATTATGGTTCTAAGCCACCTTTTTGTGAAAGAACATGCCCATCAGAGTCCGGAAATAAAAGAAATAAATAAAGAACTATTTGAGATTTACAGCAAAGAGTTAGGAGATTTTAATTGTAAACAGTTAAAAGATAAATACCGTACCGAAGAAAAGAAATGTTTTGATGTTGTTCTAAAAGGTGCTGAGATTCTTGATTATATGATTAGTAAGGAAACCAGAAAAAGAGAAAGACAATGAATCCTATCAGATCATTGGTAGTAATTGGAGCCGGACCAGCCGGTATAATGGCTGCCCTAACTGCTGCTGAAAAGGGAATCAGGGTTCTACTTCTGGAGAGAAAAAACCAAATAGGAGGAAAGATTTCGGTCACAGGAGATGGTAAGGGCAACCTTACCAATATAAATCTTCACTGGACTAATTACCATAGCTGTGAACCGGAATTTATTTTGCCTGCCTTATCAGAGTTTGATTTTATCAAAACCAGAGAATTTTTTGAAAAACTGGGACTTAAAATTTATATAGATAAAAAAGGGAGAGCCTTTCCTTATTCCAGAGAAGCCATTAGCATTCAAAGGCTATTAGAGGAGTATTTAAGGAGATTAGAAGTTGAGATAATTACCGGAGTAAATATTCAGGAAATAAGAAAAATTGGCTATATCTTTGAAATAGTTTTGAAGCATGCACCCTCTTTATACGCACAAAAAATAGTAGTAGCAACCGGTGGTCGGGCTGCCCCCCAATTGGGAGCAACAGGTGATGGCTATCACTGGGCTTTAAAACTGGGTCATCATCTGGAGCGGCAATTCCCCGCCCTGGTACAATTGACTACTAACATTTCCACTCTCCGTCTGCTGAATAAGTTAAAATTGACTGAAGTAGTTGCTAACCTTTTTATAGATGATAAGTTAATAACAAGTGTAAAAGAGGATTTGCTCTTTTTATCAAATGGTATTTCGGGTACTTCAGTATTCACTATCAGCAGACTGGCCAGTGAAGCCCTTTCCCGGGGCAAAAAAGTAGCAGTCCGGATTAATTTTACACCTGACTTAAATAGAGAAGAACTGGACAATATTTTCTTCAGCAAAAAGAAAAGTGAGTCATTTAAACCTTTAAGCCTGTTGTTGCAAGGTATTTTACCGGAAAAGCTAAGCCAATTCATATTAAAAGAATGCAATATAAGATTTGATTCAGCAATTAGCCAATTAGCAGATAGTGAGATTGAAACGATAATTGCTAATATTTTAGATTTCTACCTACCTATAAATGGTACTCAGTCCTGGAAATATGCTCAGATTACCTGTGGCGGGATATCCGTTAGGGAAGTTGAACCGAAAACAATGGAATCTAAATTGGTACCCGATCTCTATTTTGCCGGAGAGATACTCGATGTTGACGGTGATTGTGGTGGCTATAATCTGCAATGGGCCTGGAGTTCAGGATATTTAGCAGGAAAATCAGCAGTCGGTAATAGTTGAGCGAAAGCGAAATAAAACTAGAAAAAAAATTTATAAAATTCTCCCTTTCTTTCTTGACAGGAAGGGAGAATTTGCTTTAATATAACAACCAATATTCTTTTATGGTCTTCTATGTAAAGAGGTAAAAACAGAGTAGAAAGGTATATTTAAATGGAAATAAAACAGAACATTGCCGTTATCGGTGTTGGGAAAATGGGCACCACTTTAATAGATAGTTTGCTAAAAAATCAGGTTATAAACCCCACTCAAATTTATGGCACCACAATACAGGAAGTTCATGCCAATCGTGTTCAAGAAAAATACCAGATCAATACCGGAACAGATAACCTGGAGGCAGCGTCTAAAAGTGATATCATAATATTAGCAGTAAAGCCACAGATGATTTCCCAGGTTTTAAAACAGATTACTGGTGCCTTAAGTAAGAAAAAATTTGTTATCTCCATTGCAGCCGCAATCAGTACCACTTTTATTGAAAAACAACTCAATGATAGAAATATTTCTGTTATTAGAGCTATGCCCAATATTGCCTCATTGGTAAACGAAGGTATGACTGTACTATGTCCGGGTAAGTTTGTGGAAAGCGAACAGCTTGAGCTAACATTTAAAATATTCCGTTGTATAGGGGAGGTAGAAATCATTTATCGTGAAGAATTAATGGATGTAGTTACTGCACTTTCGGGCAGTGGCCCGGCTTACAGTTATATGATGATTGAGTCCCTTACTGATGGAGGGGTAAGAATGGGTTTGTCGAGGGAATTGGCCAGAAAACTTGCCGCTCAATCTGTCCTGGGTGGTGCTAAAATGGTTTTAAAGACCGGTCTTCATCCTGCTTTATTAAAGGATGAGGTAACTACCCCAGCAGGGGTAACTATTGATGGGCTAATGGAGTTAGAGGACGGAGGATTCAGGGTAGCACTTATCAAAGCAATTGACAAAGCGACCCATAAGTCGAAACAGATTTCTCAATAATTGTTCTATTTTAAAAAACATATATAGTTTTACTATTTTACTATTACTATATACTGTAGGAAAAATTATCAGAAAATAAATAAAAAATATAGGGGGCTTAAAATTATGCAAATTGCACATCGTATGAACCTTTTGGGAACCGAGACAGCTTTTGAAGTTTTAGCCGAAGTTAATAAATTAAGAGCTTCCGGTAAAGATGTTATCAGTTTTGCCATAGGTGAGCCGGATTTTGACACACCATCTAATATTATTAAAGCGGGTATTGAGGCTTTAAAAGGGGGATATACCCACTATAGCCCCTCAGCAGGTCTTTTGCCTTTTCGGGAGAGTATAGCCGGGTATATCTCCCGTAGCAGGGGCATTGAAGTAAATCCGGAAGAGGTGGTTGTTGCACCTGGTGCCAAACCAATAATTTTTTATAGTATTTTAGCCTGCATCAATGAAGGGGATGAGGTAATATATCCCAATCCTGGATTCCCTGCCTATGAATCGGTGATTAACTTTGTGGGTGCTAAAGCCATTCCCCTTCCTTTGTTGGAAGAAAAAGATTTTAGATTTGATGTTGATATGTTAAAAGAAAAAATTACAGATTGTACCAGAATGATTATCATCAATTCTCCCCAGAATCCGACCGGAGGAGTATTGACCGAAAAAGAGCTGAAGACAATTTCAGATCTGGCTATAGAAAATAATATCTGGGTTTTTTCTGATGAAATATATTGTAATATGGTCTATGATGGAAAATTCAGAAGTATTGCCTCTCTTCCCGGAATGAAAGAAAGAACCATATTGTTGGATGGTTTTTCTAAGACCTATGCTATGACCGGCTGGCGATTGGGCTTTGGTGTTATGAATACTGAACTGGCTGAACATTTTGCCCGCCTGGCAACCAACTCTGTATCCTGTACCGCTACCTTCACTCAGATGGCAGGAATAGAAGCTTTGGAAGGTTCGCAGGAAGAATCACAGGAAATGATAAAAGAGTTTAAAGTCCGGCGTGATATCATAGTGGAAGCCTTAAATAACATAGATGGGATTACCTGTAAAAACCCTGGTGGGGCATTCTATGTATTTCCAAATGTCACTGAAGCTTGCCGAAAACTTAAACTGAAAGATGCTAAGGAATTACAGAGATATCTTTTATATGAAGCGGGGGTGGCAGTACTGGCCAGAACCTGTTTTGGAAAAAAGAATGAAGAAGAAAAAGAGGAATATATAAGACTATCTTATGCCGCTTCACGCGAGAATATCAGAGAAGGGCTGAGGAGAATTAAGGAAGCTGTAGAAAAATTAGTTTAGAAAAGATAAAATAAGATGAGGTTCATTGCCAACCCTTATCAAAGAGGACACAGAAGAGCATTCCTTTTTCCAGGTCAATCTCCAGTTTTTCCTCAACAATTATGTTGCTGAGACTGTAATCGGTGACTTTTAAATTCCTTTTGGGAAATTGATATTGAGCCCCCTGCATAGTGAAATTTTTTACATCACTTATAGGGAAGAGAGAGAATCTTCTTCCTTTCAGGTGGAGTAAGGTAGTTTTTTTCTTAATGGGAAAAATGAGGGAATTTGAGGTAATAATTTTCATTTCTATTTCTGGCTTATAATTTCGGAAAAGATTGACAATGGTGGCATAACTATGGTCGAAGTAGTTACCGATTACTGCCAGAAGTACTATCTCTTCAGGATTCATAGTAATAGCTTTTTTAATGCTTAGCTCTGTATCACTGAAATCTTTTTTGATGGGAAATTTTTCAATAGGTGTATCAGGGTAGCACTGCAATAAAGCAGATGGTACACTATCCAGATCGCCAATAATGAGGTCTGGAACTATATTAAGCTGATGAAGCAAAGATAATCCATTATCTGCCGCAATAATAAAATCAGCTGTCTGGCAAAAGGATATTACCTTCTCCTTTTGCCAGTCTTCTCCATTTCCTATTATGATAATTCTTTGTGCCGATTTGGTCATAGTGTATTAACCCATTGTATATTTTGTTTCTTATATTATTACATCTGGACACACTTTTCAAATTAATGTAGCTGTCTCAGCCATAATATATAAAAGAGTAGAGGCCTTCCATTTTTTAAGATAATCCAGCAGAAAATAATCTTTACTATTACAAAATACCCTTTACCAGAACTGGGATAAGTAGTATCCTTTTATATAGATGAGAATGCAATGCTGGAACATATCTGAGATTAACTCTGGAGGGGATTATGGAGATTAGAGCAACAGTTCTTTGTGAAAATTGTGTATTTTTTAGTAGTGGTGCTATTGCTGAACATGGCTGGTCGGTTTATCTGGAAACAGAACAGGGCAATTTTCTTTTTGATACCGGTGGTGGCAAGGCAATTATTAATAATGCTCAATGTTTCCATAAAGACCTTTCCAAGGTTAAAGGTATTATTCTAAGCCATAGCCATTATGACCATACCGGAGGGCTCTTTTCAGTTCTTGATTATACCGGGAAAGTAAAAGTCTATTCCCATCCTGAAATTTTTAAGAATAGCTACAGTGTACGCAATGGAAAAGAACGCTATATCGGGATTCCCTATAGAAGAGAAGTACTGGAAAGTAAGGGGGCAGATTTTATCTTCAATACCAACTTTACGGAGATTGCCCCGGGTATAATGTTAAGCGGAGAAGTGCCCCGCAAGACTTCTTTTGAAAAAGGTGATACTGATCTGGTACTAAAAAATGAAAAAGGGTATGTGCAGGATATTATTATTGATGACCAGACTTTAATAATTAATTCCAAAAAAGGATTGGTAATTGTGCTGGGTTGTTCACATTCAGGCATTGTCAATATTATAAATTATGCTATTGAAAAAACCGGTCAGAAGCATATTCATGCCATTTTTGGAGGAACTCATCTTGGTCCGGTCAGTGAGGAGACTAAAAACAAGAGTATAGAAGCCTTAAAAAAGTATGATATTGAAAGTTTAGGCACTTCCCATTGTACTGGATTGGAAGCAACTATGCGCATATTCCGGGAATTTAGAGAGCGCTTCTTTTTCTGTAATGTAGGTACAGTAATTGAAGTGTAATAATATAAAAGGTGAAAAATAAAAAAATTATATTTCAAATAAGAGTTGCCAATCCTGGAGAAAATAGGCTTTAAAAAAAATATTTTAACAGGTAAAAATTATCATAAAGTATTGATAAATCCTGGTAAAAATAATAAGATAGGAAAAGAATGTTGAATATGAAGAATATTTAAATTTTAATAAAAGATTTTATAAAAGATATTAGAAAAGGAGCAAAAATGCAGGAATATTTGGAGAAAAAATTCGAACTTTCCAAAAATGGAACCGATCTGAAAACAGAGGTTATTGCTGGTTTTACAACTTTTATGACCATGGCTTACATTATTTTCGTCAATCCCTCTATTTTAAGTGATGCCGGAATGCCCTGGAATGGTGTTTTTATTGCCACCATAATGGGTGCCATTCTGGGAACAGTATGTATGGCTTTATTTACTAATTACCCATTTGCCTTAGCCTCTGGAATGGGCTTAAATGCCTTTTTTGCCTATTCAGTGGTAATTGGTACGGGAGTAAGCTGGCAGATTGCCCTGGGAATAGTCTTTGTGGAAGGAATTATTTTTATTATTCTTAGTTTGCTTCCAGTAAGAGAGATGATTGTAAACAGTATACCAATGGGGCTAAAGGCATCAATCAGCGCTGGCATAGGATTATTTATTGCCTTTATCGGTTTGCAAAATGCCGGACTGGTGGTAAAAGATGAGGCAACTCTGGTAACCATTGGAAATATATTCAACGGCACAGGATTGGTTGCAATTTCGGGATTGATTATTATGGGGGTTTTACATACTCTGAAGGTAAAAGGTTCAATCCTGTGGGGGATTTTGGCTGCTACTGTGATAGGTTATATTCCTGGTTTAAATGTCACTCCACACTTTCAGGGATTAATCGCTCTGCCTCAGTTTAGTGACTGGAGTGAAGTGCTGTTTAAAATGGATATCAAGGGAGCATTAAATGCCTCTTTGATAGCGGTTATTTTCTCATTCTTATTTGTGGATATTTTTGATACTGCGGGAACTTTGGTTGGGGTCAGTACTCAAGCAGGGTATCTGGATAAAGATGGCAATTTACCAAGAGCAGGCGGTGCTTTACTCGCTGATGCCATAGGAACTGCGGGAGGGGCAATTTTTGGCACCAGTACCGTAACAACATATGTTGAATCAGCTTCCGGTGTTTCTGAGGGTGGAAGGACCGGGTTAACCGGTATTGTGGTTTCAATCCTGTTTTTCTTATCCCTTTTCCTTAGACCTCTGGTAGGAATTGTTCCAGGAGCCGCTACTGCACCAGCCTTGATTGTGGTGGGAACCATGATGCTCAGCAATATCTTTCATATTAAATGGGATGACTTTTCAGAAGCCTTACCCGCATTTGTATGCTTAATTGCCATCCCTATGACTTATTCTATTGCCAATGGTATTGCCCTTGGCTTTATTACCTATCCCTTGATTAAGCTGTTAAGCGGAAGAGGGAAAGAGGTACATGGTTTAGTCTATATTCTGGGTATACTATTTGTGCTCAAATTCATCTGGTTATAAAATAGTTTTAATATAGATCAGTAAACTGATAATATAAGTGTTCAGGAAATTGGAA
>Ga0116143_10006347_pt1 | contig 10324 bp, 8 predicted proteins | sample AD_UKC034_MetaG_FD_89745 | JGI IMG/M metagenome (GOLD analysis project Ga0116143, IMG submission 89745) | Active sludge microbial communities of municipal wastewater-treating anaerobic digesters from USA - AD_UKC034_MetaG | ecosystem: Engineered > Bioreactor > Anaerobic > Digestate | place: USA...
GTTTCGGCATCGCCGAAGCCGGCGCTGGTGGCCACACGGTTGGGGTTAGCAGCCGTGCCGGCGCCAGCCATGAGCACCTGGGTATTGACGTTGCAGGCCAGGGGGGCCGAGGACTGGATCATGACCGAGCCCAAGAAGTTGGTGGGCAGGCCTACGGGCGTATCAGGGGTATAGTAGCCCTTGAAGCCGCCTGCCACGATCGTGTCATTATAAGTCAAGGCAGCGGTTGCTTCGCCTTCCTGGTAGAACTCGAGGGTGATGGCAGCAGGATTGGCTTCGTCCAGGTTCTGGCACGAAATACCGCTGACCCAATCACCAACGGGCTGCTGTGCAGAGGCCGCCGGAGCAAAGGCCAGGAGCATGGCAGCGACAACCAACAGGGTAAACAGTTTGTGAAGCTTCATAATTGAAAGTCTCCTTTTTGGTTTTTAATGATTTGTTCAACCGAGGCTAAGTTTACCCCCTGCGGGGCCTGGGAACAATAATCCTTTCGGGGTATTTCGGGCCCACACAAGATACAAAAGAGAAATCCCCCCATGTTTTTCCGGTTTTTGCCTAATACTTTTGGATTAGCGGCCCATGCGCTGGTGAATGCGGAAGCCCAAGGCGCTCAGCAGCTCGCTGAGCGTCCAAACCAGCCGCGAAAGAACCGCCACAATGACCGCCAGGGGCGCGCCCAGGGCCGGGCCCAGGATCATGACCATGATGCTCTCGCGCACCCCAATGCTGCCCGGCACGATCAACACCGCCAGGCCGATCAACATGGATGCCGCCAGGGTGAAGGTGAACAGCCCAAACTGGTCTAAAGACAAGGGCCGCAAGGCCGCTCCCAACACCCAGTAAGACAGGCTCAGTAACAACCATCCAAGCACAATTACCAGCCCAGCCGCCAACATACGCCAGGGCATCAGGCGCACGTCCGGCACCAACTTCGGCTGCCGCTTGAGCAGCCAGGCGGCGGCAAAAGGCAAACCAGCCAGGATCAAGAGCAGGCCGATGCGGGCCGCCCAAAGCCAACCTGTCAGAGAAACAGTTCCCAGCCAGCCTGGCACCAGGGTACCTGGCCAGGCAAGAGCCCCCAGCCACAATCCTCCCAACACCAACTGAGCCAGTTCCAAGATCATGGCGGCTGCCACGGCCCTGCCTGGCACCCCGGCCTGCCGCGTGAGGTAAGCCTTGCCCAGCAACTGCCAGGCGTAACCCGGCAGGTATTTGGCCAGGTTTGCAAAGACATGGATGCGTGCCGCCTCGCCCCAGGCAAGCGGCTGGCCGAGCGCGCCTAGCATCAGCCACCAACCCAATGCCCCCGCCAGAACCGACCCAATCGAACACAACTCTGATAATGCCACCCAGCCCCAGTTCAGCGTCACCTGCGCCTCACGGATACTACGCAGGTTGGCTGCCAGATAAAGCAAGCAGAACAAGACGACCAGGGCCTGTACGCCTATGCGCAGCCAGCGGTTATGCAGCCAGGGCCAGCTTTGCACCCGCTCCTTCAGGCGCATCAACCAGTCTACCAGCCCAGAAAGTCTTTTCATCACCAATGAATACCCGGTGCTAAGCTTTGCTGCCGATGGCAAAAATGTCGTTGCAGAACACCCAACGAAAAGGATAAATATGGGCCAGCGCCCGCATACTCACCCGGACCAGGCGGCTGTCCTCGTATTCATACGATTGGATCGGGTGCAGCCACACCCGCGCCTTGAAACCGCTTTCTAACAGGGCCCGGCGCAGCCTGGTGGGGGTTTGTTCATTAACATGCACATGCGAATATTTCCAGCGCGCCCGCGGATCTGCCGGAAGGTGCTGGCCGCGCAGCCGTTGCAGCAGGCGGTAGAGCGGATACCCATAATGGTAATACCACAGGTTGGGCATGGTATGCACAACCAGGCGACCTCCGGGGCGCAAAATGCGCCAGGTTTCATCCAGGGCGGCCTTCAGCTCATGGGGCAACAGGTGTTCAACCACATCCAGCATAAAGACCACATCCACACTGCCGCTAGCAAAAGGCAGGGCCCCAGAGGCGTTGGCCTGCTGCAGGGCCCAGGAGGCGCAGGGTACAGACTGCGCAAAGACCGTCTTTAACGCTTGCTGGGCCAGGCCAAGCGCCGGGCGGGCGTAATCCAGGCCCCAGGTATACGCACCGCGCCGGGTGCAGTGCAGCACCAGCTCACCACGCCCACAGCCAATATCCACCACCCTCATCCCCGCCTTGATCTGGGCCAATTCTAAGGGCATCGCCAGGCGCATGGGCAGGCGCTCGCCGCCCGAGCTCTTAAATTCCTCGTAACCCTGGCAGCAGGTCTCGTAGTACTCAAGCGTGTAATCTTCTGCCGGGATGGGGGCAGGCTGATCGCCGGCCTGGTTTTTCAAATCATTTTTGCTGCTCATCAACGTTTTACCATGATCCAATTATAGTTGGGATAGAAGGGCGCCAGGCCGCGCAGAACGCCATCGGGGATGGCAGATAACCAGGGGTACTTCTCCACCCGCTCACCCACCCCAAAGCGCTGCGGCTGGCGCAGCATGCGCCAGGTGTAATCGTGAATCTCGAAGTTACGCCATAAACGGCGGATCTGCCCATAGAACAGGGGATATGCATCATACGCCTGGCCGCGCTTGAAGAGGCGCATATAAGCCGAGGCCAGGGGGCGGGGCAGCCAGGAGAGGAAAGGCAGCCAATAATGCTCTTCGATCACAGCCAGGCGGTTGGGGCCGCTGAAGAAGCACACGCCGCCTGTGCGGAGCACGCGCTCGACTTCCCTGGCCAGGGCTGGCTGGTCGGTGACATGCTCATAAACCTGGGCACAGATCACAACGTCAAAGCTGGCATCTGCAAAAGGCAAGCTGTGCCCGCTGCCCAAGGCATAATGCGAAAGGGATGTCTCTGCACCGCGCCTGGCACTGGTTTCGACTGCCTGGTAAACGGCAGGGCGGTCCACATCCACCCCGACCATAGACTTGAAATGAGGCGACAGGGCAGCGCTGATGATGCCCAGTGAACAACCCACATCCAGGCAAGCGTGGGCGTGCAGGTCTGTGCCCAAATAATCTTGCAAGATCGCCAGGATCTTCTCAGCTTTGCGGGCACGGTCGGCGGCGGCATGGCAGTGTGAACCGGCAGTGTTCATGAAATTCCTCGCTTGGCGGCAGCCTGCGCCTGCTCTAACATCTCAGACAGGCTGCGGGCGGTATGCAGCCAGGTAAATTTTTGCTCAATGCTCAAGCGCGCCGCCTGCGACAGGGCCTGGCGGGTCTCAGGCTGCAGGGCTCGCTCCAGGGCTTCAGCCAGGGCCGCCACATCATCCGGCGGCACCAGCAGGCCGTTTTGCCCATCCTGGATGACGATGGGGATGCCCCCCAGGCGGCTGGCAACCACCGCCTGCCCGCAGCCCATGGCCTCAAGCACAACGTTGGGCAGGCCATCCATGTTGCCATGCGCATCGCGCACCGAGGGCACCACAAACACCTCGCTCGAGGCCAGGAATTCCGGCGCCTGGTCCCAGGGCACGCGGCCGGCAAAGCTGACCTTCTCTGGCAGGCCAAGCTGCTGCGCTTGCGCTTCAAGGGCCGGGCGCAGGGGGCCTTCGCCGCCAATCACCAGGTGCGCCTCAGGATGGCGTTCTGCGATGCGAGCCCAGGCAGACAGCAGGCGGTCAAAGCCCTTTTTGTGAACCAGGCGGCCCAGGGCAGTCACAATCACGGCGGCATCCGCCCAACCCTGCGCCTGGCGGTATGCGGCAGAACGCCGCGTCGGGCAGAAAACATCCGGATCGATGCCATAAGGCAGCAGGCGCACTTCACGCGCCCCTAAGGCCAGGGCGCCATCTCCCAAATCGGGGCTGCAGGCCGTAACACCGGCGGCGCGCCGGAAGACCCAGCCTGCCACCGCTGCGAACAAGGGGTTGCGGCGGGCAAAGTAAATATCCGAGCCGTGCAGGCTGACCACAAAGGGGATGCGCCGCAGGGCCGCCACGCAGGCTGCCACGGGGCCGTTGGGCAGCACCCAATTCACCTGGATGGCCTGCGATTTCTGCCGCCCAGGCTGCGATCTCTGCTGCCCAGGCTGCGATCTCTGCTGCCCAGTCACTTGCCACAGCTTTAGAAAAGCCCCCATTAAAAACAAGGGCAAGAGCAGCAGTGAAAGCGGGCGCAAACGCACATCGGCATCCATGGCCCGGGCGTGCCCCATGATGTGCCAGCGCGTGGGCCAAACGTAGCGAAAACGATGCACCTTGACGCCTGAAGGGCTGGCCGCACCGCCCGCATTCTCTACGGCAGGGTCGTAGGGCGCTACCACTTCTACATCATGCCCAAGCAGGGCCAGGTGTTCAGAAATCGACTGTATGAAAGGCGCTGTTCCATCGCCAGGAAAGCGCGGGTAAGAACTGGTTAAAACCGTAATACGCATCTTGCTCTCTCTAAGGCAAAATCTCAAATATCCAGACCCGATCTTGATGATAGACGGCCTCAAAATGCGGGTCCGAAGCCAATCGCAATGGGTCAAGCACATATGGGCCGCTGTAATTCACCCGTCCCTGGCCTTGTCCAATATAGACATAGTTAATGCCGCGCTGGGCCAATAACGCCAGCACATCGGGGTGGGTCACACCCTTGGCCTGGATCTCCTCCGTAACCAGCCTGGCCCCTTCTAATCCCTGCGCATCCGTCTGGCCAGTTTCATAACTGTACGAGATCGGCGGGAGAGAAATCTGCCGCCCGGCCAAGAGTGGCAGCCACCAGCCGCCATCGGCGCCCACAGCCAGGCTGCCTTCATAAGCAAGGAAAGAGTTGACCAAAAAGCGGGCATCGGCGGGGGTATGGTCACGCATCCAGGCGGCGGCGCGCACATCTGGGCGGGTCACCAGGGCGTGCGCCATGGGGTTGAGATCATCCAAACGCTGGCGCGCCCCACTGGCTGCCAGCAGCAAAACCAGGGCTGCACCCGCCAGGCCCAGGCCCACCCGCAAAACACGGCCATTAATTCCGGCTTTGCTCTCTAGCGGCGCGACCGCCTGGATTCCCCATCCAGCCGCTGCCCCTGCCAGGGTGCCGGCAAACACATAAGCCGAAATAAAGACAGCAAAACTGCTCAATATCTCTGTGCCCGGCAGGTAGAGCCAGGCCGGGTTGGCCGCCAGCAGCAAAAGCAGCCCCCACAGGCCCATCACCGCCACCCCCCGGCGGCGCTGCCACAGGCCCAGGCCCAAGGCAAGCGCCAGGCCCAGCCAGGCCCAGGCCGGCAAGAAGAAGGAGAGGTCTCCAATGGTGTTGGAGGCCTGGGCGCTTGCAGTTTGTGCACTGACCAGCGTGGTGGCATACTGGGCAAAGATATCCAAGAGCCGCCCACCAACCATGCGCCAGATCCAGGGGGTAAACAACAAGAGCGCCCCAGCCCCCAGCCAGGCCAGGCGCAAGATGAGCAGCTTCCAGTGAATGCGGCGCGGCTTGAGCAGCACCACGGCCAGGATGAATACCAGGGCAAACAGCGCCACGCGGTAATGCGCCAGGGCCAGGCCGGCCAACAAGACCCAGCCCAGGGCCATCTCACGGATTGCCACCCGCTGCGAACTGGCTGTCAAGAGCTCCCAGGCCACCAGCATGGCAGCAGGCAAAACCACCAACCCTGCCAACTGGGTGTAACGCCCCCAATTGGTGTAATACATGGGCATGGTCAACAACAAACCCGCCGCCAACACCGCCGCGATGGCGCTGGCAAAGCGCACAGGCCGGGTCTCGGCGCCCTTGGGGGCCAACTCAGCCAGGCGCACCGCCAGCGGCACCAAGGCCAGAACCGCCAGGCCGTTCAACAACTGCCCGGTCCACAAAACGGCCTTGACCGCCGGCAGCCCGCTGACCCAGCCGAAGGCCGCCGCGGCAGCATGAAAACCAAAGTGGTAGGTCATCGAATCCAGCTCAGCATACGGCGCCCACGAATCGAACAGGCCGCCTTGATCCAATAAGAGCTGGGTGATCATGGTGTGCTGAAGAGAATCGCCCCACATGGGCGCTTCCAGTGAACGGATGGCCCACAGGCGCACCCCAAAGACCAACCCCACCACCAGCAAGAACAGGAGATCGAAACCCAGGCGATTCAGCCTGCCGTTTTTCAGGCTCAGGCCGGCAAGCCAGGCGCGCAGGTCAGGGCGACGGATGGCCTGGCGGTGACGCCACAAGATGGCCACCAACCCGGCGGCAGGCGGCAGCCAGGCATACACGGCGCCCAGGTGCAAGCCCAGCAGGTCACACAATACGATCAACAACGGGTAGAGCGCCAGGCTGGCTCCCGCCGCCAGGCCCAGCTTTTCGGGCCAAGAGCGTTCGTGCCAGCCGCGCCAGATCAGGCCGGTCAGCCCCCAACCCGGCAAAATATACAAGAGGAAGCCAATTAAGAGAATGCCCGCCCAATCCAACGCCTGGCGCAAAAGACCGCCCAGCAAAGGCTGAGGGGCGTAGACCAGGGCAAATTGCATCTGCCCGTCGAGAGGCTGGTGCGCCTGGTAAACGGCCCCTTCGAGGTATGTTGAGCCAGGAGCCACCCCCACCAGCAGGCTGCCCCCACCATCTACTTCCAAAAAAGCATAGTAATATTGGCGGCGAGATCCGGGCAGGGGGTCAAAGTCAAAGCGGTATAAGCCCCCCTGCGCCACTTCGTTCAGCGGCATCACTGCCAGGCCCAGGTCCTCGCCAGCGGTTGGCGAAAGGCGCAAATGCAATGCCAGGCTGCCCGAAGCATCCCCTTGGCCAGAAGGCTCCAGATACACTTGTATGGCGCTCAGCCCATCGTAAGAGGCAACAAAAGTTTGCCCCACGGGGCTTCCGCTGGCAAGCCACAAGCGGTCGGTAAGCGCCGGTTGTGCAGCGGGTGGCTGGCTCTGCACCATGGGGGCACACCCCGCCAACAACAAGGCTGTTAACGCCGCAAACAGCCACAGAAACAAGCGGCCAGGTCTCAAGCTAGGGTGCTCCATGCGGCTGACGGGGGTCAGCAGGCTGACCCTGGCCAGCCTGCCGGTCTTGCTCAAGCCGAATCTCTGTCCGTCGCAGCCGGTACAACACTTCTTCTAATATCTTGCGGTTAAACCCAATCAGGTCAGCCACCAGGCCAATCAGAAGCACCTGGAAACCCACGATCAAAAGAATGGCCGATAAGAGCAAAGATTGGATATGCCCCATCCCGTCATCTACGATCCAATAATAGAGAAAACGCAGGCCCGGCAGCAGCCCCAAGAACAGCATCAGCAGGCCCAGGGTGGTGAAGACGCGCAGCGGGCGGTACATGGTATAGGCCCGCACAATGGTGGTGCTGGAATTGGCCAGGTAATGCGGGATATTGCGCATCAGGCGCGAGGGGCGCGTTTGGGGATTGGTGCGGATGGCGACATATTCCACCGGGGTGTGCCGCGCCCCGGCCTGGATGAGCGTCTCAAGGGTGTAAGAATACTCGTTCAGCACCATAGTACGCAAAGCAGCCTCACGGGCGATGGCGCGGAAGCCGCTGGTGGCATCGGGCACGCTCATGCCCGAAATCTGCGCCACCACCCAGCTTCCCAGGCGCTGCAGCAGCCGCTTGACCGGCGAGAAGGCCGCCAGGGTTGCCACCCCGCGGTCGCCCACCACGATCTGGGCACGCCCCGCCAGGATCGGCTCGACCAGGCGCTGGATATCTTCGGCCTGGTATTGGTTATCGGCATCGGTATTGACGATGATATCGGCGCCCAGCTTGAGGCCGGCATCCAGGCCTGCCATAAAGGCTGCCGCCAGGCCCAGGTGGCCTGGCAAAGAGACCACATGGTGAACGCCCGCCTGGCGGGCGACGGCAGGCGTACCATCGGTGCTGCCATCATCAATCACCAGGTATTCTACTTGATCGATCCCGGGTAAGCTGTGCGGCAGGGCCTGCACCGTCACCGGCAGCACCTGGGCCTCATTATGGCAGGGGATTTGGATGATCAGCTTCATGGCGAGTAGTATACCATTTTTCCCCGCCAGGAATTTGTTATAATGAGACTTTCCACGGAGGCTTATGTTCTACATTCTGATCGCCGCAACGCTGATCTTTGACTTTTTAAATGGCTTTCACGATTCATCAAATATCGTGGCAACTGTGATTTCATCTAGAGCCATGCCGCCGCGCAGGGCCCTGTATATGACGGCTGCGGCCGAGTTCATCGCACCCTTCTTGTTTGGCGTAGCGGTGGCTACCACGGTCGGCAAAGGATTGATTGCACCCCATGCCATCACCCTCAACGTGGTCATTGCGGCTGTGCTGGCAGCCGTGGTATGGAATCTCTTCACCTGGCTGATCGGCATCCCCTCATCATCTTCGCACGCCCTGGTCGGCGGGCTGCTGGGTGCCGCCATCCTGGCTGCCGGGCTGGGTGTGGTGCAAATTGAAGGCCTGCTCAAGATCATCATTTCTCTGCTGATCTCGCCGGTGTTGGGTTTGCTGGCAGGGTTCGGCTTTATGCAGCTCATGCGCCTTGTCTTCCAAAACGCCACCCGGCGCATCAGTGGTGCTTTCAAGAATGCCCAGGTGATCACAGCACTGGGTCTGGCCCTCTCACATGGCTCGAACGATGCCCAGAAAACGATGGGCATCATCACCCTGGGCCTGGTGACCGCCGGCTACCAAGAGACCTTCCACGTCCCGCTGTGGGTCATCGCCATCAGCGCAGGTGCAATTGCCCTGGGCACGGCCCTGGGCGGCTGGCGGCTGATCCGTACCCTGGGCGGGCGCATTTACAAGATCCGCCCCGAGCACGCCTTCTCTTCGCAGACTGCCTCGGCCCTGGTCATTTTGGGGGCGGCCCTGTTGGGTGGGCCGGTCAGCACCACCCACGTGGTCAGCTCGGCCATTATGGGGGCGGGCGCGGCAGAACGCGTCAGCAAAGTTCGCTGGCTGGTGGCTAAAGAGATGCTGGTGGCCTGGGTGTTGACCATCCCAACCACCTTGCTGATCGGCGGCCTGCTGTACCTGGGATTGCAAGCCTTGTTTGGATAACCCTGGAGGAAAGATCTTGGACAACCCCGTGCCCTACATCCCCGGCACGCCCCCTGTTCCAGAACCGCTCTCTCGTTACCTGCCCCCCATCCCCAATGGCGTTGTATCAGCCTGGCTGTCGCAGCACCTGCCGTTGAAACACGCCGAGCGCCCCTGGGTACTCGATCCCTTCTGCGCCTCACCGCGCCTGGCCGTTGAAGCCGCTCGCGCCGGCTGCCACGTTTTGGTTGCCGCCAACAATCCCGTCAGCCGCTTCTTGCTAGAAATGACAGCCAACCCGCCCGCCGTATCTGAATTGAAGGCGGCCCTGGCTGACCTGGCCGCCTCGCAGCGAGGCGGCGAACGCCTTGAACCACAGATGCGGGCCTTATATGCCAGCGAGTGCACCCACTGCGGAAAACCCGTCCAGGTTGAAGCATTCGTGTGGGAGCCCGCCAGCGAAGATGCGCCTGCTGCGCCGTATGCCTGCCTGTACACATGCCCCAACTGCGGCGCCGAGGGCGAGCATCCTGCCAGCGAGGCAGACCGCACGCGCGCCGCGGCCTTTGCTTCGGGCGGGCTGCACCGCGCCCGGGCCCTGGAACGCGTGGCCCCCGCCAACGACCCTGACCGCCAGCATGCCGAAGAAGCCATAGCCACCTACCTGCCGCGGGCGGTTTACGGCCTGTTTACCCTCATCAACCGCCTGGATGGCTTATCGCTCTCTCCGGCCCGCCGCCAGGGACTGCAAGCCCTGCTGCTGCACGCCTGCGACCAGGCCAATACCCTGTGGGACCACCCGGCCCGGCGTGAACGGCCCAAACAGCTCAGCACACCCCAGCATTTCCGCGAGAATAATATCTGGCTGGCGCTCGAACGCGGCATCCAGATTTGGGGACGCGAAACAGCCCCCGAACGCCTGCCGCTCACCATCTGGCCCGCCCTGCCGGCAGATGAAAGTTCTGGCAGCATCTGCCTATTTGAGGGCCGCTTGAAAGACCTGGCTGCAGCACTGCCAGGCATCCCTGTGCAGGCAGTGGTTACGGCCTTGCCGCGCCCCAACCAGGCCTTCTGGAGCCTTTCGGCATTATGGGCCGGCTGGCTGTGGGGGCACGAGGCGGTTGGGCCATTCAAAAGCGTGCTGAGGCGCCGGCGTTATGATTGGGCCTGGCACACCACAGCCCTGTACGCTGCCTTCAAGCATATTGCCACAAATGAGCACACCCCGGCCAGCAAACAGCCTGCCGAGGGGCTGCCTTTCTTAGGCTTGATTGGCGAAGCCGAGATTGGATTTTTGACCGCCGCCCTGACCGCCGCCGACGCCGCCGGGTTTGCCCTGCA
>Ga0116143_10006349_pt1 | contig 10322 bp, 8 predicted proteins | sample AD_UKC034_MetaG_FD_89745 | JGI IMG/M metagenome (GOLD analysis project Ga0116143, IMG submission 89745) | Active sludge microbial communities of municipal wastewater-treating anaerobic digesters from USA - AD_UKC034_MetaG | ecosystem: Engineered > Bioreactor > Anaerobic > Digestate | place: USA...
ATTTCAAATGATATCACCGTGGTCAATATCTCTGCTGACCCCGAAGAAGCCCAGCGCCTGGAGGCCAAGTGGCAGCAATGGGGCGATGGCATTCGCCTGGTGATCCTCGATTCGCCCTACCGCCTGATGATCGAGCCGCTGCTCGATTACCTGGCAGAGATCACCAAGGTGCGCAAGCCCAATGAAATGATCACCGTGGTGGTGCCGCACTTTGTGCCCAAGCATGCCTGGACCAACCTCCTGCACACCCGCACCGCCAATCTCTTGCGCCACGCCCTGCTGCACCGCGATGATATCGTCATCATGGAAGTGCCCTACCAGGTGAAATAAGCATTTGCCCAAAGCAGGCAGAAGATACTATAATCGCAGTTAATGAAACACTTGCTAAAAGAACGCTTCTCTGCCCTGCTCACCAGGTTGAAAGATCCGGCCCAATGGTTGAACGGCCGCCGTCTTCGCCGTTTCTTAGGAAGCATTGCTTTGGTGCTGTTGGTGACGCTGATTGGATTACCCCTGGAGATTTTCTTGCACCCCACCAACCTGGTGATGTTGTACCTGGCGGCTGTGGTCGTAACCGCCCTGTACCTGGGGCGTTCTGCCGCTATCCTGGCCTCGGTTCTGAGCGTGCTGGCCTTTGACTATGTATTTGTGGCACCGCGCTTTACCCTTAACGTCTCAGATACCGAATACCTGGTCACCTTCTTGGGGCTTTTGGTCGTTGGCCTGGTGATCAGCAACACCACGGCGGTGGTGCGCGAGCAATTCCAGGCAGCCGAACAGCGCGAACGCAATGCAACTGCCCTCAACCTGCTCAGCCGTGATCTGACTGTAGCTGTGGGGTTGGATGAAATGCTGCAAGCCGTTCTGCATCACGTCGGGCAAACATTCAAGCGCGAGGTGGTAGTCTGGCTGCCTCAGAACAACCATTTGATCGTGCAAGCCGCCTCGCCTGGTTTTCGCGTCGATGACGCCGAACAAAACACCGCCGCTTGGGCTTATGAGCACAACCAGCCGGCAGGCAGGGGCACAGAGATCCTCAGCCATGCCCGCGGGCGTTACCTGCCGCTTGAAACCGCCCGGGGCGTGTTGGGGGTGCTAGGGATAGAGCCTTTAGATGAAACGACCTTGCTGACCACCGAGCAGCGCCAATTATTAGACAGCTTTGCCCGCCTGGCTGCCATGGCCATTGAACGTGCCCACCTGGCTGAGCAAGCCAGCCAGGCATTGGTCCTGCGCCAAACCGAGAAACTGCAATCGGCCCTGCTGAATTCCATCTCTCACGACCTACGCACCCCCCTGGCCTCGATCACTGGCATTCTCAGCACCCTGCGAGAATCAGAATCAGGCCGGCCCGGTGAGCAAGAGCCAGGTTCTTGGCCTGCCAACAGCCTGGACCCCGCCACGCGTGCCGAACTGCTTGAAAGTGCCAGCGAAGAGGCCGCTCGCCTGAACCGCCTGGTAGGCAACCTGCTGGATATGACCCGCCTGGAGGGTGGCGCGCTGCGTCTCTCGATCGATCTATGCGATGTGCGCGACCTGGTGGGGGCAGCCCTGGCTCAGTTGGGCGACCGCCTGAACCAGCACCCGCTGCGCACCGCCATCCCACAGGAGTTACCGCTGGTGCCGATGGACTTTGTGCTCATGGTCCAGGTGCTCAGCAACCTGCTGGATAATGCTGCCAAGTATTCTCCCGAAGGCGCTCCCATTGAGGTGACCGCCCAGATCGTTGAACAGGGCAGCAAACTGGCAGGCCCGGCAGTCGAGATGGCCGTATTCGATCGCGGCATGGGCATCCCCTCCGCCGACCTGAAACACGTTTTCGAGAAATTCTATCGCGTCCACCGTCCAGATGGCGTGCAAGGCACCGGGTTGGGGCTGTCGATCAGCCGTGGCATCGTAGAAGCGCACGGCGGGCGTATCTGGGCCAGCCAGCGTGAGGCCGGTGGGTCGATCATTACCGTGGCCCTGCCGCTGCACGCCTCGTCCCCACTGCAGGAGACATCAAGGAATGACTGAAAATGGCTTACGCATCCTGGTTGTAGACGATGAACGCGCCATCCGGCGTTTCTTGAAGGCCTCACTGCAGGCGCACGGTCACCTGGTCATCGAGGCCTCCAATGGCACCGAAGCCCTGGCAGCCGCCGCCGAGCAGCACCCTGACCTGATCGTGCTGGACCTGGGGCTGCCCGATCTGGATGGGATCGAGATCACCCGCCGCCTGCGCGATTGGACGCACATTCCCATCATTATCCTATCGGTACGCGACCAGGAAAGCGAGAAGATCGCTGCCCTGGATGCCGGTGCCGATGATTACCTCACCAAACCCTTTGGAATTGGCGAACTGATGGCACGGCTGCGCGTGGCGATGCGCCATATCACCACCACTCACGACGAACCCGTTTACCAGTTTGAAGCCCTGCAGATAGACCTGGCCCACCGGCGCGTAACCTTGAATGGCCAAGAAGTGGCCCTTACCCCCACCGAATACGACCTGCTGCGCCTGCTGGCAAAAAACGCCGGCCGCGTGCTGACCCACCACTACCTGCTGCGCGAGGTCTGGGGGTCAGGATACCAGACCGAAACCCACTTACTGCGGGTCAATGTCAGCAACCTGCGTCACAAGATCGAGGTAGATCCTGATCAGCCGCGCCTCGTCCTCACCGAACCCGGGGTGGGCTACCGTTTTCGGGCCAATGAGCAGTAGTTGTGTTACAATTGCCCCTCAAATTTTATCGTTGGAGGAATTCATGAACACTTCTGTACCCACCTGCCTCGTTTGCAAGCAAGATGATACCCAAGCTCCCCTGCTCAGCTTCAGCTTCCAGGGCGTTCAACACTTCATCTGCCCCCAGCATTTACCCATCCTGATCCATAAACCCGCCCAGTTGGCCGACCAACTGCCCGGGCTGGAAAAGATCAAGGCAGTCGAAGGCCACCACTAAGCCCGCACCCTTATCCTTCGCGCGTCAACCAACGATCCAGGCCCGCCGGAGGGCGGTAGGCGGTCAGCAGGTCCAGCAGGGCTTCGGGCTGGCTGGCGCTCACCAGCAGGTCGCGGTGTTCGGCATACATAAAGCCCTCACGACGGGCATGCTCCACCAATTCCAAAAGTGGATCGAAATACTGGCGGGCGTTAAAGAGGCCAACCGGTTTGTAGTGCAAGCCGATCTGCGCCCAGGTCAACATCTCAAACAATTCTTCAAAGGTGCCGTATCCACCTGGCATGGCAATGAAGGCATCTGCCAGGGCTTCCAGGCGGGCTTTACGCGTATGCATGCTATCCACCACTTCCAGGCGGGTCAGGCCCCCGTGCATCAACTGGGGCGTGGCAAACAGCTCAGGGATCACGCCCACCACCTCCCCGCCCGCTGCCAACGCGCCATCGGCCAGTGCGCCCATCATCCCGGTACATCCCGCCCCATAAACAATGCCCAGGCCGCGCCCCGCAATCGCCCCGCCCATCTGGCGGGCCGCATCCAGGTAGGCGGCGTCCATTCTATCTGAAGAACCACAATAAACGCAAATTGTTTTCAAAAAACACCTCTCATCATAAACGCCAGCGAAATAAAGTGAACGGCTGTTCAAACCCCTTGACCAAAGCCTCAAAGGTTTCTGGCTTAGCAGCCATTTGCCCAAGCCAGGCGGTCACCTCAGGGTCGGCCGAAACCGTCTCCGAGAGAATGACCTCGCCGCCTTCGGCCAGGCTGTGCAAGCGGGCCGCCAGGTTGACTGTAGAGCCAAAATAATCCAGGCGCTCATTCAATGTGACCACAATACAAGGCCCGGTGTGAATGCCCACCTTGATTGCCAGTTGGGGCGTGCCTTCCAGATCACGGATGACGGCATGTGCTTTTTGGATGGCTCTCAGCGCCATCACCGGTTGGCGAAAGACAGCCATCACCGCGTCCCCCATCGTCTTGACCACCGCCCCGCCTTCAGCGGCAATGGCCTCTTCCAACAGGTCAAAATGCTGGCGCACACGCCCAAAAGCCGGGGCATCGCCAATCTGGCGGTACATACGGGTCGAATCGCGCAGATCAGTGAACATCAAAGTCACGCCCTTGATCTCAATCTCATCTCCGGCGCGCAGCACCTGGCGTGCAAACAGATCGCGAAAAACCTGCAACGAGGTCACATCGGCAGCCGTAGCCGCATCATCACGCCAGGCCGCCCGTTCTAACACCAGGTGCTGGGTAAATTCCATCTGGTTAGATAGGTGCAAGGTGGGGCGCGGCGCCAGGCGCAGAGGCGCAGTTGGCCAATTGCCCACATCCAAGACCGCCTCAGCCGCCCCGTCCATCACCACGTCTACCGCCAGGTTCTGCGCAGTGCCCAAAAGCGACAGGTTATAGCGCCCCGCATCCAGCACGGTGGGCAGCGACTTAGCTTCACCCGGTTCAAGGTTCTCGTTTACCACGGCATGGGGCGCCGATTGCGGCCCCGACAGGCAAAAGAGCAATTGCTCAGGGATCACACGCACGGTGGGGCTGGGGCGAAAAATCACCTCCACCTGGCGGTCAAAATCAACGTTGAAATCCACATCGCAGAAATTGCAGTGCGTACTGCGATGTACCTCGCTCAGCTCAGCATGGCTGGCGCCGGCCCCGCGGCAGTACGGGCACAGCAGCTCCCAGCGCAGATCAAGCAGGCCGGCACGCGCCGCCCGCAAGAAGGTTTCTAGCACCGTCCGGCGCGGTATCTGCCAGCAGTCGGCCAATTGATAGGGGCGGACGCGCTGCAAAGCCAGGTCATCGGCGTTTTCCAGCAGGCTGACCAATCGATCGTAGACCGCCTGAGAAGGTGCATCGGGGGCCACCGCCGCCCGTGCCGCATCCAGGCGCTGGCGGCCTCCAGGAGCGAAATTGGCTGTGCCGGGCAGGTCATACTGCGTGCCGCCGCTCTGGATCAAGGCATCGTACACGCGGAATATTTCCTCAAAACGCCGTCCGGTGAGCATGCCAATCTGCACACGAATGGCCAGGTGACCGAACAAATTCGCCGGGCGTGCCCAAACCTGGTAGATCAAGTGCGTGCCGCCGCCGGGCGTTTCAGTCATCTCAGCCAGGACGCGCATTTGGGCTAACGGGCCGCGCCGGTAATAACGCGCCACACTAAAGCGGTAGGGGAAGATCCACTCAAAGGGCGCCTCATCCCATTCAACGTGCTGGCCCAGGTAAGTGAAGGAAAGCCGGCGCATGCCTTCTGGCACATCTGGCGGGCTGGGCAGTTGGGTGATGGGGGGCAGCCCGGTATCGTGGTTAAAACGGTTGGTATCGGCTACGAAGGGCCACAGCGCCGCCGGGCTAGATTTCAAGTCTACTTGCCATGAGAAGTGGTATTCGTGCGACATGCTTGAATTATACATGATGCTTAGATAATCTGAGGTTTGCACCTGGCAATGGTGGTATGATTGGGAGTGATTTTTTTGCACAAAGGAGTTCACTTATGCCTACTGTAGAATTGACCAATATTCGCAAAACCTTTGGCCCCGTTATTGCCGTAGAAGATGTCTCGTTCAATGTCGAAAAGGGCGAGATCTTTGGCCTGCTTGGGCCAAACGGCGCCGGCAAAACCACCTCGATCCGCGTCTTGCTGGATATATTCAAGCCCGAACATGGTCACGTGGCCGTGTTGGGAGGCCCCATGACCGAGGCCAAGAAAGACCAGATCGGTTACATGCCTGAAGATCGCGGCCTGTACCAGGATATCGAGCTGGAACGCTGCCTGGTATACCTGGGCTCGCTGAAGAATATGGAACCCGCTGAAGCACGCCGCCGCATGGGCGAATACTTAGAACGCTTCGACCTGGCCGCCCACAAGCACAAAAAGGTCAAAGAGCTGAGCAAGGGTATGCAGCAAAAAGCCCAGATCATTGCCACCATCCTGCACCAACCCGAGCTGTTGATCATCGATGAGCCCTTCAGCGGCCTGGACCCGGTTAACACACAGATGGTCAAAGATTTACTGCTCGAACTGCGCGGCCGCGGGGTTACCATTCTCATGTCTACCCACCAGATGAACCAGGTGGAAGAGTTGTGCGATCGCATTGTCTTGATCAATCGCGGCAAAGATGTTTTGTACGGCACCCTGGATGAGGTGCGCCGGCCCTTCACCGGCAATGCCGTGTTGGTGCGCAGCACCGCCGGCGACCTGCCCGCCATTCCTGGCGTAGCACTGGTGGAAGGGCATAATGCCGCCCGCCGCCTGACCCTACAGCCGGGCGTTACCCCACAAGATGTACTGAAGGCATTGGTGGCGCAGAACGTGTCTGTTGAGCAGTTTGAGATTGCTGCCCCCACGCTGGACGAGATCTTCATCCAGGTCGTGCAGAGCAGCGAGCCCAGCACGGAGGCGTCCCAATGATCAAATTTTGGCGCGTGGCCTGGCATGAATACACCCGGCACGTGCTGCGCAAGCGTTTCTTGCTGGCGCTCTTGAGCGTGCCGTTGATCATTGGCCTGATGATCGGGATGGTCTTCTTTGTGGTCAGCCTGGAAATGTCAGACGAGCCGGTGGGGTATGTCGACGCATCAGGTCTATTGACAGATCCCCTACCGCCGCCAGAGGTTCAAGCACCAGAGCGTCAAATCTCCATGCAGCCTTATGAGAGCGCTGAGGCAGCCGAGGCCGCGCTGCAAGCCGGCGAGGTGCAGGCCTATTTTGTCTTACCTGCCGATTACTTGCAAACCGGCAAAGCCCAGGTGTTTTACGAGGGCAAGTTGAGAGAGTCGGTCACCGGCCAATTCTTCGATTTCCTATCCGTCAACTTGCTGCGCAGCCAGCCAGATGAGGTGGCTGCCCGCCTGGTGCAAGGTACGCTGGTGGTTGTGCGGGCCACTGAGTCGGGCCGCGAGGCATCTGATGACAGTTGGTTCAACGTACTTCTGCCCTTCTTCGCCGGGATCATCTTCATCATCGCCATGTCCACCAGTTCTGGTTACCTGACCCAGGCTGTGGTGGAAGAAAAAGAGAACCGCACCATGGAGATCGTGGTCACCTCGGTCTCACCCATGCAGCTCATGGGCGGCAAGATCATTGGCGATATTGCCATTGGCCTGACCCAGTTGATCATCTGGGGCATCTTCGTTGTCCTGGGCATCCTCGTTGGCAGCCGCTATGTCACCTGGCTGCAAGGGGTCAGCCTGCCGGGAAGTATGATCTTGCTGGCAGTAGTGGTGCTGATCCCTGCTTTTGTCATGTTCAGCGCCCTCACTGCTGCTTTGGGCGCCACCGTCACCGAGGGACGCGAAGCCCAACAGGTGGTCGGAATCTTCACCATGATCGTGTGGGCGCCTTACTTCTTCATTGCTGTATTGATGGAACACACCAATAGCCCCTTGGCGTTGGCGCTTAGTTTCTTCCCACTCACCGCGCCACTGACGCTCATCATGCGCGCCGGTTTCTCCGATATACCCACCTGGCAAGTGGCGCTCACCTCAATCATCCTGGTGCTCTCAGCCATTGGGTCGCTGTGGCTGGCTGGGCGCGCCTTCCGCTTGGGCATGCTGCGTTACGGCCAACGCCTGCGCCTGGCTGAGCTTTTCCGCCGGGGAGGTTAATCATGAACAAAACACTTCTCATCCTGCGTCATGAAATCTATACCGTCGTCAGCCGCCCATCCTTCCTCTTCGGCATGTTTGGCATTCCCCTGCTGGGCGCGCTGATCTTCTTCATCGCTGGCAACCTGACCAAAAACCAGGGCGCTCAAAACGTGGTGGAGCAGTTGGTCACCAGCCCGCCAGAGCAAATGGCAGAAGGCTACGTCGACCAGGCCGGCCTCATCCAGAGCCTACCTAATGGCGTCTCAGAGGCCCAGTTGATCGCGTATGCCAGTGAAGAGGCGGCCCGCGCAGCCCTGGATGCCGGCCAGATCGGGAGCTACTACATCGTCCCGCCCGACTACGTGACCAAAGGCGAGATCATACAGGTACGCCCTGACTTCAATCCACTCTCTGGCTTCAGCCAATCGGGGCTCATTGAATGGGTGCTGCGCGTCAACTTGCTCGATGGTGATGTACAGGCGGCCATGCTTACGAATGGTCCAATTGAGTTGCAGTATGTCAACCGTTCGCCAGAGCCAGAGGCCGCCCGCGACGAAAACAATATGTTGACCTTCTTCCTGCCTTATGGCGTGACGATGATCTTCTACATGGTCATCCTGACTTCGGCCAGCCTGCTGCTCAGCAGTGTGACCAAAGAAAAGGAAAACCGCATCATCGAAGTTCTGATGAACTCGGTGACAGCCCAGCAGCTCCTGACCGGCAAGATCATTGGACTGGGCCTGGTGGGATTGGCGCAAACCGCCATCTGGGTTGGCACCGCCAGGGCCCTGCTGGGCGCGAGCAAGAGCACCTTCAATTTGTCCGATGCCTTCCAACTACCGCCCTCGTTCTTGGTATGGGGCTTGATCTTCTTCATCCTGGGCTATGCCGTCTATGCCAGCCTGATGGCTGGTCTGGGGGCATTGGTGCCCAACCTGCGTGAGGCCTCCCAGGCCACCATGGTCGTGGTGATGCCCCTGATCATCCCCTTGTTCTTGATGAACGTGTTGATCGAGACCCCCCACAGCGCTGTCTCTACGGCATTCAGCTTGTTCCCCCTCAGCGCACCGGTGGTGATGATGACACGCCTCTCTTCGGGCGGGGTTCCAGCCTGGCAGCCGCCCCTGGCGGCCGTGCTCTGCGCTATCACCGCCGTGCTGGTCGTGCGGGCTGTGGCAGGCATGTTCCGGGCCCAGGCCCTGCTCTCTGGCCAGGCCTTCAGCGTCAAGCTGTTTTTCAGGGCCTTGATGGGCAAAGCATAAGTTTTTAAAACAGATTGAGGCGGCCTTTTGGCGCCGCCTCAATCTGTTTTGGGTATCACCAGGGGGAAAACTGCCGTGAAGGTGCTGCCCTTATCCACTTCACTGGTCAGGTGGATCTTCCCCCCCATCAAACCGACCAGCTTCTTGACAATAGAAAGGCCCAGGCCCACCCCCTGGCGTTTATAAGCACCCGTCTCTAATTGCCGGAATGGCTCAAAAATCACTTCTTGGGCTTCGGGGGGGATGCCCCGCCCCGTATCACTGACCTCGATCGCCCAGCGGTACTCATCCACCTGCATACAGCGGGCACGCACCTGCCCGTGCTCAGTGAATTTGATTGCATTGGTCAGCAGGTTGACCAGCACCTGGTTCAAGCGCTGCACATCCCCGATCAACACCTCAGGCAGCCCAGGGTCCACCTCAGTCACCAGGTCCAGCCCCTTCTCGCAAGCGGCTGTAAGCACCGTTTCGCCCAGGCTGTCGATCAAATCCGAGGGGGCAAAAGGCAAATTCTGGATCGCCAGGGTACCGGCTTCAATGCGTGCCTGGTCCAGCAGATCGCCCACCAGGTTATTGAGCTGGTAAATGTTACGCACAATGCGCGCCAACAGGCCGGCCTGCTCTTCGTTGATCGGGCCGGCTGCTCTTTGCTGGAGCAAGTCCGTCATCCCCAGGATGGCAGTCAGTGGGCTGCGCAGATCGTGCGAGACCATGGCCACAAAATGGCTTTTCATCCGGCTGACCTCAACTTCATGGGTCACATCATGCAATACGGCCACGATGCCCGCCAATTCATCATCCGCCAGGCGCACAGGGGCCACGTTCAACGAATATACCTTGCTGCCCCAGGCCACCTGCAGCGGCTCTGCAAAAAGCGGATCGCGGAACAAGGCCTGGGCCACTTCAAGCTGTGTCTCGGGCAGGGTATGCGCCAACCAATCGCCAATTTGCTGGCCCACAATAGTCTCGGCCGGTTGGCCGGCCATCAAGCCCAGGGCCGGGTTGGCCGCTCTGACCTTGCCCAGGGGATCGATCACCAACACGCCATCTGCAATGCTGTGCAAGATGGCCTGCAAGCGGCCGGTCTCAGCCTGCTGGCGCAGCAGTGCCTGGTGTAGTTCATCCGTGCGTTCTGCCACGCGCTGATCCAGCTCGCGGTTTACCTGACGCAGCTCTCTAAATGCATTCTCAAGGGTGCTGGTTGCCAGCCAGGCAATCAATGCCACAATGCAGTAGCCCATCTCCAAGAAGAAACTGACGTCCACCTGGGCCTGGTTGGCCAGCCAGACGTTCAATGCCACCACCAGCGCGGCCATCACAAAACTGGCCGCCGGGCGGATCAACATGCTGGCCAGGAAGATTGGGATCACAAAATAGATGATCGAACGCCCAATCGCCAGTTCTTCTTTTGAATCACTAAACGTAATCAAAACGGTGAACAACACCAACAAAACGCTTCCCCCTGCCATACTCGACCAACGCCGGCCAGCCCAATAGGCCAGCGCAATTGTACCGCTGA
>Ga0116143_10006351_pt1 | contig 10322 bp, 2 predicted proteins | sample AD_UKC034_MetaG_FD_89745 | JGI IMG/M metagenome (GOLD analysis project Ga0116143, IMG submission 89745) | Active sludge microbial communities of municipal wastewater-treating anaerobic digesters from USA - AD_UKC034_MetaG | ecosystem: Engineered > Bioreactor > Anaerobic > Digestate | place: USA...
CGAGCCGCCGCCGGCCCGCGGCCGCATGCCGTCGCTGTTCCCCGACGATTTCAGCTACGCCCGCGAAGCGCTCGATCTGCTGCAGCGCCAGAACGGGGTCCAGTGCCGCGTCGATGCCGCCGCCCGGCAACTCGAGCTGAGCCTGCCGGACGATCTCGCCATCCGCTTCCAGCAGTTGCCCGACGAGGTGCGTCCGGACAACGGCCGGGTGCTGTTGAGCGCAGACAAGATCGCGATCAACGCCGCGATCTCCGACGCGCGCAAGGCGGAGAGCAGTTGGCCGCGGATCCACTACCTGTGGGAGCTGCACCCGGTCATGGACTGGCTGAACGACCGGATGGCCGGCAATTTCGGCCGCCACAGCGCCCCGGTGATCGTCCTCGATAATGGGCTGCAGCCCGGCGAAACCGTCGTGCTCCTGTCCGCGCTGCTCCCCAACCGCAAGAGCCATCCGCTGGTCCACCGCTGGTTCGGCGCCTCCTTCTTCTCTGGCGCCTACCGCCAGACCCACAGCCTCGAACAGCTCATCGACCGCACTGGCCTCGGACGCCGGCCGCTCCCCAACCGCGGAACCGCCCTCGATCCCGCTCCGTTCCAAGCGCTGTTCCCCGAAGCGGTCCAGCAGGTGAAAACGAAGATGGGGCAACTCCGCGAGCAGTTCATCCGCGCGAATGACCGGAACATGCGGGAGCAGTTGAGCATGTTGCAGCGGCTGGAAACGGCCAAGCTCGAACGGCTCGACACAAAATATGCCGGCGGCCGGGACCTGCCGATGATCCGGCAGCGGCGGGACAAGGAGGAGCGCGAGATCCGGGCGGTATTCGCCGAATATACCCGCTGGATCGAAGACACCATGCAGCCCGGCAATGAGCCGTTTATCCAGGTGCTGGCCGTGCTGGCCGGGGAGGCCCGCTGATGAGCGCGCAGTTCACGGGGATCGACAACGCCAACGAGTTCTATTCGCAGCACTACCTCACCGCGATCATGGACGGCGACCTGAAGCAGACCTTCGCCCGTTGGCGCGAAGCGGCGGAGGCGGCCGGCGCGCGCCCGCCGTACGCCCGGATACGCCGCCTGAGCCGGGACTACATCGCCTACCGCAACCGGCTGGAACGGGCGGCCGGGTCCGGCGAGCGGGCCGCGCTGCTGTGGAAGTTCGCCTCGGCGCTGTTGCACGAGCTGGGCTACGAACCGCGGCGGAGCGTGAAGCTGTTGGCGGACGGCAAGCTGCCGGTGCCCCTGTTCGGCGAGGTTCACAAGGCCAACGGCGCGCCGCTGGTCTGGATCGTGCCGTCCCTGGAGAAGGCCAATGACGGCCTGGACCCGCTGTCGCTGCGGATCCATCCGGCGCTGCTGGGCAAGGACGCTCCCCCGCCGCAACCGGACTGGCGCTCGGAGCCGCTCGAGACCGCAGTTACCCGCGGGATCTTCGGCGGCGACGACCCGCCGCGGTTCCTCATCATCGCCGGCATGCGCCAGTGGCTGCTGCTCGACCGCACCAAATGGCCGGAACGGCGCTTGCTCCGCTTCGACCTCAACGAACTGTTCAGCCGCCGCGAAGAATCCGCCATCCGCGCCATGACCGCCCTGCTCCACCGCGAGTGCGTCTGCCCCAGCGACGGGATCAGCCTGCTCGATACCCTCGATGACAACTCCCACAAACACGCCTACGCCGTCAGCGAAGACCTCAAATACACCATCCGCGAGGCGATCGAGCTGATCGGCAACGAGGCGGTCTGGTATTGGGGCCAAACGCTCAATCGCCGTCTTTACGGCGCCGACATGGCCGGGAAGCTGTCCCATGATTGCCTGCTCTACATGTACCGGCTGCTGTTCCTGTTCTACGTCGAGTCGCGCCCGGAACTGGCCTACGTGCCGATCAAGTCCGACGCCTATCGCACCGGCTACAGCCTGGAGTCCCTGCGCGAGCTGGAGCTGATTCCGCTGACCACCGACGACGCCCGCAACGGCTTCTTCTTCCACGAATCGCTGCAACTGCTGTTCAAGGCGATCTATAACGGCGTGGGCCAGGCGCAACTGCACCTCGGCGGGCAGCTCCAATCGGCCATCCACGCCTTTGATATCCCGCCGCTGACCGCGCACCTGTTCGATCCGTCGCGGCTGGAGATCCTGGACAAGGTGAAGCTGCGCAATTCCGTGCTGCAGCGGGTGATCGAGCTGATGTCGCTGTCCCGCCCGCGGAAAGGGCGCAACCACCGCCGCGGGCGCATCTCCTACGCCCGCCTCGGCGTCAACCAATTGGGAGCGGTGTACGAAGCGCTGCTTTCGTACAGCGGATTCTTCGCCGAGGACGACCTGTACGAGGTCAAACGGGCGGGTGAGGAATACGATCCGCTGCAGATGGCGTTCTTCGTCCGCGAGCAGGACCTGGCCCACTACCAGGAGGAGGAAAAGGTCCGCGGGGCCGACGGCAAGCTGCTGCGTTATCCGCGCGGCACGTTCATCTACCGCCTGGCCGGGCGAGACCGGGAGAAGTCCGCGTCCTACTACACGCCGGAATCCCTGACCCGCTGCCTGGTGAAATACGCGCTCAAGGAACTGCTGGAAAAGGAGGGCAAGCCAGCGCTGTCCGCCGACGACATCCTGCGGCTGACCATTTGCGAACCGGCGATGGGCAGCGCGGCGTTCTTGAACGAGGCCATCGACCAATTAGCGGACGCCTATTTGAAACAACGCCGCCGGGAAGAAGAAACAGGCGGGTCAGGTTCGGCCGTGCTTATCCGTCTAACTGGTCATACTCGTCCAACTAGCCCAACTTCCCCGGAGGACTGGCAGGACGAAAAGCAAAAGGTGAAAATGTTGATCGCCGACAGCAACGTGTTCGGCGTGGACAAGAACCCCATCGCCGTTGAGCTGGCCGAGGTGTCGCTGTGGCTGAACACGATCTATCCCGGCGGGCACGTGCCGTGGTTCGGCCTGCAGCTGGTGTGTGGCGACTCGCTGATCGGCGCGCGGCGGCAGGTGTTCCCGGCCCCAGCGCTGCGGGCGGGGCGCAAGGGCAAGGATGCGCCGTGGCTGAAGGCCGTGCCTGAGCGGGTGCCGTTGGGTCAGCAGCGCCCGGCGGACAGCGTCTACCACTTCCTCCTCCCTGACCTGGGCATGGCCGAGTACCGGGACAAGGTGGTCCAGCAGCTGGCGCCGGAACAGATCGCCGAGTTAACCCGCCGCCGCAAGGAGTTCTGCGTGCCGCTCGAAGAACACGAGATCGAGACGCTGGCCGGCTTGTCCGCGGCGGTGGACCGGCTCTGGGCGGCGCACACCCGCGCGCTGCGGGCGATGCGGATCCGCACCAGCGACCCGATCTCCATTTACGGACGGGAGCAGGACGGCGCTGGCCGGCCGAGCACCACCCGCGACAAAGACCGCATTCTGCAGCAGGAGCTGCGGTCGGAGCGGGTCCGCGCCGCCAGCCCTTACGCTCGGCTGAAGATGGCGATGGATTACTGGTGCGCCCTGTGGTTCTGGCCCATCGAGCAGGCGGAGCTGTTCCCGACGCGCGAGCAGTTCCTCGATCAGTTGAGCCTGCTGCTCGATTCGGCGCTGATCGCCGCCGAGCCGCGCGGCCAGCAATCGCTGCCTCTGTTTCCCGAGACCATGGAGCCGTCCCAGGCCAAGGCGATGGTGGACGAGTTGGGGTTCGTCGATGTGGAGAAGATGTGCGCCACCTTCGCCCAGATCCGTCTGGCCCGCGAACTGGCCGGGCGCTACCGATTCCTGCATTGGGAGCTGGAGTTCGCCGACATCTTCGCCGACCGCGGCGGGTTCGATCTGGTGCTGGGCAATCCGCCGTGGATCAAGGTCGAATGGAACGAGAGCGGGGTGATGGGGGACGCCAATCCGCTGTTTGTGATCAGGAAGTATTCGGCACCAAGGGCGGCGGAGATCCGCGAGGAGACGATCCGGCGGTACGATCTGTTGCCGCAATATCTGGCCGAGCATGTTCAATCTGCCGGAACTCAGAATTTTCTCAATGCCAATCAGAATTATCCGCTGCTGCAGAAGATTCAGACGAACCTGTACAAGTGTTTCTTGCCGCAGGCGTGGATGATCGCGGGAAAGTCTGGAGTAACAGGATTCATACATCCAGAAGGGGTTTATGATGACCCCAAGGGCGGCGAGTTACGAGAGCAGATCTATCCGCGCCTGAAATGTCACTTCCAGTTCCAGAACGGCGAAATGTTATTCCCGATCGCGCACCGGGCAAAGTACAGCATCAATATCTATTCGAATACTTCATCCGGATCTTTCGTCAATATCTCCAATCTGTTCCAGGCCAGCACCATTGACCAATCCGTTGATCATCATGGCAAGGGGCAGGTTGGAGGAATAAAGACAGATGACAACGAATGGAATGTGGCGGGGCACAGAGACCGAAAGATCTTAATTGGTGTCGAGGAGTTGGCTTTGTTTGGCGCATTGTATGATGAGGTCGGTACAGCGCCATTGAACGCCAGGTTACCAGCATTACATTCGACTCAACTTATGGAGGTTCTTCGCAAATTTTCCCAGCAGGAAAGCACTTTGGCGGATCATGCGGATTCGTATTGTGCATCAGAGATGTGGCACGAAACCAACGCACAAAAAGACCATACCATCGTTCGCACAACGAAATTCCCCGCGCATCCTGGCGAGTTAATTCTTTCAGGTCCGCATTTTTATGTAGGGAATCCTTTGTACAAGACGCCACGGCGCAAATGCACGGAGAAGGGGCATTACGACATCCTCGACTTGACGGTCCTGCCCGATGACTATCTGCCGCGGACGAACTACGTGCCGGCCTGCACGCCAGAGGAATATCGCCGCCGAACTCCGCGCGTGCCTTGGGGCGATATGAGGCCGGTGACGGAGTTTTATCGAATCTGTTACCGAGCGATGCTGCCTCCAGCAAATGAGCGGACTTTGATCGGAGCCATTATCCCAGCTGGCGTTGCGCACATCAACGGCGCTCAGACAACAGCATTCCAAGATATCAAGATGATGATCGGCTCAATGATATTCGGCATCTCGCTCATTGCAGACTTTTATATAAAATCGACTGGGAGGACTAATCTGCACTACATATGGCATAGTTTCCCAATCTTGGAATATAAGTCTGAAGCTGTCGTGAGACTTCTTCTTCTAAATTGTATCACTAATTATTATGCAAGATTATGGTCTGACTCTTGGCAGGATTGTTTCAGAGGCGACACCTGGACGAAACCTGACCCTCGCTTGGACTCAGGTCATTTTGGGCGGTTGACTAGTGAATGGAGGCGTGGGGTGGCGTTGCGGACGGAATATGAGCGGCGGCAGGCGCTGGTGGAGATTGACGTGTTGGCGGCGATGGCGCTGGGGCTGACGCTGGAGGAGCTGAAGACGATTTACCGGGTGCAGTTCCCGGTGCTGCGGCACTACGAGTCGGACACGTGGTACGACCGGCGCGGGCGGATCGTGTTCACCAACTCCAAAGGACTCCCCGGCGTCGGCTTCCCCCGCGCCGAATGGAACGAGATCCGCCAGCTGAGTTCGGGCACGGTCAGCCGCGTCATCCGCGACGACACGCTCCCCGGCGGGCCGGTTGAGCGGACGATCATCTACGAAGCGCCGTTCGACCGCTGCGACCGGGAACGGGATTATGAGATGGCATGGAGGGATTTCGGATTTCGGATTGCGGATTGCGGATTGCGGAATGAGAATATCTGAGCGCGGGAAGTCATGATTGTACAATGAGGAATTTCAAGGAAGTCATACTAATCGGGTTCTAGCTGAGGGAGAGAGTGAGCATGTGGTTACCACCTGGTGTTATACTTCCTGCACAAATCACTAAAGCTTATCGTGATAATAAACTGGTGATCTTCGCCGGGGCTGGTGTTTCGGTAGACCCGCCATCGAACCTACCCAGTTTTGAAGGACTTGCAAAACGTCTTGGGCGTGGGTCGATTCTCTGGGAGGAACCAGCGGATTCCAAATACCCAAAAGAATCCATTGACAGATTTCTTGGACGCTTAAAGGAAGCCGGAATAGACGTTCACAAGGAAATTCAACAAATTCTGGATGATTCGTCTTCGAGCCCGAACTCACTGCACCGGGCCTTGGTCGAAATTTTTATGACGCCTGAAAGGATTCGTATCGTCACTACTAATTCAGATAGACACTTCACAACCGTTGCGAAGCAACTGTTCAATTGTCCAGTGAAGACTTACAGCGCTCCGGCCTTGCCGTTGGGAAGCGACTTCCGTGGAATAGTATATCTTCACGGAAGCGTGACCGAAGATTCACAAACACTTGTCTATACCGATCTGGATTTTGGCCGCGCATACTTAACACAAGGTTGGGCGACGCGATTCTTATGCGACCTGTTCACCGCGAACACTGTTCTGTTTGTTGGGTACAGCCACAAGGATGAGGTTTTGAGATATTTAGCGCGAGGTCTAGTGCCAGGTTCAGCCCGATTCGCATTAACGGAACCCGGTAATGATGGGCACTGGTCGTATCTGAACATCATCCCAATCGACTACCCGGTGGCGGACCCGCCTAACAAACACCGCGCACTTTTGCTCGCTTTGAATGGATGGGTGGAGAAATTGAAAATGGGGGCACTTGACCATGAGATCAAAGTCAAGAGAATCGTTGACAATCCCCCTCCGAGCGATCCAGACGATGCTGATTACATGGAAGAGACTCTGAATGATCCAGAGAGAATAACCTTCTTTTGCCGTCATGCCTGTACGGTTGACTGGTTGAATTGGGCAGAGCAGCAGCCGACATTTAAAAGCTTATTCAGGTTTGCTACACCAAGCAGCGATATGGTGGAGAAATTAGCCGCTTGGTTTGCTGATAAATACGTAGTCAGTCATTCAATCGAAGCTTTTTCCATCTTGCATCGGGCAAGTCTGGCAATGAGTTCCTCTCTGTGGCTAGCTGTAGCCTATAGGCTCTTTGTAAACGATACTCTGCCCGAGCCTCATGCATTCAGTTCGTGGTGCGTGGCTCTGATGAATTCACGACATCCTGGGCAACAGACGTATTATTTGAGTTACATCCTGGGGAAGTGCCGATACCCAGAAGACCGAGACACGGCTCTCTTACTGCTCGAATACTTAGCAGAACCCCTGATGAAACCTAGTCTCATGCCACGGTTCTTTGCCGCAGCTCTGCAACAGTTTCACTTGACAGGTTCGCTCAGGTTATTAGCAGATGGTTACCAGATCAAGACTGCACTGGAAAAAGTGTTTTTATCTCATATGGAGTACTTTGCTCTGCCATTGGCGACACTACTGGGGCGATATATTGAACGCGCACACACCCTTCTTCAATCCATTGGATCTGCGAATCGTGAATTTGATTATTTAACCATGAAGCGCAAGTCTATCGAATTAACTGACGGTCATGACAGATATGAAGATATCTTTGTGCTGGTTGACGCAGCGCGCGAGGTTATTCGATGGCTTGTTACGAATCGATATGCTCAAAGTCAGGCCATTATAGAAATCTGGATACTCTCTGAGGCGCCGCTCAGCAGACGGCTGGCTATTTTTGGTTTCAGTCAATCACCGACCCTCGAACCTGACGACAAATTATCATGGTTACTGAAACAAAATTGTCTCTTTGAGCCCTTTACAAAGTATGAGATTTTCCAGCTATTGAAATCTACCTATCCAGTAGCATCGGACGCGATGCGTCTTCAGGTATTGAATGTTGTGCAGGCAGGTCCACGTTCCCACGGAGAGATACCCGATGACCCGGAAGAAACAGAATACACGAAATATAACCTATACACATGGTTGACCCAAGCGGCACCTTCATGCTCCTTGGCGCTCGAGCGGCTGGATAGAATTCAGATAGCTTATCCTCATTTTATACCGCGCGAAGCACCCGAACTTGACTTCTCATTCAAGACGGTTGCGTATCAGCCTCAGAGCCCATTCTCCGCTGATGCGATGCTTCAGATGCCATCCCGTGAACTCGCGGAACAGTTGTTGAAATTTAACTGCTTATCAGATGACAAACCAAACCGGAGGGGGTTGTTAGGCGTTTTTCAAGCTGCCGCATCGAGAGCCGTGGACTGGAGTTGGAAAGTGTTTCAGGAACTGCAGCGGACAGAAACCTGGCCAAAGGACATCGTTCCGGCTCTCTTATCAGGATGGTCGAATGCCACATTCTCAGAGGACCAATGGCATCAACTTTTAACATTTCTGGAGCGAAGACCAGGTCTTTGCGAGGATCATCTCACCCTACTTTGGTTCATCCGAAATCGGTTAGAGCAGCGGAACCAGGGGATCCCCGAATCCTGTCTCAGTCTGGCCGAGAGCATTGCAGATAAACTTTTCGAAGGTACGCATGCTTGGCACACCAGTCCCGTTCGCTACTACGAACATGTGATCGATGATGCGATCAACCATCCGGGAGGGGTCGCTGTTGAGATCTGGCTGTTATCCCTGAGCAGACGTAGGATTGCAGCTGCTGATGCGTGGCAGGGAATTCCAAACGGGAGCAAGGCTTATTTAAATCGAGTGTTAGATGGGAGTTCGGGGTCTTCCGCATACGGTCGGGTTATGTTGTTCGGGCGGGTCTTCTTTCTCCTGAATATAGACAATACATGGGTTGTAACGAAAGTGTTGCCGCGGATGGATTGGTCAGTAAACCCAGAAACAGCAAGGGAAGCCTGGCATGGTTACATGGTAATTGGGCAATGGGATGAAAAAAATCTACCCACCCTATTACCACTGATTGAGAAGACATTTCCCCAAGTGAAGACTCAACTTTCCGATATTAGAAGCCGGATTTGTGCTTTTCTCGCAAGCATTTCAATTCACAGCACAATCGATCACCTGGTACATGGATGGCTTCTGCGTTTCATCGATCAGAGCGACAACGAAACGAGGGTAGAATGGGCGCGAAATGTCCATTTTGAGTTAAGTGGATTATCAGAATCGGGACAAAGGCAGGTTTGGTTAAAATGGATGGATTCCTATTGGAATGAACGTCTCAGGGGCAATCCGAAGCCGCTCCTTCCGGAGGAACTGCACGAGATGCTTAGTTGGATGATCCACCTCAAGCCTGTATTTACCTCGGTAGTGGATAGGATTCTCACAAGCGAGCCGTCTCCATCCCTGCCGCCGATGTTTTACGACTCCCTGGCCGAGACAGACCTGGCGACACGATTCCCCGAACCAATGATTGACTTACTAAATCATTTACTCTCCGTATCGATCCGCCCCGATCAGAGCAGGCATCTCAAGCAGCTGGTTACAACCCTTGTCAAGCAATCGGTTCCCGCAGCTAAAACACGCCGCCTTTGCGAACTCTTAGGCAAGGCAGGTTACGATTTCGCTCTCGAATTGAGGCACAGCATAGGTAACTCAACAGCCTGATTTCGATTGCACTACATCTCATACTTCCTTTACGGACATCTCGCACCCAAAACCCGGCCATTGAGTGCTAGTCTGTTGTAGAAAATAAGGGGGCCAACATGTCCACGCAAAATCAAATCCAGCCAATCGTCCGCAACTCAGAGTGGTTTACTCCGCTTTTTGCGGCATGACGGGCTGGTGTATGAACGGCCGATTAGGACGTCAGGATTGAGGTCTTCTTCCGTCAACCTATTCCCTGACGTAACTCACCATCGATTCGCAATTAGCTAGGTTTGCATTAGCTGATCGAGGAATTTCATCAAGGGTGTTAGAACGTGGGTGGCGCGGAGATTGTCCGGAATCCATTTCTGGTCTTCGATCGAGGCGGAGAGCGGTTTACCCGGTTTCAGGAGGGCGGCGGCAGCTGAGAGCGCGGCTTTCCTGGGGCCAGTCCGGGAGCGTAATTCCTCGAAATCAGCACCAGCCAACTCCGGCCGTTCACACCAAGAGTTAACAAATGTTGCCGCATGGGGATGTAGCGCGGGGAACCGGATCTCAGCTAATGGAAGCAGCAAATCTTCCAGGCTTCCTTGTTGTGCGTTGCCAGGAAAGGAAAAGATGCCAGCGCGGAGAACTCCGGCTTGAGCAACGGCCTCGATGCGATCAGGCCGGGGATAACTATACTCTTCAAGCAGAGCGGCGAATTCGCTGAACCGCTTATCTACCGGCTTGTCATCCGCATCGAGGATGATTCCCAGCGCCGCCGGTTTCAGATCCATCCGCAGGAACGCCTCCCAATCAGCTTTCATGATCTCCTTGATCCGGGTCAGGCCTTGGCCGTTGCTCATCCCGATGACATTATCCTGCAGAACAACAATGGCCGGGGCCGGAACCGCGCGCCGGGCGATATCGTTGCCAATGGGCCATTTAAACCGGTCAAGCCATCCTGCTACCTCGGGTGGAAGCTCC
>Ga0116143_10006355_pt1 | contig 10319 bp, 7 predicted proteins | sample AD_UKC034_MetaG_FD_89745 | JGI IMG/M metagenome (GOLD analysis project Ga0116143, IMG submission 89745) | Active sludge microbial communities of municipal wastewater-treating anaerobic digesters from USA - AD_UKC034_MetaG | ecosystem: Engineered > Bioreactor > Anaerobic > Digestate | place: USA...
CCAATGTTTCCATACCCGATAATCCCCAATTTCTTTCCTCGTATCTCAAAGCTTCCCTTAGCGGATTTATCCCAAATGCCGTTGTGCATTTTGGCTGACTTATCGGTAATGTTGCGAATCAGCATGATGATTTCGCCAATTACCAATTCAACGACTGAGCGTGTGTTGCTATACGGTGCGTTAAAAACCGCTACCCCGCGTTTGGTTGCTTCTTTCAGATCGATCTGATTGGTGCCAATACAAAACGCACCAATAGTCATCAGTTTGTTTGCATTAGCCAGCACGTTGGCTGTAACCATGGTTTTGGAACGAATTCCCAGCACGGAAACATTTTTAATTTTTTCGCAGAGTTCATCTTCGTCCAATCCGGCCGGATAGGTTTCCACACTAAAACCTTCTGCCTTAAAAGCATCTACTGCAAAAGGATGGACATTTTCCAACAACAAAACGTGGATGCGGTTTTTTGGATAGGAGATAGCTGTGTTTAGTTTATTCAGATAGAGGAACTCGTCTAAGCTGGGTGCAATATGATCGGCCTTGTTTAAAACTTTTTCGCGTTCCACATTTTCAGTAAACGCAAAAAACTTATTGGCTAAACCGGCATGCTTGATCTCATAATCCGTATAGCCATCTCCAATTACATATACATCACCCGGCAGGTTAAGGCGTTTAAGTTGTTCTACCTTTCCATTGTTTTGCGAAAGCGGGTTTTCTTTATCAAATCCGGTAACATTTCCGCTGTCATCAAACGTAAACCGATTGGCCAGAATATTTTCTTGTTTGATACCAAACTCGGTAACCACGGGATCGATAAACGCATGAAACCCATTGGAAATAATATAGATATTATCGGCATAGGTTTGAAAGAACTCGCGGTTGCGTTTAAACGATTCAGACACCATGCCACGCAACACCGCTACCAATTGGTCGAGGTGGCGCTTGTGGGGCGTTAATAACTTAATCCGTTTTTCCAGCGATTCGCGGAAAGAGATGGTGCCATCCATTCCCTGGTTGGTGATGGCAACAATTTCAGCCCGGATCTTCTCCAAATCCGGATGGTCCTTCAGGGTAATGTCGGCCAATACATCAAATGCTTCTGCCTTGGTAAACGTGCTGTCGAAATCAATTACAAAATATTTGTTCAGTTCCATCTTGAGTAATGAGCAAACCCAAAATTAAACGAAAGGCATGAGAGTAACCGGAAGTAAGTTGCTACTTGCTCAAAAATATTTTCAGATAACGTGTGTTAGGTTTACCGGAGACGGAGCTTCAATACCTCTGCGGATGCAGGACATACGTTTGCAAACTCACTGGATCTCTGAATTGCTTCCGGAACACTTTCGCGGCTTACTGGTTTAAAGCCGAGCTTTTGAAAGAAGAAACTGGCTGTTTGTGTAAGGAGGTAAACTTCGCGGATGTTTTTTTCTTTTGCAGCTTCTAACAAATCGGCTACAATTTCTTTACCTAATTGCTGTCCGCGTAACTCCGGACTTACGGCTAACGACCGAAGCAGGGCCAGGTCATCATAAAACTCGAGGCCCCCGGAGCCCACCAGGTTTTCGTGGGTGTTGAAATAAACCAACAGCAGGTTGTTGCCCAGGGTAAGATCGTTTGCCGGCAATTGATTGGCAGTCAAAAATGCCTGCAGCATCTCCAGCTCTTTCTCAGTAGCAACGGGATGGTGTACGATAAACTCCTTCATTACTGCAAAGTTGTTATCTCACCTGAATTGATAAAACATTTACGATTAGAATTTTTAAAATGTTGGAAACGGGGGCGTATAAGATGTCCTGACGGCTTCAATCTGGGTTGTTTAACCGACAGGACATAGTAACAATAATTAGCAGCACGTGGAGCTTTCGCCACAACAGGCGGCTTTGGCAGCTTCACTTTTAGGCTTAGGGGCAGGCTTTTCCGCATATACGGTGATGCTAAATATGCCTACCTCACCTTGTTTAAAAGCATCTATTTCCTGTTGGTTCAAAAATTTTTGTAACATTTCTTCGGGCAAATGAATAGACTTATTTTTCTGAACTTCCACATTCACAAAACCGGCTGCCTGAATAATGTAGAGGTACACTTCCTTTTGAATAGCACCTGAAATACAACCGGCATACAGTTCGGCATTTTGTTTCAGGCCGTGTGGTAAGGTTCCTACTAATACAATATCTGAAATACTAAAGTGGCCACCAGGTTTTAGCACACGAAACGTTTCTGCAAATGCTTTTGCTTTATCAGGTACGAGGTTCATCACGCAGTTACTCACCACAACATCGGCCACGTTTGTGCTTATTGGTATTTTTTCAATGTCGCCATATCGAAATTCCACATTGTGCAGCCCTAGTTTTTCAGCATTGGTGCGTGCCTTTTCAATCATACGTTCGGTAAAATCAACGCCAATTACCTTTCCGGTTTCGCCTGTTATGGCGCGTGCCACAAAGGCATCGTTACCCGCACCAGATCCAAGGTCAATCACTACATCGCCTTTTTTAATTTTTGCGAACTCGGTTGGCAATCCGCAGCCCAGTCCCAGGTCGGCATCAGCCACGTAACCTTTCAACGTAGCATAATCTTCAGCCATCAGTGCTTCGTCAATTACCGAGCAGCCACAGGCGCTGCCACAGCAACTGGTTTCGTTTTGTGATTTAGGCTGATCCGCAATCTGGCCATATTTCTCCTGAACCAATTGCTTCAATTCTTCTGATGTTGTCATAAAATAAGTGGGTTTAAATATTAATCGTAATATTGCGATAGGTTAGTGTAAATTTTTTTAGCAACAGTTTTCCTGTACGTTCAGTAACAGGTCGCCTAAAAGTTTGCGGGCTTTTACTATGGCTTTGGGTTCAATGCAATAACAAACGGATGGGCCTTCGGTTTCTCCTTTTATCAATCCGGCATTCTTTAGTTCTTTCAGATGTTGCGATACCGTACTTTGCGATAAGGGCAATTCATCTACAATATCACCACACATGCAGGACTTTTGTTTTGCCAGGTATTGTAAAATGGCAATGCGGGCCGGATGGCCAAGGGCTTTCGCGATGTCGGCCACTTCGTTTTGTGCTTTGGTAAATGCTTCGGTCTTGGATGCGCCCATAGTGCAATAATCGTAATATTACGATTAAAGTTTCAGATTTTGTAAATTTTTTTTTCAGGATCGGGAATCCTTATTTTTCGTATTAAATCTATTCTTTATGATCGCCACCAAAGGTTATGCTGCTCAAAACCCTACCGCCCAATTACAACCTTTCAATTTTAACAGGAGAGAAGTTGGCCCGCACGATGTCCGGATCGAAATAGCTTTTTGTGGTGTTTGCCATAGCGATTTGCACCAGGTGCGCGATGAGTGGGGAGGTTCCATTTACCCGATGGTTCCGGGCCATGAAATTGTAGGACGCATCAGTAAAGTAGGATCGGCCGTTACCAAATTTAAGGCAGGCGATTTAGCCGGAGTAGGTTGTTTTGTGGATTCGTGCCGCGTGTGTGAAAGTTGCAGGATGGGTAACGAGCAATACTGCGAAGCAGGAATGGCCGGTACGTATAATGGGTATGAGATGGATAAGAAAACACCTACCTACGGTGGTTACTCCAATTGTATTGTAGTAGATGAAAATTATACACTTCGCATTTCTGAGAAACTCCCATTGGCGGCCGTAGCGCCCTTGTTGTGTGCAGGCATTACCACGTATTCACCGCTTCGGCATTGGAAGGTAGGAGCCGGGCAACGGGTAGCTGTGGTTGGCCTTGGTGGATTAGGACACATGGCTGTAAAGTTTGCAGTATCGTTTGGTGCATCGGTTACGGTACTTAGTTCCTCCCCAGGCAAAGAAGCGGATGCTAAAAAACTAGGGGCGCATCATTTTGTAAATACGCGCGATAAAATTGCCTCAAAGCAAGTTCGCAAGTCGTTTGACTTTATTCTGGATACGGTATCAGCGCAACACGATCTTAATTTTTATCTCAGCCTGCTTAAGACAGATGGTACGATGGTTATGGTTGGAATTCCGCCACAGGCCGAACCTGTTGATGCGTTTAGCCTGATCGGTAAACGAAAAACGTTAGCCGGTTCTATGATTGGCGGCATTCGCGAAACGCAGGAAATGTTGGATTACTGTGCAGAAAACAAAATTGTATCCGATATTGAGTTGATTCCCATTCAACAGATTGAGCAAGCCTACCAGCGCATGGCGAAAGGTGATGTGCGGTACCGGTTTGTTATTGATATGGCAACGTTGTGATTATTTTAGCGCACACCCGGGTTTTTGGTAGGTATTCTGCTTACAAACCAAAGAACAAAGGCTACAAAAAAACATACACCGGCAGCAATTCCGAAGATGAGATAAAAATCTTCCATTACCTCATCGGCCTCAAGGCTTGCATAGGTTGGATCATTGCTATTAATAAGTAGATTAACCGAATCCTGCACAAGGTATTCTGTGGCCGGGTATGTGGTAATGGTTTGATAGGTATAAACACTATCTGCAACCTCGTATTTAAACACCAGGAATACTTTTTGGATGGTATCGGTAGGTGTTACAGGTTCAGCCTGAACCGTTTCAGCTACAATTCCCCTTACAGGGACAGCATCTTTCTTAAAATCTTCATAGAAGTAATAAAAGAATACAGTAGCCGCCAGGAACAGGAGTCCCAGTAATCCCACCAAAATACTTCCCACCTTGAATAGACTGGAAAAACAACCACCACAACCATTTGTAGTTGCCTGCGATTGCGTGGGTTTGGCTGGTTCATCATCGGCTAGCGTTGCGAGTAGTTTCTCTGCCTCCGATTCGGTAACACTATAGGTATTCTGAATGAGTCGCAAGGCCTGGTAGCGCTGGTCGCTCTCCAGTAACTTCTTAACCTGGTCTTTGATATGCGTTGGGTCGCTCATGCGTAGTTTAATGCTATCAATCAAACCTTGAACACCATCGGCAAATGCTTTGGTTGGATACTTAGTACTTTAAGCAAAGGTTACTTGCGGGCTATTGCCTTTTCGGCAGCAGCTACTATGTTGGCAGCACTTAAGCCATATTTCTTCAACAGTTGTGTTGGGGTTCCGCTTTCGCCAAACGAATCGTTTACAGCAATCATTTCCAGCGGAGTAGGGCGGAAGCGTGAAAGCACCTGGGCTACGCTATCGCCAAGTCCGCCATTAATCTGGTGCTCCTCGCAGGTTACTGCGCAGCCGGTTTTTTCAACTGATGCCAAAATGGCTTCTACATCCAAAGGTTTTATAGTATGGATATTTATTAACTCAACAGAAATTCCTTTTTGTGCCAGTATAGCTTCTGCTTCAATGGCTTCCCAAACCAAGTGGCCGGTAGCAAACAGGGTTACGTCTTTTCCTTCAATCATCTTATCGGCCTTACCAATAACAAAGGGGCGATCGGTTGTAAAGATCGGCCAACTGGGGCGACCAAAGCGTAGGTAAGCCGGACCTTCGTGGCTTCCCAAAGCCAGGGTGGCAGCTTTGGTCTGAGCATAGTCGCAGGGCACGATCACCGTCATGCCCGGCAGCATTTTCATCATTCCGATATCCTCAAGTATCTGATGGGTAGCACCATCCTCGCCCAATGTTAAACCTGCATGGGAAGCACAGATCTTAACATTTTTACCTGAGTAAGCGATTGATTGGCGGATTTGATCGTACACCCGACCGGTAGAAAAGTTAGCAAATGTTCCGGTGAAGGGAATCTTGCCCCCGATCGTCATACCGGCTGCGAGGCCCATCATATTGGCTTCGGCAATACCCACCTGAAAGAAGCGTTCCGGGAAATCTTTTTTGAAGGCATCCATTTTAAGCGAGCCGGTAAGGTCGGCACATAAGGCCACCACATTGGGGTTTGATTTTCCCAGTTCGTGCAGGCCGGCACCAAAGCCGGAGCGGGTATCTTTCTTTTCGGTAAAGGTGTACTTGGTCATGAGTTAAGAATTGAATTGCAAGTTTAGGTATTCTAACCCTAACTTTTGTAACGGCTGTTAAGGTTTTGTTAAAGGTGTTACCAACCTGGCGGCTCAATCAAACTTTTCGTTGAATTGATAAATATTTTTAATTTATGGCTACACTTTCCAAGACCGATCGCAAATTGTTAATCTGGTTTATTGTGCTGCTGGCTTTGGCGATTATCCCGTGGTTTGTGTAAATAAAAACGGGCTGCCTTCCGACAACCCGTTTTATTCTTAATTAAATTTTGCTTACCGCTTATGCCCGTACTTATTTGAGTACCGGTCGTACAACTCTTCCTGGATGCCGGGCAGTTCAATCAACTTACCGGAGATAAACCCATGGCTCAGTACATTGGTTCGGTAGTCTAACGCATCGCCTTTCGATACAAACAGCGTGGCATCTTTGCCTACTTCCAAAGTTCCCACGCGTTTTTCTACACCCAGCGCTTTTGCAGTGTTGGAGGTTATGGTTTTTAATGCATCTTCTTTACTCATACCATAGGCAGCCGCGGTGCCGGCATAGAAGCCCAGGTTGCGGCCACCGTGCAGCGAACCATCGTTCGACAAGGATACCATTACACCAGCCTGCGTTAACAAATGTGGAAGTTTATAAGGCAAATCTACATCATCATCATTGCGATCGGGCAGGTTGTGCGTAGCAGGAAGGATAACCGGAATCTTATTTTCTTTCAGGAAATCGCTTACCCAAAGCGCATTGGCACCGGCAATCATGGTTATTTTCTGAATGCCACTGCGTTGTGCAAAGCGTATTGACTCTACAATTTCCTTTGAGGTATTCGCATGAATAAATAACACCTTGGTGCCATCGAATAAACCTTGAACAGCCTGCAGCTTGAGGTTTGTTTCTTTTGAAGTTTGTTTGCCGTATGCTGCCGCTTCAGAAAAGAACAACTCAAGTTCGCCTACTTCTTTATCGTAATTCGGATTGGGCGATTCTCCAAACGTGAAGGTAGTAAAGTCAAACTGACGTCTGCGGAGCGCAGGCCAGTTTAAATGAATGCCGATATCGGCTGTGTGTACTGCGTCTTCCCAGTTCCAGCCTTCCATTTCCATTAACGATGAACTTCCTGAAATCATACCTCCGGTGGGCGTAGTTTCAGCCAGCAATACTCCGTTGAAGCGGAATGTCGGAATGTATTCGCTATCGGTATTGTAGGAAATGAGTGAACGAATATTTGGATTCAGTTCACCACGCTCGTTATAATCGTTCATGGCACGAATCGCGCTTACCTCCTGCAAACCAACCGGTGAATTGGGAAGAATAAAGCCAGGGTAAACATGCTTTCCGGTAATGTCAATTACTTCGTGTTTAGAAAGATCAACCTTTACGGTTGCAGCATCGGCCACAATGGTGAGTTTCCCTTTATCAAAGGCGATGATTGAATTTTGAATCACCTGGCCATTGCCAATGTGTGCTACACCACCGGTTAATGCAACTGGTTTTGCCTGCGGCTTGGCAGGAATAGGAGGTTGTGCATAGGCAACGGTACCTAACACAAACAAGAGTATATAAACTAATTTTTTCATTTCGATAACGCGTTAATATTAATGATCAAAGTGTTCCAGGGATTCTTCGCCCAATACATCATCGCAATGGAACTCGGCCTGGCTGCGGGAGTCAGGGCGCTGGGTTGGCATGCCTGATTTTTTGGCATTTTTCAGTTTCTGAATCAACCGGGCGCGTTCTGCATTCAGCACTTTGTTGTTTTCGGCATCTTTCTCGATGTCGTAATAAACTTTACCATCAATGATAGTTTTTTCTGCTTTTGCATAAACCGATAGCGGATGGTCGGTCCACAACACTACATCGGCCGACTTACCAATTTTTAAACTACCCATCTGGTTATCTAAGTGAAGCATTTTGGCTGGGTTGAGCGTAACCATTTTCAAAGCATCTTCTTCTGACATGCCCGCATATTTAACCGACTTGGCAGCTTCCTGATTTAACCTGCGCCCCATTTCTGCATCATCGGAATTGATGGCCGTTACCACGCCTTCGCGCGTGAGAATGGCTGCATTGTAGGGAATGGCGTATCGCACTTCCCATTTGTAATTCCACCAATCGGCAAACGTAGAAGCAGCCACACCATGCTGTTTCATTTTATCAGCTACTTTGTATCCTTCCAGGATGTGAGTAAACGTATTTATCCGGAAGTTGAAACGATTGGCTACGTCCATCAACATGTTAATTTCAGATTGAACGTAGGAGTGGCAGGTAATGAATCGTTTCTTATTCAGAATCTCCAGCATGGTTTCATCTGCCAAATCTCTGCGTGGCTTAATAGCCGTTGCTCTTTCTTTAAGGGGAATAGCATTGTAGGCCTTTAGGCGGTTTTCATATTCGCGGGCGTTGGTAAAGGCATCTACATACACCTGTTCCACACCCATGCGGGTTTGCGGAAAACGAATGGAACTGGGGTTGCTGGAGCGTTTCACGTTTTCGCCCAAGGCAAACTTTATGAAACCATCAGCACCCTGAATCTTTAAATTCTCGGGCGACTCGCCCCAGCGTAATTTGATAAGCGCAGATTGACCACCAATTGGGTTTGCCGATCCGTGCAGTACTTGAACAGCCACTACACCACCGGAAAGGGCACGATAAACATTAATGTTTTCTGCATCTAAATTATCGCCAATGCGAACCATGCCCGAGTTGGAGACTACATCGTTGATGCTGGCTGCAGCTATGTGCGAGTGCTCGTCAATAATGCCGGGAGTTACATGTTTGCCGGTTGCATCAACCACGCGTGCACCGGGCTCGCTCAGGTTCTTACCAACCTTTGCAATCTTGCCGTCTTTTAATAAAACATCAGCGCCTTGCAATACGCCATCCGCTTCATTGGTCCACACGGTAGCATTTTTAATCAGGATGGTTTCGGTAACAGGCAGGGCCGGATAGCCATGTGCTGTAAACGGATAAATAACTTTACCTAACTCTTCCTTCTTTTCTGAAGGTGTATTTTTGTTAGGTGCTTTGGCAGCATCACCGGTGCGGGTGGCTGTCCAGGTTATCCAGGTGCCATCTACCAACTGTCCTTTCCCTTTCCAGCCGGTTGTTTCGCTCCAGCCGGAAAGTCTTATGCTACCAGTGCTTTGCTTGGTTGGTTTAAAGCTAATGGTAATCAAGTCTTTACCAAAAGTTGCTGCAGCATCGAATGAAGTGGAATCATTTACTTTAATCTTTGCTTTATGACTACCGGGTTCGCCTGTTACTTCTAACGTATAGTTCTGATTATTCAAACTCAGGTTGTAGTTTCCGCTAAAGTCCTGGGTTTCCAAAGGCTTGATCGCGTAAAGCTGACCTTGAACCCAGTTTTGATGGATGATGGTTTTTTCATCGAACAATTTGTCCGAAGTAATGATGAAGTTGGCCAGCAAGCCTTTTTTAAGACTTCCTACCTGATCGTCAACTTTTAGTAGCTGAGCCGGGGTAGTGGTAAGTGCTTTTAGAGCGGCTGTTTCGGTTAATCCATTTTCTATTGCTTTGCGGATGTTTGCCAGGAAATCAGAAGTTTTTCTTAAGCCATTGGTTGTAATGGCGAACGGAATGCCATTCTTTTCTAAAGTGGCCAGGTTAGTAGGAGCAAGTTCCCAGTGTTTCATATCGGCCAGCGAAATGCGTTCTGCATCGAAGGGATCTTCTACATCGTACGCATCGGGATAATTTACCGGAATGATGAAGGTAGCTTTAGTTGCTTTTATTTCATTGATGCGCTTGTATTCATCGCCTGCACCGCGGATGATGTATTGCACGCCAAACTCATCGCCAATCTTATCGGCACGGAGTGAATTCATCCAGCTTGTGGCAGCAAAAATCTGTGGTAATTTCTGAGATTGAATCCAGCCCTCCAGGGAGTTATCGGCAAAGGGGCGAGGGTTCTGGCTGCCAAACCATTCTGCATCCAGATAGGTTTGACGTAGCACGGCTATAAAACCCATTAAAGAGGAAGGATAGTTTTGTGTGGATGATCCTTTCTCTAAGGAATAATGCGCGGCTACCTTTTGACGGATTAAAGCAGTGTTATCATTTTTTTCAGTAAGCGATACAAAGGCGGAAGTACCACGGGCCAAACCATCGGGTTTGGAAGTAAGCACAGCACCAAAACCCTGCTTGCGCAGTTCTTCGGCAACTTTCGTATCAATGGAAAACTCATCGGCTGCATTATAGTGCGAGCGGATTGCCTGGTTGGCATTGTAAGCACCTTTGGTTTTGGATGCCATCTGTTCTACACCACCAAAGCCACCGCCACGGGCGCGTTCAGGTTCGCTTAACCCATAGCTTGTAAACGCATCGACCAGGCCGGGATAAATGTATTTTCCCTTCAGGTCAACCGTAGCATACCCTTTGGGCACAG
>Ga0116143_10006361_pt1 | contig 10315 bp, 7 predicted proteins | sample AD_UKC034_MetaG_FD_89745 | JGI IMG/M metagenome (GOLD analysis project Ga0116143, IMG submission 89745) | Active sludge microbial communities of municipal wastewater-treating anaerobic digesters from USA - AD_UKC034_MetaG | ecosystem: Engineered > Bioreactor > Anaerobic > Digestate | place: USA...
CGTTCAAAGATGTCCACGATTGCTTCTCCCTTCGTAATATGCAGGTTACCAGCGGCTATTCTAGTGCCCTTGCCGTTCGCTGTCAACTGCTGTCCGTATCCTTTGAGCGAAAGCAAGACGATGTTTGACCGGCGCAGCCTGGCCGGTGTATCATCTGCCGAGAGCCGCCCGGTGTCTAACTCAAAACACCACCCCGCCGCACGGGATACGGAGCCGCTGATGGCTGAATCTCATTCGAAACGCAAAGAGGACCACCTGCGCATCTGCCGTGATGAGGATGTGGCTGGCCGGGGGATCACCACTGGCCTGGAGCGCTACCGCCTGCGCCACAATGCTCTCCCCGAGCTGGCTCTGGCGGCAGTCGACCCGAGCACCAGTCTCCTGGGCCATCCCCTCCGCGCGCCGTTCCTCATCTCGGCCATTACGGGCGGCACAACCAGAGCGGCAAAGATCAATCTTCATCTGGCGCAAGCCGCCGAAGAGCTGGGTCTGGCGATGTGCCTGGGCTCACAGCGCGCTGCCCTGGAGGACCCGCGCCTGGAGCGAACCTATCGGGTGCGTTCCGTTGCGCCTCACCTTCTCCTCTTTGCCAATCTGGGCGCGGTGCAGCTCAACTATGGTTATGGTCTGGACGAGTGCCGCCGCGCCGTGCAGATGATCGAGGCCGATGCCCTGGTGCTGCACCTCAACTCGCTCCAGGAGGCCATTCAGCCTCACGGGAACACCAATTTCTCCGGCCTGCTGTCGCGCATTGAGATTGTCTGCCGCGGGCTGGACGTGCCGGTCATTGTCAAGGAGGTTGGCTGGGGCATCTCCGGCGAAGTGGCGCGCCGCCTCCAAGACGCCGGGGTTGCTGCCGTGGACGTTGCCGGCGCGGGCGGGACCTCGTGGACCCGCGTCGAGTCACTGCGCGCCGTCAGCACGCACCAGCGGCGTCTCGCAGAGGCCCTGGCTGGCTGGGGCATTCCCACCGCTGAATCCCTGCGTCAGTGCCGCCAGGCAGTGCCCGATCTTCCGCTCATCGCCAGCGGCGGAATCACCACGGGTCCGCAGGCGGCCGTTGCGCTGGCATTGGGAGCCTCGCTGGTTGGCCTGGCTCGTCCTCTGCTCAAGCCAGCCATGCGCTCGGCCGCCGCAGTGTACCAGGAGCTGCTGGTGTTGATCGACGGCCTGAGGCTGGCCATGTTTGGCTGCGGAGCGGGCAGCATCGCTGCTCTGCGTCAGGTACCGTTGGACCCGAACCCCGGGGATGGGAGCCTCGCGTGAATCCAGCCTTTGCGCCCTACATCGAAGCGGTCGAGACAGAGATGCGTGCCGTGGTCTGTTCCTCGGCGGCGGACCTCTCCGGGTTGTACGGCATGATGCTGTACCACCTTGGCTGGCTCGACGCGCAGCTCAGGCCGGAGAAGGCCGATGCCGGGAAACGACTTCGCCCGCTGCTGTGTCTGCTCACTTGCGAGGCTGCCGGCGGGCAGTGGCAGCGCGCCGTGCCCGCCGCTGCCGCCCTGGAGCTGGTGCACAACTTTTCGCTGCTGCACGACGACATCGAAGACCAGAGCGCCACCCGCCGCGGAAGGGCCGCCGTCTGGAAGGTCTGGGGCCTCGCTCACGGCATCAACTCGGGCGACGCGATGCTGATGCTGGCTCGCCTGGCGCTGGCCAGGCTGCATGATCGGGGATACGCCCCCGCGGCCATTCTCAAAGCGACAACCCTGCTGGATCGAACCTGCCTCGAGCTCACTCACGGGCAGTACCTCGACATTTCTGGCGAGGGCGACCTGACCATGACCGAGGAGCGCTACCTGCGGATGATCGGTGGCAAGACCGCCGCCCTGGCGGCGGCTTCGACCGAGATGGGCGCTTTTCTGGCCGGGAATAGTGCTGCCGCTCCGCATTACCATGACTTTGGCCGGAACCTGGGCCTGGCCTTTCAAATGGTCGACGACCTGCTGGGCATCTGGGGCGATCCTGCTGTCACCGGCAAGCCCGCCGGCGACGATCTGCTGAGCCGCAAGATGACCCTGCCGGTCATCCATGCGGTCGCCTCGACCGAATCGGGCCAGGACCTGCTGGCCCTGTACCGGCTGCCCACCTGGAGCGCCGAAACCCTGGCCGAGGCGCTGCGCCTGCTCGGGCAGTGCGGGTCCAGAGATTATGTGCAGTCCAGAGCGCTCGACTACCACCGGCGAGCGGCAACAGCGCTCGAGAACGCCCGACCGGGCGAGCCCGCCGCCGCGCTTCTTGCCGAGTTCGCCTCCGCGCTGGTTTCTCGACTCAAGTAGCTCTCCTCCGTCCCGGATGTCAGCCAGTTGTCAGCCGTTTTTCGGGCAGCTCCCGCTGCCCCGGCTATACTGCAAGCAGGATGGTTACCGCATTCCCCCGCTGTAGAGCAGCCAAGCTGACTATCGGCGATGGCTCGTGGAGGGGGTGCAAAGAGCCGTCCGCCCCGGAGTCGTCCGGCGGCAGCACTCTTTTCGACAAGGAGGTATGTTATGGGTTGGCTACTGGCTACTCCTCTGCTGACTCTCGTTGTGATGTACTTTCTGGGCGGCATCAGACAGCTCTATGAATACCAGCGCGGCGTCGTGTTCACGCTGGGCCGCTACTCGGGCACGCGCAGTCCTGGCCTCACCTGGGTCGCGCCCATTCTGCAGAACATGCGGGTGGTGGACATGCGCATCACCACGGCCGATATCCCCAAGCAGGAGGTGATCACCCGCGACAATATCACCATCTTGGCCAACACCGTGGTCTACTATCGCGTCGAACACCCTGAAGACGCGATCATCAAGATCCAGGACTATGGCTACGCCGTGCGTCAGTACACGCAGACCGCCCTGCGCGACGTAGTGGGCAACGCCGAAATGGACTTTGTGCTGAGCGAGCGCGAAAAGATCGCCGAGAACATCCGCGCCATTGTCGACGCCGAGACATCGGGCTGGGGTGTTGACATCAGCTCAATCAAGATCCAGGAGATCGAGCTCCCAGCGGAGATGAAGCGTGCTATGGCCAAGCAGGCCGAGGCCGAGCGCGAGCGCCGCGCCGTGATCATCGCCTCTCAGGGCGAGCTGTCGGCCGCCGAGAGCCTGCAAAAGGCCGCCGAGATGCTCTCCCAGAGCGAGGGAGCGCTCCACCTGCGCACGCTGCAGACGATCCGCGACATCGCTGCCGACCCCTCGGAAAAGATCGTCATCTTTGTACCCGGCAGCATGCAGGAGACGCTCGGCAAGATCGTCAAGGGGTAACGAGCCATGCTGGGTTCAATCATCCGCAGGCAGATCCTGACGGCCGCCCGAGAAAGGCGCCTTCAGGGCGTGGACGATGAACAACTGACCAGGATCGAACAGGCAATGGGCCAGCAGGAAGGTGAAGGAGCTGTCGCCGTCCTTCAATCCCTGGCGGCGCTTGGCCGCAGCAAGCTCGACAGCGACAAGCGCTATTTGCAACTGGCGTTCAATGAGGACATCCGTCAGATGCGGCGCGTGTTACCCTGGATCGTGTGCGACCAACGCATCCTGATCGAGGCCGGGACTCCCTACCTCAAACGCGAGGGCATGAACGGGATCCGCGCCATCCGTGCCCTGTGGCCGGGGCACATCGTGGCCGACCTCAAGGCATCTGACGGCGGCGCTGAAGAGGCGGCAATGGCTCACGGGGCTGGCGCCACGGCCGCAACGGTGCTGGGCAACTCGCCGACCGAAACCCTGAACTGCTTCATTGCCGCCTGCCGCCGCCTGGAAATGGCCGCTATGGTCGACATGCTCGGCGTCACCGACCCGCTGCGTGTGCTGATGCAGCTCAGGCTGCCACCCGATGTCGTCGTGCTTCACCGCGGCCGCGACGAAGAGAGTACGCGCGGCAAGGTGATCCAATACCGTCACGTGACGCGCGTGCGCAGCAAGTTCGACACGCTGATCTCCGCCGCGGGCGGCGTAGACCTGCGTGAGGCGCGCAGCGCCATCTTTAACGGCGCCAGCATCGTCGTGGTCAACGTGGTCTCGCCAGGCAAGCCGTGGAACGGCATCCCCGCTGATGGCGACGTCGGAACCATCGCCCGCTCCTTTCTGGCGACCATCGAGTAGAATCTTCACGGCGCAGGGGATCCAGGTTCATGCCTGGGTCCCCTCTTTTCGTTTTTGTGCCCGGCCTGCGCTGGCGTAGAATAGTCACCATCGCCGATGCGGAGCTCAGCCAATGGCTATGACATACCAGCAGGCCCTTGCCTACCTCTATTCCTTGACCAACTATGAAGTCAAGGCCGCCTCTGCCTACGCGCCGCAGTTCTTTGATCTGCGGCGCGTACAGCGCCTGCTCGATGCGCTAGGCAACCCCGAGCGCCGCTACCTGTCGGTGCACATCGCCGGAACCAAGGGCAAGGGCTCTACCTCGGCCATGCTGGCCAGCATCCTGCGGCAGGCTGGCTATCGCACCGGCCTGTACACCTCTCCCCATCTGCACAGCTTCCGGGAGCGCATCCAGGTCGATGGCGAGATGATCGGCGAGCAGGAGCTGGCTGACCTCGCCGCGAGGATTCACCCGATCGCCGCCGAGGACTCCGAGTTGACCACCTTCGAGGTTGCCACCGCGCTGGCCTTTGAGTACTTTGCCCGATGCCAGATTCAAGTTGCCGTGGTCGAGGTTGGCCTCGGTGGGCGCTTGGATGCGACCAACGTGCTTCAACCGGCCGTGTCGGTGATTACCACCATCGGCCACGACCATATGCACATCCTGGGCCACACTCTGGCTCAGATCGCGGGCGAAAAGGCAGGCATCATCAAGCCGGGGACTCCGGTAGTCTCCGCTCCTCAGCAGAGGCCTGCCATGGAGGTCATCCGTCGCACCGCCCGCCGGCAAGCGGCGCCCTTGCACGCGGTATCGCGGCTGTGGACCTGGCGGGCGACCTGTCACTCGCTCGAATGTCAAGAGTTCACTGCCAGCCGTCACGCAGGGCGTGACCTTTGGAGTCTGCACGGTCTCTGTCTGCCCCTGCTGGGCACGCACCAGCTACGCAATGCCGGCGTAGTGCTGGAGACGGTCGCGGTGCTGCGCACTGCCGGTCTCAAGATCGAGGATGAGGCCGTGCGCCACGGTATGGCCTCCGTTTGTTGGCCGGCGCGCTTTGAGATACTGGGTTCGCGGCCCCACTTCGTGGTCGATGGGGCGCATAACCTGGACTCGGCGCACGTTCTGGCCAGGACGCTGCGTACCTACTTCCCTGGCCAGCGCCCCTGGCTAGTGCTCGGCATTCTCAGCGACAAGGACATACCGGCTATCCTCCACCAGCTTCTCCCCATTAGCGCCGGAGCGTTCCTGGCCAGCTCGAGGCATCCCCGCGCCGCGGACCCGCTCGAGTTGCAGCAGCTCGCTGCCGCCTACGACGTGCCGACCCGCGTCTGCGACTCGATCCTCCACGCCACTGAGCAGGCCGTCGTTGCTGCTGGCGAGAACGGTCTGGTCGTCGCCACCGGCTCTTTCACCACGGCCGGGGCGGCCAGGGAGGCCTGGCTGCGTCTGCACGGCCGTCCCCTGCCGCCTCTGGACCCCCACGTAGGCTAGCCCAGCCGCACCATCGTCGCCGTGCGTATGCTCGGCAGCGCCAGAACCTGTTGGAGCGCTTCTGCTGTCAGGGGATCGTCCAGGCCCATCACCAGCAGCCCCGCGCCGCCCCTCTCTTCTCGACCCACCTGCACAAAGTGGATGTTGACGCCGGCGTCGCCCAGCACTGTCCCCATTCGGCCCAGGATGCCCGGCTGCTCCCTATGCTCGCTCACCAGCAGCATCCCCCGCGCCACAAAATCAAGCCAGTAGCCGTTGACCTGCACGATATGTGGTTCGCCGCGCAGCACGGCGCCGGTCACGGTGCGCATCTCGCCGTTTGTCCGCACCTTGAGCTCGATCCAGTGCGTCCAGCCCGAGGGCATCGTGTCTGGCTCCAGCCGCGCCGCAAAGGCGATGCCCCTCTCTCTGGCCGCCCACTGGGCGTTGATCCAGTTGATGCCTTCTTCGGCCCGCGCCGACAAGAGCCCAACCAGCAGCGACGAGACCAGGAGGTCCGTCCGCTGCCCGGCCAGCTCGGAGCAGCAGATCAACTCGACCGACTGCACGTGATTGCCCGACCACTGGGCGTAGAACTGGCCCAGCCGCCGCGCCAGATCCATAAAGGGCCCTAGCGCGCTCAACTCCTCAGCCGAAAGAGCCGGTGCATTGACCGGATACTCCGGCACCCCTCCCTCCAGCACGGTCAGCACCTGCCTGGCCACGTCAACCGCCGAATCGCGCTGCGCCTCCACTGTGGAGGCGCCCAGATGCGGGGTCAGCAAAACGCGTGGGTGGTGCAGCAGTGCACAGTCCGGGAGCGGCTCACGGGAGAACACGTCGAGCGCCGCCCCGGCCAGCCGGCCGCTGTCCAGCGCTGCCAGGAGCGCTTGCTCGTCAACCAGGCTCCCTCGCGCGCAGTTGATGAGATAGGCGCCTTGCTTCATCCTGGCCAGCTCTCGTGCCCCGATCATGCCTCGCGTCTGCTCTGTGTCGGGCAGGTGCAGCGAAACGAAATCCGAACTCGCCAGCAGCTCGTCGAGGGTTACCCAGGCCACCCCCATCTGCGCGGCGCGCTCGGGAGTGACAAACGCGTCGTGCGCTTTGACCTTCATCTCCAGGCCCAGCGCCCTCCTGGCCACTGCTGCGCCCACGCGCCCGAGGCCGATCAGCCCCAGCGTCTTGCCCCTGAGCTGGGTGCCTTCGAAGGCCGTCTTTTCCCAGCGTCCGGCGCGCATCGAACGGTCGGCCTCAGAGATGTGCCGTGCCAGGGCCAGCATCAGGCCCAGCGTGTGCTCCGCCACCGACACGGTGTTGCCGTACGGTGCGTTGACCACCACCACTCCGCGGTGGGTAGCGGCTTCCAGGTCGATGTTGTCGACCCCTGTGCCCACCCGGCCGATGACTCTCAGCCGTGGCGCCGCCGCGATCAGCTCCGCGGTGACCCGAGTCTTGCTCCTCACCAGCAGTGCGTCGGCCTGCTCAAGTAGCGCGGCCAGGTCGGCCGCACTTGCCCCTGCTGCGATAGTAACGCGCGCCGCCGTGGCCAGAAGGTTCAGCCCCTCCTGGGCCAGCGGCTCCATTACCAGAATCTGCTTCATCTCCGTCGCTCACCTCCGTGGTTCCCCGGGGTCTTGAAAGCCCGGGGAGTGCTTACGTTGTACTAATTCCGTTGGTTCCTCAGATGTGGCAGCAGTCCCTTGAGCGCCGCCAGCAACTGACTGATGTTCTCTTCCGAACAGTAGCCCATATGCGCCACACGAATGATCTGCTCTTTCAGCTCGCCCATTCCCGCGGCCACCGCAACGCCATAGTCTCGCAGCAGTCGTTTCTTGATTTCGGTTGCCGAGAGGCCCACCGGCACACGCGCCGCTGTCACCGTGGGTGAGGCATCCTGGTCGCTGGCCAGCATGGCGAACCCGAGAGCCCTGAGGCCCGCGCGCGTTTGCCTGGCCAGGTCGCGGTGACGCTGCACAATGGTCTCCAGTCCTTCTTGCACCATCAACTCAAGGGCCGCATCCAGCCCCGCCAGCGCGTTCACCGCCGGCGTGAATGGCGTCTGTCCCTTACGGGCGTACTTTCTGGCCTCGCGCAGATCCCAGTAATAGCGGGGGCACTTGGCACGGTCGATCCACTCCCAGGCTCTCTCGCTCACGCCCAGGAAGGCCAGGCCCGCCGGAGCCATCCAGGCCTTCTGTGAGGCCGAGACGACCACGTCGCAGCCCCAGCGGTCCATTGGCAGGTCAGTGGCTCCCAGCGAGCTCACTCCGTCCACCAACCACAGCGGCCGCCTTGGCCCAGGGCCCGGCAGCACCTGCGACACCGCTTCCAGGTCGTTCAGCACGCCGGTCGAGGTTTCGTTGTGCGTGGTCAGCAGCACGGCCGGCTCGGGCAGCATGGCCAGCGCCGCCTCGACCCTGCGTGCATCAAGGGCCTGCCCTGGCTCGGATTCGAGCATCGTCACCTGTCCGCCAAAGGCCCTGGCCACCGCGGCAAACCGCTCCCCAAAGTGCCCCACCGATACGGCCAGCACCGCTTGCCCCGGTGAAAGCACGTTCACCAACGCTGCTTCCAGTCCACCCGTGCCGGAACCGGTGAGCACCAGAACGTCGCTCTCGGTCTGATAGAACTGCTTCAGGCGCGCCTCGCATTGTCGGAGGAGCTGTTCGAAACGCTCGCCTCGATGGTCAAAAGCATCGCCGCCCGCAGCGATTCTGACTGCCTCGGGCAGCGGAGTCGGGCCAGGGATGCGCAAGTTCATCGTGGTTTCCCTCTCTACTGGACCCTGGGCAGCTCGGCCAGAGAAGCCGACAACTGGTCCTGACTGTACTCGGTGTCGGTCAGTTTGCCCGCCAGGTAAGCATCATAGGCGGCCAGGTCAAAGTGGCCGTGTCCGCTAAAGTTGAGCAGGATGACCCTGCGCTCGCCGCTTTCCTTGCAGCGTAGCGCTTCGTCCACTGCTGCCTTGATTGCGTGTGCTGTCTCTGGAGCCGGCACCACGCCTTCCGTGCGGGCAAAGAGAACGGCCGCCTCGAACACCGGATTCTGATGGTATGCGACCGCTTCGATATAGCCCGCCTTGGCCAATGCCGAGACCAGCGGTGCCATGCCGTGATATCTGAGGCCCCCGGCATGGATTCCTGACGGCACAAAGCTGTGCCCCAGCGTGTACATCTTGGTCACCGGCGCCATGCGGGCCGTGTCCCCATAGTCATAGGCGTAGATACCTTTGGTGAGCGACGGGCAGGCGCGTGGCTCAACCGCCACGAACCTCGTCCGGGCGCCCTCTTTGAGCACGCGCCGCAGGAAGGGGAAGGCGATGCCGCCCAGGTTCGAGCCGCCGCCCACGCAGCCAATGACCACGTCCGGCTCTTCTCCCGCCATCTCCATCTGGCTCATCGCTTCCTGCCCCACCACCGTCTGGTGCATCAGCACGTGGTTGAGCACGCTGCCCAGCGAGTACTTGGTCTCGTCGTCCTTCATCGCCACCTCCACTGCCTCGCTGATGGCGATGCCCAGTGAGCCGTTCGAGTCAGGATCCTGTGCCAGAATGCGCCGTCCGGCCTCTGTCTCGCTGCTGGGGCTGGCGGTGACGCTCGCACCCCACAGGTGCATCAGCGAGCGACGGTATGGCTTTTGCTGGTAACTCACCTTCACCATATAGACCTGGCATTCGAGGCCGAACATATTGCAGGCCAGGGCCAGAGAGCTGCCCCACTGCCCGGCGCCCGTCTCGGTCGAGAGACGCTTGACGCCCTGCGTCTTGTTGTAGAAAGCCTGTGCCACGGCCGTGTTCGGCTTGTGGCTGCCAGCAGGGCTCACCCCTTCGTTCTTGTAGTAGATGTGCGCCGGCGTGCCCAGCGCCTTCTCCAGCCTCACCGCCCTCACCAGGGGCGTGGGCCGCCACAGTCGGTAGATCTCCCGCACCTCGGGTGGGATGGCGATGTAGCGTTCTGTGCTCACCTCCTGGCGGATGACCTCCATCGGAAACAAAGGCGCCAGGTCCTCCGGTTTCACCGGCTCCAGTGTCACCGGGTGCAGCACCGGCGGCAGCGGCCCGGGCAGGTCGGCCTGGATGTTGTACCACTCCTTCGGCAGCCTGCTCTCGTCCAGAATGAATCTTTGTCTCTCCATCTCTGTCGCTCCTTTCTCTGTGCTTGCGGGACAACCGAAAAAGGCCTATCATCCCAAATCACACTGGGACGAGAGGCCCTAGCTCCCGTGGTACCACCCACATTAGGCTGGCCTACCGACGCCACTCGAACAAAAAAACCGCCGGTGAAGGCGGTTTGGTCGGTCTGGCCAGTCTCACTCTTGGCAGGTACGGGACCCGCCGTTTGCCATCGCTGGCCAACGTGGTCCGATACCTTCAGCCTTGATAACGGTGGCGACTCCGGCGCGGGTTACTCAGCTCGCGGCCTTTGGCCCTGCAACTCCCAGGTCCATTCGGCGTCCGCACCAGTACCCGGTTCGCACCTGGCCCGGGCTCTCTGCACTGGCTGTCGCACGCCTACTAGCCCTGTTCGCAGTCTTTCGGGCGAGATACTAGCACACTTGGCATTTCCTGTCAAACCCACGTCAGCTCGCCCGCTGAATCAGGCTGACCACCGCCAGCAAGCCAATCGCTGCCAGCACCACCAGCCCGATCAGGAAAGCAGCAAAGAGAACAGCGACCACCCGGTCGGCTGTGGTCACCCTGTGCGGTGTCCAACACATACTATACACTTCATGGGGTACGGGTATACTGAGTACCTGCGCCGCATTTTCTTGCTGTCAGGGC
>Ga0116143_10006363_pt1 | contig 10312 bp, 9 predicted proteins | sample AD_UKC034_MetaG_FD_89745 | JGI IMG/M metagenome (GOLD analysis project Ga0116143, IMG submission 89745) | Active sludge microbial communities of municipal wastewater-treating anaerobic digesters from USA - AD_UKC034_MetaG | ecosystem: Engineered > Bioreactor > Anaerobic > Digestate | place: USA...
ACTTCCCCGCGAACCTCCAGCAGTTCGGGCATGTCCCCGGCATGGTGCAGCTTGAGCGGGATGCTGCGGATGGTCTTCAGGTTCGCGGTGATATTGTCTCCGGTCCGGCCGTCGCCTCGCGTTCCACCCACCGTGAATATGCCTTTCTCATAGCGAAGTGAAACAGCCACGCCGTCAATTTTCGGCTCCAGCACATAGGTGAACGCGGTTTTCCCGAGAATCTTTCGCACCCGTTCGTCAAAGGCGCGCAGCTCATCTTTGCTGTAGACATTTGAAAGACTCATCATGGGTTTTGAATAGGTGATGGATTCAAAACCGCTCAGGGGGGCGCCGCCCACGCGCTGGGTGGGGGAGTCTGGAGCCATCAGGGCCGGGAAGTCCTTTTCAAGGGCTTCCAGTTCCTTCAGAAGCATGTCAAAATCATAATCGCTGATTTCGGGCCGGGCCTCTGCGTAATACAGCCGGTTGTGCCGCTCAATTTCCGCGCGCAGTTCGGCCGCGCGCCGTGCCGCCTCGGTGATATCTCTTTTCATCATGACAATCTGCCCCGCTGATGCCATCGGGCCGCAAGAGCGCAGCCGGCGAGAGCCCCCGCAATTCCTCCTGCGCAGTCTGCGACAAAATCCATCAGCTCAACGGATCGGGCCGCATTGAAGGACTGGTGCCACTCATCGGTCGCCCCGTAGAGCGCCGTGACGGCCGCCGCCAGAATTACGGCCCGGTGCATACCGCGGGATGAGGCAAACGCCCTGAACAGCAGCAGCCCCAGCACACCGAAAAGCACAGCATGCGCAAGCTTGTCCAGCCCCGGAAACCAGAGCGGCGGCGGCCTCTCGGGTCCGCTCCATGAGCTCAGGCCGAAAATCAGCCCGGCCCATGCGGCGGGCGGAAGCCACAGCGAAAATAATCTCCCCATATGCGAATATCTGCTGTGTGCAGGACTGGATCTCTGCCCGGCGGGTTTACTCATCCAGATAGAACTTCTTCCCGTCGTTGAAATAGTGAAGCATCTGATTGTTCAGAGTCTCATCCTGCAGCAGCACCAGAAGGTCCGTGATATCCTTGCGCTTCCGGATCATCAGCCCAATCACGGTGCCGTCCGCCGGCTGCCGGATGACTCCGGCACGGTAGTAGACCATCTTGCCCTTCTCCGGACTGACCAGTCGCGCGCCGCTGGCCGCGGCCGCTGCGGCCGGGGCGGCCGACGGCTCATCTGCCGGTTTCTGGATGAAGATGTTCACCTCGTTCTGATGGCCCTCCCGGGGATCAATCACTGCGAGGTCGTCCAGACCGTCCATGTCAAAATCAGCTTCGACCGCCTTGCGTTCATCGGCAATCTGTATTTCCTCGCGCATCACGACCTCGTTGGTGGCCGTGAATGGAACTTCCGCCGGCGGCTGTTCGGGCAGGGGAGCCGCCGCAGGTTCTTTCTTCGCGCATCCAAAGGCAAGGACCACTAACAGCATCAACATGAATCTTGTCTGCATAGCCAACTCCTAATTGCAGTGTCAGTGTGCCATGTCCGCATTAATCAATCAAGAATATCCGCTCTAAAACCTGAAAGATAAAATAATCATTCGAAAATCTGGCCATTTACGGCCGGAAATGGCATTCTTTGAGCCAAACGAGAGGGCTGGCCATGAAAGTGCTGGGACGCGATTTGAACTTCAGTTTCGGGGGCGGGAAGAAGAAGAACAAAAGAGTATCACCCATCCGCCGGCCGGCGGCTGTCGTGGCGCAGCTCCGCGCTTCACCTTTCTTTATCAATGTCGATGAAGGGCCGCTCACCAAAGCCGTTGAATGCATGGAACAAGTACGGGTTTCAGACGGGGATGTGCTGATTCGCGAAGGGGCCGAGGGCGACTATTACTATCTGCTGGAGGAGGGCGCGGCCGAGGTGGTGCGAAGCAGCTCTTCCGGCGACGCGCAAACCGTGGCAGAACTGAAACCCGGCGCTGCATTCGGCGAGGAGGCCCTAATTTCGTTCGCACCGCGCAATGCCACCGTCACCATGCTTTCTGATGGAGTGGTCCTGCGGCTTCACAAGCAGCATTTCGCCGAGCACATCCAGAATGCGGTCATTCGCTGGCTTTCTCCGGCCGAGGCAAAGAAGGAGGTGGAGGCCGGGGCCCGCTGGGTGGATGTCCGCGACATTCATGAATTCGACCGGTCCCATCTGGCCGATGCCCTGCATATTCCGATGCAGGACCTGCGCGAAAGAATGGGGGGGCTCGACAAGGAAAGACTCTATGTCTGCTACTGCTCCAACGGCCGGAGAAGCGCCACCGCCACCTTTATCCTGCGGCAGCAGGGCTTCAACGCCGCCGTCCTGCGCGGGGGGCTGAAAAGCTTTTCCTGACGTCTCCGTCCACCCTGTCCTGCCGCCATTAAAATATTCCAAAATTGATTTTCTTTTTCGCGGGGAAAGAGCATAACTGCGTCTTGTCACAGGCCGTAACGGCCGCATGCCTCCAGGGCTTTGGAGGCCGGAGCGATTACCATGAGTATACAGGAATGGATGTTGTTTGCATTTCGGGTGATTGGCGGCATGAGCCTCTTTATCTTTGGAATGCACGTGATGACGCAGGGTCTGCGGGCCGCCGCGGGTGAGGCGCTCCGCGTGATCCTGGCCCGCGCCGCCCGCAGGCGCTGGGAGGGCCTTCTGCTCGGCGCCCTGGTGGGCTTTCTCGCGCACAGCGGGGCCGCCACCACCATGTCGCCGGATTTGTGAATGCCGGGCTGATGACACTCGCGGAATCCCTGCCGCCGATGCTGGGCGCGAATGTCGGCACAGCGCTTTCGATGCAGCTGATTTCCTTTCACATCGGCCACTACTGCTGGATGGCCATCGGAATCGGTTACATCATGAGCGCCGTGGCCCCCGGCCGGCGTGTGCGCGAATCCGGTCACGCCCTCCTCGGGTTTGGACTGCTGTTTCTCGGCATGACCACCATCAGCGAGGCCATGGCCCCGCAGAAAGAACTTCTGGCCCCGCTTCTGAAGCACATTCATGGTGAAACGTGGTCGGGCCGTCTCGCCGGTGTGGGCCTGTCTACCCTGCTGACCGCGCTGGTCACCAGCAGCGGCGCGGTCATCGGATTGTGCTTTGCGCTGATTTCGGCCGGAGTGTTCACATCCTTTGAACAGATATTCCCGATTGTTGTGGGAGCGCACATCGGCACCTGCATCGTGGCCATGACGGCCAGCGCCGCCATGAACGTGGAGGCGCGCCGCTCGGCGCTGGGGCATCTGGTGTTCAACATCTTCAATGTGGCTCTCGCGCTGGCGGCTTATCCGGTCATCGCGAGGGTCATGCAGCTTGGCGGCTTCAGTCTTTCGCGGCAGGCGGCCAACCTGCATCTGCTGGTCATGGCAGTGTCCGCACTGCTGGTACTTCCGGTGACACCGCTGATGGCCCGCCTGCTGCGTGTGCTCTGGCCTTCGCGCGAGCCCCCGGCCGAACCCAGCTATCTGAAAGATGAGCTCATTGAACGGCCCGAGCAGGCGCTTTGCGCCACGGTTCGCGAACTCCGCCGCGCGGCGCGGATCTGCGTGCAGTGCATGGATAACAACGCCGGCGTCATGCTGAAGGGTTCCCGCAGAAACCTGCGCCGTCTCTATGCTGACGAAGCCGTCATCAACGAAGTTAAAATCGCAATGAACTATTTCCTCAGCCGCCTGACGGCCCGTCGGCTCACGCGGAGGCAGACACTCTTCATGCAGCATCTTCACCGCTGCATGAAGGATATTGAGCGGATCGGGGATCACCTGACCGCGCTGGCGGATATTTCCATAGCGCGCCTGAAAATACCGGCCGCCATTGTGGACGAATCCATCTTCCGCATCTGGTATGACCTGTTTCTTGCCGCCCGGCAGGTCCTCATCGCTGTCGAACAGTCACTGGACGCGGATGCAGGCGACTTCCAGGTCCGCGCGCTGGATATTCTGAACGCGCGCGACTGCTATGCCATCATGAGCATGGATGCCAAGGCCGAGTTCGCCGGGGCCGTGGCCGACAAGAAAATCACGGCGTCCGGCGGCTACTTCTTCAACCGCTACATCACTGATCTTGACCGGCTCGTGCGCCACGCAAAAAACATCGCATTCTCCGAGCGGCAGCAGGACTTCCGGATCAAGCCGGAGCATTTTGACGAGACGGCTTCTCCTGTAAGTCTTCAGGCACCCGCAAATCTGGCCCGCGCGGAGAGCTATCTCGCTGAACTTCAGAAGCCCGGTGATTTCCTGAAGAGGGGTTGATGCGGTTCCGCCCGCGAAAACTTCCAATGCCTGGAACTTTTCGTGAAAAAACTTCCAATGATTGGAACTTTTTGAGACAAAACTTCCAATGATTGGAACTTTTTCATGAGCGTGCAGGATAATATCTCTCGGATTCATGAACGCATGGCCGCCGCCTGCATGCGGGCCGGCCGCGATCCCGGCTCTGTCCGGCTGGTTGCCGTGTCCAAAAAACATCAGCCGGAAAGCATCATGGAAGCCGTGGCGGCGGGTCAGACGGTTTTCGGCGAAAGCCGCGTCCAGGAGGCCGTCGCAAAAATCCCCCGCTGTCCGGGCGGGCTGTCGTGGCATATGATAGGCCATCTGCAGAGCAACAAGGTCCGGCAGGTCGTGCAGTATTTTGACATGATTCACTCGATTGATTCGCTCCGCCTGCTGGAGGCTGTGAACCAGGCCGCGGAACAGGCCGGCCGGACGCTGAAGGTGATGCTGGAGGTGAATGTTTCCGGAGAAAGCGTGAAGTTCGGCCTGAAGCCTGAGGATGCCCCGTCCGTTCTTGAGGCTTCCAACCGCCTGATGAATATAGAGCTCACCGGCCTCATGACCATGCCGCCCATGACGGCGCTGGCCGAGGGCGCGCGGCCCCATTTCCGCCGGCTGCGCGAACTGCGCGATGCATGGCGCGCGGCGACCGGCATCCCCCTGGAAGAGCTGTCCATGGGCATGTCGCACGATTTTGAAGTCGCCATTGAAGAGGGCGCCACCTGGATCAGGGTGGGCACGGATATTTTCGGAGAACGCGCATGATGAAAAATTTATCCTCGCTGAAGACGGTTTTCATTGGCGCCGGCAACATGGCCGAGGCGCTCGTGGCGGGCATGATCCGCGAGGGGTTGTGCAACCCCGCACAGATCACCGTCACCGATGTGCTACAGGAGCGGCTGGACCTGTTTGCATCAAAGTTCGGAGTCGCGGTTTCGCGGGACAATGCCGCGGCCGAAGGGGCTGATATTGCGGTGCTGGCAGTGAAGCCGCAGCAGATGCCCGCCGTGCTCGAAGCCCTGCGTCCTTCTGCTGAGAAAATCGGACAGACCCTCTTCATAAGTATTGCGGCGGGTATACCGACTTCCGGCATTGAAGCGGGTCTTGGCAAAGGGTCGCGTGTGGTGCGCGCCATGCCCAACACGCCCGCGCTGGCTGGAAAAGGCGCGGCGGCGATCTGCACCGGAAAATATGCAGATGAAGATGATCTGGAACTGGCGGATATCCTGCTGGGGGCCGTCGGCCTGGTGGTCCGCGCGCAGGAGGACGATATGGATGCGGTCACCGCCGTCAGCGGGAGCGGTCCCGCCTATGTGTTTTATCTGATCGAGGCCATGCAGCAGGCCGCAAAGAATATGGGCCTCGATCCGGAGGTGTCGCGCGACCTGGTGCTGGCCACGGTGGAGGGCGCTGCGGTGCTTTGCCGCGAGACGGGCCTGGGGGCCGATGAACTGCGTCTTCGTGTCACCTCGAAGGGGGGCACGACGGCCGCCGCGATGGACGTGCTGGAGGAGCGCAAGGTCTTCGCGGCCCTGCTGGATGCCATGACGGCGGCGCGCAATCGGGCGCACGAACTGTCGGAACAGAACTGAACCGCCCGCCATGGCCAGCCGCACAAAAAGAAAGAAAGCCGGCGCCGATCAGCCTGTCGAAGGTCATCCCCATGTCCTTGCGCATTTCATCCTGGGGTGCGTTGGCCTGCTGGCAGTTGCGTATGGCGCGGCCCTTCTGCTTTCCCGGACGGACGGCATGCGATATCTGGTCGGCGACAGGCTTGAACAGCAGCTCGGCTTGCCGGTGCGGATCGGGGCCATGCGGCTGACGCCCGGCCTGGATCTGGTTCTCGAGAATGTCACGACGGACGATGCCCGGACGATTCAGGTGGAGCGGCTGGAAATCAGCGGCAGTTTGCTGCAGAAACTGAAAGGCCGGCCATGGCTTCAGTCCGCAGAAATCACCGGTTGCAGGCTGGCGATGACGCAGTCGCCCGGCGGCCGGTGGAGTCCGGCCGCCTGCATGCCGATGAGCGAATGGCTGGTGCGCTGGTGCGGAATCCGTATTCCGTCTTTACCTCTGACGGGTGCGCCGGGACAGGCGAAAGATTCAGCTCCCGGAGAGAAGACACTGGATGCCGCCGATCTCGGAGTGAACGAGAGCCGGGGATTTCATCACCAAATTCCGCTGAAGCTGAGGAATGGTAAGATCATCTGGCAGGACGCGCAGGGAGGGGAACTGGCCTCCGCGGGGGATATCGAAGTGCATATCACTCCGCTCAGGACGCAGACGCGCGAAATGCAGCACGCGGTGTTTTCGGCAGGGCACGTACGTTCGGCCGCGGGGGATTACATCACGGGTATATTTGTGGAGCTTCTTTCAACACAGGGTCATCATGTGCTGCTCGCCCAGCGCGCCAACCGCACCCGATCGGATACGCCTCCGTCCGGCGCGTACCAGCAGGCCTATGAATACGGTGTGCCGGATTATCTGCCGGATGACCCGCGCGGCGAGCCGGCGCCCTGAGCCGCTTGACTTTATTTGCGGACTGTTTATATTCATCTTCGATTTTACCGGGGCCAGCGTAGCTCAGCTGGCAGAGCAGGTCATTCGTAATGATCAGGTCGATGGTTCGAATCCATTCGCTGGCTCCATTTATTTGAGCCCCGGAGCGGTCATGCCCGAGAAAACGTTCAATGTGGATGATGTGGCAGAATACCTTCACATTGCGGCGCGCGAAATTGAACGCCTGGCCCGTGAGGGCGAAATCCCTTGCGCGCGCAGGGGATCCCGTCTTGAGTTCCGCCGCCGTGAAGTGGACGCATGGGCCAGCAGGCGCATCATGAATTTCTCCGGGGGAGACCTCACCAGCTATCACCGCGTGTCATCCGCCAGAAACCACGACCTGAACAAGTCACATGCGATCATCCCTGAAATGATGCGTGTGGATTACGTGGATGCCGCCATGACCTCCAAGACTCAACCTTCAGTTATCCGCGACATGGTTGCCCTGGCCGGCCGGACTGGCCTGCTGGTATATCCGGAAGACCTGCTGGAGAGTCTGGTGAAGCGCGAGGGCCTCGGGTCAACAGCCATGACCGGCGGATTTGCGATTCTGCATCCGCAGCACCACGAACCCTATATGTTCGAGGATTCTTTCATTGCGCTGGGCCGCACGGTGCAGCCGGTGCCGTTTTCATCGCCGGACGGCCAGCGGACATCCATCTTCTTCCTGCTTTGCTGCCAGGACGACCGGACGCATCTCCACTTGCTGGCGCGCATCTGCATGATGTGTCTTCAGACCAGCCTGATCATGGACCTTCAGCTGGCGGCCGATGCGCAGGAGATGATGAACTGCATGATTGCAACCGAGGAGCAGATCATCCGCGGGCTGTAAGGCATGTGAGGCTGAGTCGCGCGCGGACTGACCGCCCTGCCTTAAATAATCACAGACTCACCTTCCAGCCAGCCACAGTATCCACCAGTTCATGGCGGGTCAGGTCGAAGCCGATGGGTGTCATGGAGACATAGCCCTTGGCAGGCATGTCGAGGTCGGTATGGTCGCGCTCTCCGGTGAACTCCATGTCTCCGTCCATCCAGAAATAGATGTTCCCGCGCGGGTCAGCCCGTTTGTCGAATTTTTCAACATAGCGGGAGCGCGCCATGCGCGTGGCGGCAAAACCCTTGAGCTGATCGTAGGGCAGGTTGGGCACGTTCACATTCAGCACTGTGTCGCGCGGAAGCGGATGCTTTTGAAGAACGGGTATGAGTTTCTGCATCACGCGCGCGGGTGTTTCCCAGATGGGATCGGTGAACGTGTCAATGGATATCGCCACGCTCTGCAGGCCGAGAATCGCGCCCTCGGTGGCGGCCGAGACAGTTCCGGAATAAATCGCAGCGATGCCCGCGTTGGGCCCGAGGTTGATTCCGCTGATTACCAGATCGGGCTTGTGATCCAGCAGAGCGCAAACAGCCAGCTTGACGCAGTCGGCCGGTGTGCCGCTGGTGGCATGGCCGAACGGCCGGCCGTCGCGCTGAATGGCCACCGATTTAATGGGGTCAGACAGAGTGATGGCATGTCCCACGGCGCTCCGCTGGGAATCCGGAGCCACCACGGACACGCGGCCCATGTCCTTCAGGGCCCGATGCAGAGCTTCGATCCCGGGAGCGTAGATGCCGTCGTCATTTGTAAGGAGAATGTTCATGGGCGTGAATGTGGCACGGGCCGCGGAGTGAAACAAGCGCGAAATGCGCCGGCCGTTAAAGAGCGATAAAGCGAGACTTGTCATTTCCGGGGGCAGCAGGTACGGTATGCAAGGTCGTGCTAGGCGGGGAATCAGCGGTGCCCTGTACCTGCAATCCGCTACAGCAGGGTTGAATTCCCGAGCGAGGCGGCGGTTTCCTCCGGCACGGTCCGCGAAAAGGCATTGAGGGCCGGGCCCTGTGCAGCAAACGCGGATGAACCCCGTCAGGGCCGGAAGGCAGCAGCGGTAAGTCTGGCGGTTTGGGTGCCGCAGGTTTACCTGACCGGAGCCCGGCCGCGGATACGACCGGTGGAAGACGCTGTCGACCGAGGGTGCACGACCACTTTTTTAGCAGGATTTGATGATATGGCGTATGAAGTTCTAGCGCGGAAATGGCGTCCGCAGCAGTTTGACGATGTGGTCGGTCAGCGGCACGTGACCGATACACTCAAGAACGCCATCAAAACCGGCCGCATTGCGCATGCCTATCTTTTTGTCGGGCCGCGCGGCATTGGCAAGACCACCAGCGCGCGCATCTTTGCCAAGGCGCTGAACTGCGAAAAGGGCCCCACCGCCACGCCCTGCGACAAGTGCGATTCCTGCAGGGAGATCATGTCCGGCCGCAGCCTCGATGTGATCGAAATTGACGGCGCCTCCAACCGCGGCATTGAGCACATCCGCAACCTGCGGGAGAATGTCTGCTATGCCCCCGCGCGCGGACCGTACAAGATTTACATCATTGACGAAGTTCACATGCTCACATCGGAATCCTTCAACGCGCTGCTCAAGACGCTGGAGGAGCCGCCCCCGCATGTGAAATTTGTTTTCGCCACAACCGAGCCGCATAAAATCCTGCCGACTATCCTGTCACGCTGCCAGCGGTTCGATCTGCTTCCGATCCCGAACCAGGAGATCATCACGCATCTGGGCATGATCGCGAAGGCGGAGAAGATTGATATTGATGAAGATGCGCTGCTGGCCATTGCGCGCGGCGCCGAGGGCGGTTTGCGCGACGCGGAGTCGGCCCTCGATCAGCTCGTGTCCTTCTGCGGCGCAAAAATCCGCGAGCCGGATGTGATGTCCGTGTTCGGGCTGGTGTCGCGGCAGATGCTGGAACGGCTGGTGGATGCAATGCTGGCTGGGGACATCTCGGCCGTGGTGAAGCAGGTGGCCGAACTTGCGGATTCCGGCAAGGATATGCTCCGGGTGGTCCACGAGCTGCTGGAATACTTCCGGAACATCCTCGTGTATCACGCATCCAAGGGCTCCGTGGAGGTGCTGGGGCTTGGCGCGGCGCAGCTGGATGCCGTCAAACGGCAGTCGGCCGCCGCCGGCTCGGAGCGAATCCTCCAGATCATGGAGATTCTCACCGATACCGCATCCCGCCTCGGGAAAGCGCTTTCCCGCCGCACGCTGCTGGAAATCACGCTCATCCGCTGTTCGCGAGCCGCCACCGCGGTCTCCATCGATGCGATTCTGTCGCAAATCGTGGCGCTTCGAGACAGTGTTCTGGCTGGAGAACCGGAGCCGCCCCCCGCCGAAAAAAAAAAGTTCCCTGAACCGCCTCCCGCACTGATTCCGGCCCCTGAGGATGTTCCTGCTTCTCATTCGCCCGCTGAACCGGCCGGAATCGAGCGTCTTGCCGAACAGTGGCATGATGTAGTGGAGCGCGTGGCGCAGAATGCGCCGATGGCGCGGGGCTATCTGCTGGACGCCAAGCCGGTGCGGATAGAGGACGGCACACTGTTTATCGGATTTGATCCCGAATTCGCAGGGGAAAAGGAGCAGATCGCCCT
>Ga0116143_10006365_pt1 | contig 10310 bp, 12 predicted proteins | sample AD_UKC034_MetaG_FD_89745 | JGI IMG/M metagenome (GOLD analysis project Ga0116143, IMG submission 89745) | Active sludge microbial communities of municipal wastewater-treating anaerobic digesters from USA - AD_UKC034_MetaG | ecosystem: Engineered > Bioreactor > Anaerobic > Digestate | place: USA...
ACATTTTTCTATATTTTTTTCAACATCTCTAAGGTTTGCCCGGGTAAGATTATATGCAGCTCTCCTGTTCTTCAGGTTAGCCTCAGCCTGTATCATCCGGGCCCTTGCGGTTGCCACCACCCTTTCAAGCTGGAGCTGGGCTTCTTCATAGTCAGAAAGATATTTTTCAACGTCTTTTACAAAATCGTACTTTAAAAAAAGCTGATATTCAAGTTCTGCCTGCTGCTGTGAAACTTCTTTCTGCTTTAAGGCAAGCCTGTCGGCTTCAAGTTCGCTTTTTGTCACATAACCTTTTTCTGAAAGCCTTTCACTCCAATCAACCTTGTCCTTGGCTCTTGCGACCTCCTCTTTTGCAAGGTCTATCCTGCTTTCAAGAGCGCTTTTCCTGTTGAGGGCCTCTCCCCCAAGATTATCGCTTCTGATAAGAACGGCAAAATTGGCCTTTTCGCTTTTGCCAATTATGCTCTCGGCAAGCTTGTCGCCCAGGTATTTATTCAGGTCCATTTCTGCAAATTTGACTTTAAGCCCTGCCTGGGTTATATCGCTTTCATTCTGTTTCTTTTGAATTTCAAGACGCTGTTCTTCCTCCGTGTATGCAGCAAGGCTGTTTTCCACGTTAATCTGGAGCTGTTCCCTGCGCTCCTCCAGGTCTGTCGAGTCAAGTTTAAGGAGGATTCTTCCACTGTCAATATCCTCCTGGTCTATCTGGGTCCCTTCTTCCACGACCTCCAGGATGTTTCTGTTGCCGGGAACCTCATTTGTAATTTTCTGAGATTCGAGGGCAACAAGATTACCCCCTTCTATTACGGAGATGCGCAGGTTCTGCCTTTTTGCCGTATACGTTACAAGTTCGCTGTTCTTTTTCCTGTAAGAAGCAATCTTGTTTGCAGCAAGCAGCCCTGCAATAAGAACGACAACGAGGTAGAATATCTTGCTTTTAAATAAATTCCTTAGTAATCTTTTCATATAGGTCTCCCTTCCACATTCCGCTGTCATCCAGTTCAAGGCATTCAGCGGAATAAAGAAACTTGAGGTACGAAACTATGTAATTTATAACTGATGAAGCCAATGCATTCTTGGCGTTAAGGTAAGATTCTTCGGCATCAAGCAAATCTCTCGTTGTGGCCCTGCCTGCCTGAAGCAGCAGGTTAGTGCTTTCTATCCTTTTTTCTGCAAGCTTCAAACTGTTAAGCTGGATAAGATAACTCTGGTAAAACTCTTCCAGATTCCGGTACTGTTGCACAACTTCCAGAATAATGTTGTCCCTGTTTTCCTCAAATTCTCTCTGTTTCCTGTTAAGGCTTATCAACGCCCTTTTATAACTGTTCCTGTCCGGAAGCCTGTCGAGAGGCAGGTCAAAAACCAGGCCGGCATGGTAAGAGGGCTGTTCGAAATCAAGGTTGGGATAAGGCTTTGATTCAGTCGCACTGTTGGCTGACAATTCAAGGTTAACCTTGGGCTTCAAATTATTTAGGGCGACATTTATCTTTCTTTTGGCGTCCTCCACCCCGTCGTAAGCAGTGAGAAGGTCCAGCCTCTTTTTCAGGGCGATGTCAATAAATTCTGATAATCTAATATCAGGTTTTTCTATCCCCACATCAATGAGATGTTCAAGCAGCTTGTCATCCAGCAAAAGATTTGCCTCCACCGGAAGCCCGAGAAAAACCTTGAAATTATCAAGCGAAGACGTATGGGAATTTTGTGCATTTATCCACCTCTGGTAAGCGGCAAGTTCAGATTGCCTTGCCTGGTCAACCTGGTATGAAGGCTGTCTTCCGGCTTGTGCAAGCATCTCAATTCTTTCACGCGTGTTTTTAAGACTTTCATAATTAGTGTAAATGTTTTCCGTGTTATTCTTGCTCAGAAGAAGTTTCAGAAACCTCTCGCTTGTATCAACAGAAAAACTGTTCTGGTATCGTATGAAATTCCTTATTGAATATACTGCCGCTCTTTCCGCCTGCAAAAGGTCTTCCTGTGCTATCGCCTGTCCGGAACCTTTCAGCAAGGGCTGAATTATATTGAGAGCAATAATTGTCTGAAGGTCTTTATCTCTGTCTCCTGTAAAGTACTTTATAAAATCTTTAGATATATCAAGAGTAATCTGGGCTCCCTTTGCAAGCCACCTGAACAACCTCAAATTCAGCCCGCCCGAGATACTTTCATCTTCGCCCTTGTCCCATGCGGTATTTCCTGTAAGACTGTAATTCGTCCTGAAAGTATACCTCTGGTACGTGAGGTCCAGCATGTTGAGATAAACATCTTCCCGCCTTGACTTGTAGCTCTTATTATTGCCGGCAGCAAGAACAATTGCATCTTTCATGCGGATGAAGGTTGTTTCGCCTGCCGTTCTTTCATCCAGCACGGAAAATTTTTCAGGGACGGCATCATCTGCCATTTTTATTTTTTTTTCTTCAATAATGCCGTAAACCTCTCTATCTGCAGATTTCTCAAGATGTTTTACAGAACATCCCGAAAAAAACAAAAAAACAAAAATACCCCCATATTTCATTATTTTTTTCATTAGAAAAATTCCTTATAGACTTTAGACGATTTTTATTTGTTCCGGTTTAGTATGGCGGAATTTACGGCTTCTGCCAGAGCCTTTTTTAGAAATCTACAGGAATTCAGGCATTTAATCCTATATCTGTTCTATAATGCTTTCCCTGAAAATTTATTAAAGAAGCTGCTTTATAAACCGCATTTCTGGCCTTTTCTATACTTGCATCTACGGCAGTAATACCCAGTACCCTGCCTCCTGAAGTCACAATACATCCATCCCTACACTCCGTTCCTGCATGAAAAACAATAACATTTTCCACATCTGACAGTCCTTTTATTGCCATGCCTCTGCTGTACTTTCCCGGATATCCTTTGGAAGCCATTATTAAACACAAGGATTTTTTTTCATTCCAAATTATTTCAGCTCGTGAAAGTTTTTTTTCTATCACGGAATCTACAGCTTCGAGCAATGAAGATTCCATTCTTGGAAGTATTACCTGCGTTTCAGGGTCACCCAGCCTGGAGTTGTATTCAAGAAGGTAAGGTCCTCTTTCAGTCAGCATGAGGCCAAAATAGAGAACTCCCCTGTAATCTATTTTTTCTTTTTCCAGTCCTTGAACAGTGGGTATTACTATCTTCCTTTGAATTGAATCCTCAAGATTTTCATTAAATTGAGCTGGGGGGGAATAGCATCCCATTCCTCCCGTATTGGGTCCCTTGTCGCCGTCAAAAACACGCTTGTGGTCCCTGGCGGGAACCATGGGAGAAAAACTTTCAGAATCGGTAAATACAAGATAAGACATTTCCCTGCCTTTCAGACAATCCTCAATCAGGACATTTCTGTTTGTTCTGCCAAATATATCCTTGCCGTATATTTCCTTGAGAAAAAAAAGGGCGTCGTTCCTATTCTCAGCCACAAATACGCCTTTCCCCGCAGCAAGGCCGTCATATTTCAAAACACACGGATATTCTCTTTTCTCCAGGACTTTAAAACCTTCAGGGTAACTTGATATCACTGTGAAGTCAGCCGTAGGAATTTTATTTTTTTCCATGAATTTCTTTGCAAAAACTTTTGACGCTTCAAGCATTGCTCCTTTTTTGCATGGTCCGAAAATTTTCAATCCCCTTTTTCTGAAAATGTCTGATATGCCAAGTGCAAGAGGCACTTCAGGCCCCACGATAGTATAATCCGCCTTTTTTTCTTCGGCAAAATCAGCCAGTTGTCTACCATTCTCAATATTAAGGCCGACGCATTCTGCAATTTCAGCCATTCCGCCGTTGCCCGGAACGGCAATTATTTTTATATTACTGTCGTCTTTCTTAAGCTTCCAAGCTATGGCATGTTCCCTTCAGCCGCCTCCTATAATTATAACTGTCATATATTTGCCTCCTGCGGAATAATTATTGTCAATTGCAGGTTTCTGAAATTAATGCAAAATTAAAAATTCCAGATTGCAGACTGGAGTTTTTCAAAATTAAATTTTTCGATATCAATCACGCCGGTAAATTTTATAATAAATAAGGCAAGATTTGCAAAAAAATTGTTAAAGAAATGGAGACCAATGGAAGCCCACAGATTGTTGAATTTCTCAAACAGATATGACATAATCATGCCGAGAAAAAAAAGTGCCGGAAGGCTTGACAATTCACAATGAATAAGGGCAAAAATGGCTCCGCTGATAATTATTGAGGAAGAAACAGAAAAACGCATCTTGAGCGCCCTGTATATTATTCCCCTGTATATAATCTCTTCTGCAATAGGAGCGACAATACAGCTTGAAAAAAAAACGAGAGCCAGCAGGGTATAGGAATCAGATTTCAAATAAAGCCTCACTATCTCCTGAAACTCGGGATTTATTCCTGCACTCTTCAGAAAATAATTCGTGGCAATTGTTATTAAAATCAGAGCCGGGATGAAAGCAAGATAGGCAAATAAGCCCCGTACAAAATATTTTCGAGGCGTTTTTAATACTGAGAAAATATAATGTCTGAATCTTGCGAATATAAATACAATAAGGAAAAATGTTATGAGAAGCGTATTGATAATGCCGGAATAAAGAAAGTAGTCAGAATCGGCTGGTAAATCCTTCCCGCTGAAAATCGCTGATAAAGGCAGGACCAACGGATATATGACAACGGACAAAATAATAAGTACTGCTGTTTTCAAATCTGGAGTCTCTTCCCTGTTCAGCAATCCTTTTATATTCATCCACATTGGGAAAACTCAGATTAATTTCCTTCGGATGCATTTGAATCATTTGCTTCAGGTTCAATTTTACCAGGCACTTTTTGTCCGGAATCCAATTTTTCATCCATTACCATTTCGGCAAAAGTATCTTCTTTGCCCGTTTTCCCGGAAGATATATCCGTAGCAAATAAATTATGCGCCCTTTCCGACAATTCACAGATTAATTGATAAATATTCAGGTTCCTGTCAAACCTGTCGAGAAATTTGAGATTTTTGTTCATATCACACCAGTTTTATGATAACCATTTCGGCACTGTCTCCCCTTCTTGGAGCCAGCTTGATTATCTGGGTATAACCACCGTTTCTGTCCATGTATTTGTCTGAAATATCCTTAACCCTCGAAAGACTTGGAGAATGATTTAAAACTGAATTTATATGCCTCAAGCTTGCAAGGTCTTTCTTCTTGCCGACTGTTATAAGTTTTTCCACCGTACGCCTCAATTCTTTAGCTTTGGCTTCCGTTGTTTTTATCTGCTTGTGTTCAAAAAAACTGATGGACATATTCCTTATCAAAGCTTTTCTTTGAGATTTATTCCTGCTGAGTTTCCTGATATCTTTTTTATGTCTCATTTTTTGCCTCTTGTGCTGATTCCGGTTTTGAAATTAATTTATAGCCTCTTTCAGCCAGTACGCTATCTATTTCTTCAATTGATTTCTTGCCGAGATTTTTCATTCCTTCAAATTCTTCTCTCGGTATCTGCAACAATTCATGCAGAGTATTTACTTTCAGTTTTTTAAGGCCGTTGCTGACCCGTGTAGAAAATTTGAATTCCGATATATGTATATCGTCATCTGCTATTCCTGTTTTTACATCCTTAACATCTTTTTTGATTTCCTTGACACCTATAACCTGCTTGTCTTCTATTGCTCTGAAATGGGCATTTATTATTCCCGTTGCTTCTTTAATGGCATCCTGAGGAGCAAGAGCCCCGGTCGTATAAACCTCAATAATCAGTTTTTCGTAGTCATGGGATGTTTTATAAAGTATGTTTTCAACATTAAAGGTAACCTTTGTCACCGGAGAATAGATACCGTCAATCAGCATGTTTCCCAAAGGCAGCGATGCCCCTTTGCTTCTCTTGATACTTTCATTTGAAACATAACCTCTGCCGTCAGTAATCTCCATATCCATCAGAAATTTCTTTTTCTGAGTTAATGTCATGACATGCAGGTTTCCGTTGAGAACTTCCACGCTGCTGTCTGTAATAAGGTCTGCCGCAGTAACAGGCCCGCTCGCTTCTACCTGCACATTGATTTTGTGAGGGAAATCCGATATGTTGGGTCTTAATCTTATCTGCTTTATATTCATCAGGACTTCAACCATATCTTCTTTCACGCCCTCCAGTTTGGTAAACTCATGGGAAACACCGTCAATTTTGACAGAAGTTATTGCAACTCCCCAGAGGGAAGAAAGTAAAACCCTCCTTAACGCATTGCCAACCGTTACGCCGTATCCTCTAATAAGAGGTTCTATTGTGAGTTTACCGTAATTCGGTCTATATGTCTCCTGATCCCAAACAAACTTCTCTGGAAATTGAAAATCTTTCATCTTTTCACCCCTTATTATTTATTTGGAATAAAGATTGATAATAAGCTGTTCTTCTATAGGCAGAGTCACCTCTTCCCTCACGGGATGCCTCAATACCTTTATTTTACACTGTTCATTATCAACCTGAAGAAAAGCGGGAATAATGTGCTGCTTGTATTCTTCCATGCTTTCTTTTGCCGTAGCAACATACTTGCTGTTGGGTTTCAGCTGTATCTCATCGTCTATTTCAACCATATATCCCGGTCTGTCAACTTTTTTCCCGTTAACCAGAATATCTCCGTGGTTTATAACCTGCTTGGACATTCTTCTCGAATAGAACCAGTTTGCCCTGAAAATAACGTTGTCAAGCCGCCTCTCGAGAAACTGAAGAAGTATTTCTCCGGTAACGCCAGGTGTTGCTTTTGCAGTTTCGAAATATCTTTTGAACTGTCTTTCAAGAACTCCATAATAAATCTTAACTTTGTTTTTTTCCCTCAACTGTATTCCGTACTCGGATATCTTTTTGCGCCTTACGAATTTTCTTGTCCTTTTCTCTCTCTTGTCGACAGGACATTTGACTGTCTCGCATCTCCTGCCTTTCAAGTAAAGTTTAATGCCATTTTTCCTGCATTCCTTGCATAAAGGTTTAGTTGTTTTTGCCATTTTATTCTCCCTTCTTTAAACTTTTCTCCGACTGGGCGGCCTGCAGCCATTGTGAGGTATAGGAGTTATATCTTTTATTGAAAGTATATTCAAGCCTCCGCTCTGCAAGGCTCTTATCGCCGTTTCTCTTCCGGGGCCCGGGCCCTTAACAAAAACGTCAAGCTCTTTCATGTTATATTGAGTCTGTGCTTTCCTGGCAACGCTTTCTGAAATAAGCTGCGCCGCAAAAGGAGTCCCTTTCCTCGTACCTTTGAAACCAACTGTTCCGGCACTGCCCCATAAAAGAACCCTGCCCTGCATATCAGTTATGGTAACAATTGTATTGTTGAAAGTCGCCTGTATATGGGCTACTCCCTTTAAAATCTCACTATACTTTTTCTTTTTCTTCACATATGTCTTTTTTTCTGCCATTTTTAATCCTTATTGTTTTGTTTTTGGCCCTTCCTGCATATCCTGTTTTACTGCCTTTCTCGCTGTTTTATCTCTTATTACTCCCACTGTTTTTCTCGGACCTTTCCTTGTTCTTGAATTTGAACGGGTTCTCTGTCCTCTAACCGGAAGTGAAATCTTGTGCCTATGCCCCCTGTAGGAGCTTATCTCCTGCAGTCTTCTGATATTTTCGGAAACTTCTTTTTTTAAATCTCCCTCTACCGTAATATTCTTCTGGATAAAACCCGCAATCTTACCCAGTTCTTCCTCGTTCAGGTCTTTTACCCTCTTATTTCCTTCAACCCCGGAATGCTTCACTATGTTTTCTGCAGATTTTCTGCCTATGCCAAATACATAAGTAAGGGCAATTATAACCTTTTTGTTGTCAGGTATTTCAACACCTAATAGTCTTGCCATTTTTTCTCCTTGTCCCGAACTCCACTTGATTATCCCCGCGGTGAGGGGCTATGATTTGTTATCCCTGTACCTGTTTATGCTTGGGTCCTTCCTGTGGATTGCTGCATATAACCCTTATCTTTCTTTCCCTTTTTATTATTTTACACTTAGGACAAATCTTTTTTACAGATGCTCTGACTTTCATTGTTTTCCATCCTTATGTTATTAGAATTCAGGAAACAGGAAATTTCATATTCTTTTTATTATTCTTCCTCTCGACATATCGTAGGGAGAAAGCTCCAGAATTACCTTGTCTCCGGGAATTATTTTTATATAGTACATCCGCATTTTGCCGCAAAGATGTGCCGTAACTATATGTCCGTTTTCAATTTCAACAAGAAAAGAAGTTCCGGGCAAAGCCTTGTTTATTCTTCCCTGCACCTTTATTTTTTCTTCTTTTTTTTCCATAATCGTTGTGTTCTAACAGGCGAGCAATTCAGGCCCCTTCTTTGTTATCAATACGCATTCTTCGTAGTGAGCCGAATAACCGCCGTCTGCTGTAACGACCTTCCAGCCGTCTTCCAGTATTTTCACATCAGGTCTTCCTGCATTGACCATGGGTTCTATTGCTATAACTTCATTTTCATGAAGCAGGACCCCCTTGCCTGGCACTCCGAAATTGGGCACTTCAGGCAATTCATGCAGGTCTTTACCCACTCCATGCCCCACAAATTCTCTTACAACAGAAAATTTGTTCGCTTCGGCATATTTCTGAACTGCAGCACCGATATCTCCGGTTCTCATGCCGGGCAGAGCCTTGGCAAAACCCTCCATGAAAGATTCGCGCGCAACTTCTATGAGTCTCATGTGCAGGGCAGATATTTTGCCTATGGGAAAAGTTGCCGCATAATCGGAATAAAAGCCCTTATATATAGCCCCTATGTCTATGGAAACTACATCGCCATCCTTCAGAATTTTTTCTTTTGAAGGAATACCGTGCACAACTTCTTCGTTCACGGAAATGCATATGTGTGCAGGATATCCGTTGTAATTTTTGAATGCTGCTACCACGCCGGCCAATTTGAGACTTGCCGCTGCCTTCTCGTCAACCTCGTATGTGCTTATCCCTTCCTTCAAAAATTCTCCCAACCCTGCAAGCACTTCCCTGCACTTTTTGCAGGAAATTCTTATCTTCTCTATCTCTTCGGGGGTTTTTACCATTTCATTATCTTTTTAATTGCATTCATCATGTAGTCTATACTGATATCGCCTGCAATTACATGGAGATAACCTTTATCCCTGTAATATTTTAAAAGCGGAGCTGTCAGGTCCTTGTAAACTTCAAGACGTTTCCTGATAACTTCCTCGGTATCGTCTTTCCTCTGCACAAGACTGCCCCCGCATATATCGCATATCCCTTCCCGTTTGGGAGGAAGATTTACGAGATGGTATATCTTTCCGCAATTGCCGCACACCCTTCGTTTAGAAAGGCGCTTTATAAGAAAATCGTCTTCCGCCTTAAGATAGAAAACGTTAAATGAATCTCCTTCAACCTTGATACCGTCCAGCATTTCGGCCTGGGCAAGGGTTCTTGGAAAACCGTCAAGGATAAATCCCTTGCTGCAATTCGGTTCCGCAATTTTTTGACCTATCATCTTAATTACTATATCATCCGGAACCAATTCCCCTGAATCCATGTACTTCTTTGCCTTCATCCCGAGAGAAACGGCTTTCCTGACATTTTCTCTCAGAAGGTCTCCCGAAGCTATTATCGGCACCTTGAGATAAGCTGAAAGTTCACCGCCAACACTTCCCTTACCCGCACCCGGGGGACCAAGCAGGATAAGAATATTCCTCATCATCTCCCTTTAGCCTTCTTGATGAATCCCTGGTAATGCCTGACCAGAAGGTGGGATTCTATCTGGCGAATCGTTTCAAGCAGAACAGACACGACTATCAGAAGACCCACTCCTCCGAACAAGCTTGCCACGATGTATGGTATCTTCCGGTAGAAAATCATCATTATATAAGGGAAAACAGCTATTGCCGTAAGCATTAAAGCACCTGGCAGAGTAAGCCTGTTCAATATTTTTTCAAGATACAGTGCCGTAGATTTTCCGGGTCTTATTCCCTGTATGAAACCGCCGTATTTTTTAAGGTCGTCCGCGATATTGTCAGGATTAAATATAATGCTCGCATAAAAATAGCAGAAGAATACTGTCAGGATAGCGTAAAGAACCATTCCAAATCCAGCGGTTGGGGATATAAAACGCGCAATGTTTTGCAGGACCCTGTTCTGCGAAAAAGTCATTATTGTCGCTGGGAACGTGAGTATCGACATTGCAAAAATAAGAGGTATAACCCCTCCCTGGTTAAGTTTAATCGGCAGATAAGTTGACTGCCCTCCGTAAACCCTTCTGCCTACAACCCTTTTGGCATATTGGACAGGAATCCTTCTTTCGCTTTCATTTATCACTATCGCAAAGGCCACAACAAGAAACATGAATATTGCCATGATTATCACTGCAATAAAATTTATTTCTCCAG
>Ga0116143_10006367_pt1 | contig 10309 bp, 12 predicted proteins | sample AD_UKC034_MetaG_FD_89745 | JGI IMG/M metagenome (GOLD analysis project Ga0116143, IMG submission 89745) | Active sludge microbial communities of municipal wastewater-treating anaerobic digesters from USA - AD_UKC034_MetaG | ecosystem: Engineered > Bioreactor > Anaerobic > Digestate | place: USA...
CATCATAACTACCATTATCATATAGCTATTATGACTCTTGTTTCTGTTCGGTCAAATATGTTAATATTTAAGAACAGATTTCAGGCTCATCTTGCATTGGAGAAGACTACAACTATTCTTCAAGATAGGCTTATGGTAATATTAAAAAATATGATATAGGCAAAGCTCATAATTATTAAAGCAAGCAAATTTAAGGACAACTTTTTATAGAATTTAGTAATGTCAACCTTCAGATATTCTACAGTCAAAGCCAGACAGAGATGCATGGGAGAAACCATCATACCTGCAAATCCTGCCAAATAGGCAAACATTGCCATGGATAAATTTAAAGAACCATTATTGAGCATCAAAGGTAGTATAATAGGAAAACTTATTCCAACAAAACCGGCAGTTATTCCTGTTAGTAATCCCAATATAAAAGGAATAAAAAACAGAATAATCCATATATTTACCCCTTTTTCAGATAGGAAATGCGAAATTGGTTCCAGAGAGTTTGTGTTATTTAGTACCTGTTTGAATAACATAATTCCTATAATCATAAATAATATTTTTATGGAAATGTCATGAATGATAATTTCTTTTATAGTTGTGAAAGGTACTCTTTTTATAATCAAGAGTAAAATAATAGTAATAATTAATGAGCCAAGCAGATTCATTTTAATGGATATTACCAATAATAAAACCAACAATATGGACCATCCATGCTTTAAAAAGGTAAAAAGATTTTGATTCAAATTAGCGTGGGTTATTTTGATTTTATTTATTTTTCTCAGAGTTAGATACATCCAAAAGAATCCAATAGAAAGAGCAAAGATGGTTAAGGGAAATTGCGCAATGACAATATCCCGAACACTAACCCCAATAATTGAAATATAAAGTACTACTCCAGGGATCAATGGTAAAAATAATTCCCATACATGACGAAACCAGTAATTTGAGAGCATAATCTCCTCAGGACTCATCTGGTTCTCTTCTCCAATTTCTTTCAGCAAAGGTGCTGAAAACATGGCACCGGATACCATCGGTATTAAACCTAAAAAAGAGGCAATCAGAAAAAGAATGATACGATAATCGCTCACTATTTGTTGCAAAGAGTATACAATACCTTCCATACTTTTTGTTCTTTTCAAAATTCCACTCAGTATGTAAACCAGAACTACAATCCCGATTAGCTGTAATGTGGTTGGATCAGTAACAGTAAAATAAATGTTGTACAATAGGCCTTTAAAACTAATATGAAATAAAAAATTAAGTAAAATTGAGGATAGAAACATAGTCAATCCCAGATCCCACCTCAACCTTAGCATTATAATGATTAGCATAATAACTGAAATTAATTTAATACTTTCGATCAAAAAATTCTACCTCCATTTATAAGCTCAGTTGTAAAATAAAAATATCCTTTTTTCTCATCCTTATCTCTGTCAACACCGTGCAAATCAATTATTTTCTCCCTTGATTAAAAATATTCCCTTAAAATCATAATAATTCTAAGGGAATATCTTAAAATTTATGGTTTTCGTTAAAGTATTACTTTTTAATTTCTTCTACACTTTTGGGAGCTTCAGGTTGCTCTTTTGCCACTACGGGAGGCTCTTTTGTAATTTCCTCCTTTTTCTTCTCCTTTTCTAAATCTTCTTTGAATTTAACATCCAGCACGTTTATATCCACCTTAGTTACTTTTAAACCAGCCATAGTTTCAACAGCCTTTTTAACATTCTTTTGGGTTTCCAGCGCAGTCTGATAAATGCCAACGGTGTAATCTGCCACCAGCGAGACGGTTAAGGCAACTTCTTTCTGATTCTGATTCATTGATACCTCAATTCCCTTGGTTAAATTATTTTTTTCCAGAATCGGTGCAGACATACCCTTCCTGCCTGCTGTTAAACCGACTACACCCTTTACTTTTATTGCTTCCATTGCCACAATAATAGCAACAACATCTTTGGAAACAGATATTTTCCCTAATTCTAAATCTTTCTTTTCTACTTCTGATTTATTTTCATTCTTCTCATCTGCTGTAATAGCCATAAGTTTAAAACCTCCTTAATTTTTAGATTTCTTTAACTTTAATCATATTCAATCTTATCTACATTAATTTTTACCTCTTTTGCCTCAACCCCGCTGATTTTGGGCAGCTCTTCTTTCAATTTTTGTTGAATAAGGCTCGCAGTATGAGGTATATTGCAGTTTTTATCAATAATCAATTCTAAAATGGTCTTTATATCTTCGCTCTTTTGAATTTCTATTTTCGGCTTTATTTTTCTTACTCCTTCCACCTTGTTGAGTATATTTAAAACTATCTGTTCCAGGGAATATGTTGATATTCTTATTTCTCCGGAATCTGTAATGACTTTAACATGAGGCAACAGTTGACCTATTTTTTGCTTTAACCATATCAGATAAAGAGCAACAAGAAATATAAAGGACCCTATTAAAGCACAAATAACCTGATAAATGGAATTGGAGTAGATTAAATATAACCCCTCGTTGAACACTTTAAGTAGATATTCTATTTTTATGATACCAAAAGATATCAAAAAACATTTTAACGAAAACAATAATAATAAAGTAACCAGACAAATAAAGATGATATTATTAAAAACCTTTTCTTTCATAGTTAATCAAAACCTCTCTAACTCATTCAATTTGACTTTACAGTCTTTGATAGATCTTTTAAATTACTATCGGGAACCAGGGTTCTCCAGTTTCAAGATTAATCTAACATTATTCCCGATATCCTGTTTAAATCATCATTACTATAGAATTCGATAGTAATCTTACCTTTGGTCCCGCTAAATTTAATATTTACTTTGGTATCCAATTTTAATGTCAGTTTTTTCTCCAGTTCGGGAAAATATTGCACTTTTTTCCTATCAGTGGAAAACACCTTTCCCTTCTTCTTATTCCAATACTCCACCAGCTTTTCCAAATCTCTTACTGACAATTGGTGTTCAATGATCTTTTGTCCAAATTCCTGCTGTATCTGTTTTTCTTCTATACTCAATAATACTTTGGCATGGCCAAAGCTAATTTCTCCCGAGGAAACTCTTTCCCTTATCCATTCATCTAAATTTAGCAAACGTAAGGTATTGCTGATAAAAGCCCTACTCTTCCCTGTTATAGCTGCTAATTCCTGATGGGTAAGATGGAATTCTTCTACCAATCGTTTAAAGGCAAACGCTTGTTCTATAGGATTAAGGTCCTCTCTTTGAATGTTTTCCACTAATGACACTTCGAAAGTCTTTAGATTATTGAATTGTCTTATTATAACCGGGATTTTTTTCAAACCCAATTCCTTGGCAGCCCTCAATCTCCTTTCCCCAGCTACTATTTCATACCCCTGAGCTGATTCTCTTACAATAATAGGCTGTATAATCCCATGCGCTTTTATCGACTCCTTCAATTCATCAATTTTTTCCTGATTAAAATCCTGTCTTGGCTGGTACAGATTGGGAATAAGCTGATCAATATCCACTTCTAAGACATAAGTCCTATCTTTGATACTGGAAATCGGTATAATCGACTCCAATCCTTTCCCCAAACCCTTTTTAACCATTTGCAATTACCTCCTGTGCTAACTTCTGATAGGCTAACGAACCCCGGGATTTTGCTTCATATAAAACAATTGGCTGGCCATGACTGGGTGCTTCACTTAACCTTACATTACGGGGAATAATGGTCTGAAAGGTGCTGCCTTTGAAATGTCTTTCAATCTCCTCTGCTACTTCTTTTGACAGATTATTCCTGGAATCATACATAGTTAACAGAATCCCTTCAATGGCTAAATTAGGATTTAAATTCTCTTTTACCAAAGTTATGGTATTCAATAACTGGCCTATGCCTTCTAAGGCATAGTATTCACATTGTACCGGTATAATTACTGAATGGGCAGCATTAAGGGCATTTAAAGTGAGTAGCCCCAAGGAAGGTGGGGTATCAATAATAATATAATCATACTTCTCCCTGATAGGGCGGATAAGTTGTTTTAAGCGGTTTTCCCGGGAAATATAATTCACCAGCTCAATTTCTGCACCCGCTAATTGAAGAGTAGAAGGCAAAACATCAAGATTTTCAATTTGACTGAAAACTATAACCTCCTGAACCGGAACCTGATTAATTAAACTATCATAAATATTTTTATCAATTTTAGAGCGTTCTATACCTACTCCGCTGCTGGTATTACCCTGGGGATCAATGTCAACTAATAACACTTTCTTCCCTTCCAAAGCCAAAAAGGCACTTAAATTGATGGCGGTGGTTGTCTTTCCTACCCCACCTTTCTGATTACTGATAGCTATAATTTTACTCATTATGGCTAAATCCCCTTATATTAAAATATATGTTCCACGTGGAACATACCGCTCGATACCATTCTCCAAAAAAACAATATTTTATGATTTATTATAATATTACCAAAAAATCATTCAAAATACAAAGGTCTTTTCAGGGGTACACCATTTTTTCGGGGATAATCTTCTGGAGTTGATTTTCTTTTACGTATGACTAAAAGATACCGAAAATGGTTAGAATAAGGAATTCTAACGGTATTGATACTCTCCAGAATTCCTCCTAATCTTTCAATAACTTTAGTGCTGGCGGACAGCTCCTCAGGATAGGAACTACCTTTAAAGGCGAGCATAACACCATTTACCTGACATAAGGGAAGGCAGTATTCAGATAAGACCTCCAGAGTAGCAACGGCTCTAGATAAAACAATATGATATTCCTCTCTAAATTCTACTACCTTTCCAATATTTTCAGCTCTGTCCTGTTCCACTCTGATGTCTGTTAGCCTTAGCTGGTCTATAACCTCATTTAAGAATAATGTTTTATTTTCTCTTGCCTCCAATAGAATCATTCTTACATCAGATAATACAATCTTGATAGGGATTCCGGGAAACCCTGCTCCGCTACCGACATCAATGATTTTCATCCTCTTCCCCTTAGAATAATTTTTAAATAGATTACTCACAATATTAACCGCAGACAACGAGTCCAGGAAATGTTTATTAATAATGTCCAGAGGATTTTTAAGTGAGGTTATATTCACTTTTTTCTGGTAAAGGTTTATCATTTTTAAATAAACGATAAACTTATTAATTTCATCTTCTGTCAGGTTCAACCCTAAAGACAGAGCACCTAAATCAATATACCGCCTTAAATCTTCCTCACTATAGGCATATATTTTTTCTTTTTCCACAGTTTTTCCACAGCTCCTTTTAAGTGTCTTTCTACTATGGGATGACGAGTGTGAAGACCACGATATTTGATACACTTCACTATAAAGATAAGGAATTACAAGCTTTTTATAGCCTATATTGTACTATACTCCCTGCTGGAAATATTCTTATTTTCCCGCTCTCTCCTATTCCTCAACAAACCTGATGGTGGCTTTTGTTACTTTTCCACAGCTTTTACACAGATTAATTTTCAATGTGCGTCACCGTTCTCCCCACACCATTATATCCATATCTCTATAAGTTTATTTAGATTAATAATTGCTCGCCAATTTCAGCGATTTCATCGATATGATTTCTGCTCTGATATATGTTTCTTTTCAATACATCTGGCAGAAATGTTTTCTTTTTACTATAGTTAGGCATTGTAGAGAATTGATAATCCTTGCTTGATTTACTATCTGATATCAGCATCGGGGAAAGTAACAAATTGTTATTTTTAACCTGCTATTTTAAAAAATCTTTTTAAAAAAAAATATATTTTTTACTTTAATACCTTTTATTTTAGAAAATAAGTTAACCATATACTTTTTTTTGGAAGAATTTTTCAAACATAATTGGCCTTTATGTTCCACGTGGAACATTTTAATCTCAGAATATTTTGCGATTTAAACTTTCTTGGATTTGTATTTTACTTTTTATTGTTTGGGTGCATCATACCACACTTGTCCAGACAATTTATATATTAAAAAAGCATTTTTTTGATTTATTACTATTATTTACCAATGCAAAACTGACAAAATATACGGTTTAGCATCTCCTGGTCATATGATTCGCCGGTAATATTAGCTAGCTGGTTGGTAATATGCTTTAAATCCATTGCCACAAAATCAGCCTGAATCCCTTCCTCCAGGCTATTTATCAGGTTACCTAAACATTCTTTTACCTTCAATAGTAGTTCTCTGTGCCTTATATTGCTAATTATAAGACCTTCCTCCGGCACATTAATTTCAGAAAGAACCTGATTTACCATTTTATCTATTAAAAGGTCAATCCCAACTTTCTTCTTGACGGAAATTCTGATAAATTCATTCTGACCTAACTTTTTTTCTAATTCTAATTCGTCAATTCTAGAAGGCAGGTCAGTCTTGTTTAAGACAATTATTATGTTTATATTACGATTATTGAATGATTCTATCTTTTTAATGAGTGCTATATCCTGAAAATCCAGGGGCTGACTGATATCAAACATTACCAAGAAAATTTGAGCAAATTCCAGATACTGGCTCACTCTTTTTAGGCTTATTTGTTCAATAATGTTCTCTGGTATTTTCATTCCCGCAGTATCGATAAGGTTAAATGTTAATCCTTTAATGTTTATAGACTCCTCAATTAAATCTCTCGTTGTTCCAGGCAAAGAAGTTACAATAGACCTGTTCTTCTTCAATAACAGATTGAACAGACTCGATTTGCCAACATTGGTTTTTCCCAAAATTATAGTATTTACTCCCTCTTTGACTATCTGCCCATAGTCTGCTGTGGCTAGCAATTCACTTACTTCCAGCAGGCATTTCTTCAAAGTTTTTTTAATCTCTGGATATTCTACTTCAGGAATTCCCTGATCCGGGAAATCCAGAGGAGCTTCAATTCTAATACTCACATCCATAATAAGGTCTTTTAAATCAGATATTTTTTCTTTAAGACCTCCGGCAAGATGGTAAAGAGACGATTTTAAGCTTTTCTCGTTTCCTGATTTTATGATATCGATGATCGCTTCCGCCTGACTTAAATCTATCCTGCCGCTTAAAAATGCTAATCTGGTGAATTCTCCGGCTTCAGCTATCCTGGCACCCATTTTAATTACAATTTCTAAAACTTTATTTACCACCAGATAACCGCCGTGGCAATTAATTTCCACAATATCTTCCCTGGTATAAGTTTTTGGTTTACGCATAACAACCAAGAGAACTTCGTCTATCAGGGCACCTTCTCCGGGTTGAATAATCGTACCATAATAAATGCGATGGCTATGAAATTCATGTGGGCTCTTTTTTACTTTCCCCTGATAAAGGAATATTTTACTGGCAATCTCAATTGAAAGTGGGCCGCTCATCCGTACAATGCTGATACCTCCAATACCCGGTGGTGTAGAAATTGCCACGATGGTATCTTCTTCTTTACCAAACACATCTGCTCGATTCTTTATCATTGTTAATCCATTAATTGTTTCTAAATTTTTAAACTTACTTTAATAGCCTTACTTTGCTTTACAACCTAATTTTTGATTCTGATATAACAAAAGTTTATTGAAATTAATATTAAGTTAAACAACTATTTTTACACAATATTATACCTGTATATTATGTAAAATAAGATAATATTCAGAGAATAAAAAAATTTTCTTTAAATATTTATTTTCGGGGCTTTGAGGAATATTTTATTTCCCTTAGTAGTAATTCTCTAACCTGTTTTTGCCAGTATTTTGAATATTTTTTTCATTCTGGTTATTGTTTTTTTCTCAAATCAAATACTGGTATTCTTACTCCTCTTTTTCTTCGGTAGGGTTCGGTTTGATAATGATTCTTCTATATGGCTCTTTCCCCTCACTATAAGTAGAGACTGAGCTGTCTTCTTTAAGAGCCATATGCACAAGCTTTCTTTCTATACTATTCATAAAATAAAGAGCTATGGAAATACCTTTCTTTTTTACTATTTCTGCTTTTTCTCTGGCATATTTCTGCAGAGATTCTTCTCTTCTTTTACGGTATCCATCAATATCTACTGTATAAATCCTACGGTTATCCTCTTTATTTCCTTTATTAACAATCAGATTAACCAGGTATTGAATGGCATCAAGGGTGTGCCCATGTTTCCCGATGATTATAGCAGGATCTGTATTGCTAATTTCAAAAGTCGTGTAATCATGGTGAGAAGAGACTATTCTTATCTCTGCACTATTATTTATACTTTCTGCGATTCTGGAAAGAATTTGTAAGGCTTTTTCCTCTTGCTCTTTATATTCCATTTCTTTATTTTCAAAATCTACCAAAAGACTCCTCTTTCTACCAAAACCTTATCTTCTCTTTAAATATTTAAATCCTTAAAACGACCAATTTAATTAATTTTTATTGAGGTTTTTCTTTTTTGGCTGGTGTTTTGGTTAGTTTTTCGTATCCTGGTATCCAGGAACTCTCCGGTGTACTCTCTTTTTGTTTGCTCTCTGGTTCTCTCTTCTGTTCTCCCTTCTTCTCTTGACTTATTTTTTTTGGAGAATTCTCAGATTCTTTCATAATTTTAGGCTCTTTTTTATTAATGATAAGTTTTTGAACAATATCAAAAAGGGTTGAGGTAAACCAGTATACGCTCAATCCCGATGGCAGGCTAAAACTAATAAAAGCGATCATAACAGGCATAATAGTGCCCATCATCTTCTGAGTATTGGCAGCAGGGTTTGATGAGCTGTTACTCTGGCTGGTTGCCGGCATGGGAGGCATTGTTAATTTTTGCTGAAAATACATTGAGACACCTACCAAAATTGGTAAAATACCAATACTATAATTTCCAAAAACACCAAATAGTTTATCTGGTTCAGCTAAGTTTTTTATCCATAAGAAACCGGCATCGATAATCTCGGTATTCGGAATATAATACTTAAAATCTCTTAAAACTCTAAAGAAGAGGATTAAGATGGGCATCTGGACTAATAAGGGCAGACATCCTCCCATTGGATTGACCCCATGCTCCTTGTATAACCTCATTACTTCCTGATTCATTCTTTCTTTGTCATCTTTATATTTTTTTTGTATTTCCTGCATCAGAGGTTGAATCTTCTGTGTTTCCTGCATGGAAATCATCTGTTTTTTCATCAGCGGATACATTACTATTCTAATAAGAAGAGTTAATAAAATTATTGCCAATCCATAATTATGTGTAACACCATACAAAACACTAAGTAGCTTTTCTACCCAACTAATTAATTGATCCCAGATTCCCAAAGTATTATTCTCCTTTTTTCAAATCATTATTCGGCTCAGTTATTCTGACTTTGTATATATAGCAGTATTATTAATAATATCTTTCTCTGCTTTAAATAGTTTAACAGATTGATCAGGTACAGGGTCGTAGCCACCCGGGTGGTATGGATGACACTTCAATATTCTCCTTATGGAGAGAAAACCCCCTTTAAGGCAGCCATATTTTTGAATTGCCTCTAGAGAATATTCTGAACAGGAGGGATAAAACCTGCAACTAGCCGGTTTTAATGGTGAAATATATTTTTTATATAAAATAATCATTGCTATAAATATTCTACTCATTTCTTTAAAATGTACCACCTTTTAGCCGATTTTTGGGGAGTTTACCAAATGGTGTTAAACAGAATAATCTATTATCTCATTCCTTTATTCTGGTTTTACTATCCCTTTCCAATAATCTTACCATTTCTTGTTCAATCTCTAAAAAAGGAGCTTCTAAAATTTCCTTTTTAGCTATAACAATAACATCACTTCCCGAGATAATCTTTTTGCCTTTCAGACGCCATATCTCTCTTAATCTTCTCTTAATCCTGTTACGTTGAGTAGCCTTGCCAATGCTCTTTTTTACAATAATTCCAACCCTGTTAGCTTCCTGCTGCCCAGGAAAAATATATATTATGGTATATTTACCATACCTACTCTTTCCCTGAGAAAAAACTCGTTTAAATTCGCTGGTTTTTTTTAACCCTTCCTTTTTCAAGTTATTATTTCTAACCGGAAACGGTTAATCTCTTCCTCCCTTTTTGTCTTCTCCTTTTTAGAACAAGCCTTCCCGCTTTTGTGCTCATACGGCTACGAAACCCATGTGTTTTTAATTTTTTTCGAGTATTAGGCTGATAAGTACGCTTCATTTATTATGTTTCTCCTTTGTACAAATACTTGTTTAAAATATTTTCATTTTCATACATACCGGACAGCATTTTTTACTTTCCAGTAACCTCCCCTATAATATCCTTTCCCTCCTTTTAGCAATGTCTTTTTGCCGCATAAGGATATTAATGTTAAATTATAGCTATTAAACGGCTGGTATGTCAAATACTGAGATAGTTTACTCTATTTTATTGGTCAGGGCAAGTCTAATCCAAAATCCAGGAA
>Ga0116143_10006368_pt1 | contig 10308 bp, 18 predicted proteins | sample AD_UKC034_MetaG_FD_89745 | JGI IMG/M metagenome (GOLD analysis project Ga0116143, IMG submission 89745) | Active sludge microbial communities of municipal wastewater-treating anaerobic digesters from USA - AD_UKC034_MetaG | ecosystem: Engineered > Bioreactor > Anaerobic > Digestate | place: USA...
ACGGTGAAATCCCGTGCTTTTTTTATGGTTAATATGTAAACTTATTTTATTCATTATAAATCTAAATTGAAATACCATGAACACAATTGCTTATGAAAGGCAATCAAAAGAAAGTATCAAGAAATTGATATTGGAGATCTTTGACGAACAAAATCTGACTCCTATTGGCCAGAAGCATTTTTTGACAAGAAACATCAATAGTGAAAAAGAACTATTGAAAGACTTGGAGATTGCCCATGCTCGTCCCTTCAAAGACAGGTGGTACTTAGGTGATAGAGTTTCTTACATTTGGTTAACAAATGTAAAAAACGAAATCCAAGTAATGCAAGAAATGAGGGATGAGTTGCAAAAGAAGTACAAAGGCAATATTATCAGAGTTGGTTGGAAAGAGTCAAACATTAATGAAATTAAGGAGCCCTGATAAGGCTCCTTTTTTTGTCTTTATAATGAACTTAATTATTAATCTTTAAATTTAATTGACATGACAAATGTGAAAATGGAAAAGAAAGGTAACGTTTTGACAATCACAGTCGACCTTACCAAAAAAGGAACACCATCCTCGACAGGGAAATCTTTGGTTATTGCTTCTACGCAGGGAAATCAACTCGTGGAAGGGACTGATGTCTATGTGGGACTGAATGTCTATAAAAAAGCACAATAGCCAAACCTGGAATGAAATTAAGGTTGCTCTTATTAAGTAAAAGGGCAACCTTTTTTTATGAATGCAATTTCGTTTAACCAAAATCATTTAAAAGATGCAAAGAAAAGTTAAGCATGTCATTAAACCGATGCCTCCTGCAATGAAAGAAAAGCTTGAGAAAGCAAGACTTGCACAGGAGGTTAATGAAAAGATCCGATTGAAGAGTATAAAACGCAAAAAGTTTCATGCTCCTAATTCAACACCTGTTATCCTTCCTGAAGACTTTACTGGAAGGGATTTGAAAAAGGCTATCAAGCTCGTAAAAGAAATGAAACGAAGAGAAAAGAAACAAAAGAAAGATGGAAACCGTTGAACATATTGGACCTGTACTGAAAGGTAAGGAAAAAAGGAAGGAGAAGTATCTTCGATTCCTATCAAGAGGTGATATATTTTTGGTAAATGAAAAGGGTCAAATACAAGGACCCAATAGTGGTTCATTTTCCGAGAATTGGATATTCCTTGGGGGCTCAAAACATCATTGGAGCAGTTCTCCTACGGTGTCATTAAAACAAGCATTTGAAAACCCATCCTTATTAAATGGATGTCTTGGTTGGGATATTGATCATGGAACAACCAGACGGTGGGGTGGATGTTATTATGGTAAATTACCCAGGATCACTGGGGCATATACATTTGAACATTAAACCAAATTGTAAGACTAAAATGACAAAACTAAAAGACTACATTCGTTTCCATACCTGGGAAAATGAAGAGTATGTAAAGTGCAATTCTATGGTTGCATTGAAAAGATGGATAGAAGAATGGGCAGGTTATGATTCCATTCAAGACTTTGAAACGAGAACAGGTGTGGAAGTATCAACACTCATAAATGTTTGGTTCTTTATTGTTAATGATAGAATTTTTATACACTAAAATTTGAAATTATGGAAGAGAAAGAAATTGAAATCTTGTCAAGGGCTATGTTTAGCCCATCATTCCCTTGCAATCCTTTACCTTTTTTAAATGGATTGCATGAAGGAGTGAAAAAGTATGGAACGTGGTGGATTAAAACTGACGTCGCTAAAAAGATATTGTACGTCATTATTGCTCAGGCCTATGGCCAATCATTCAAATTAGAATCTTTGGATGAGTACGAAAGATTGTTAAGATCAACCAAATAAACAGAATGAAATGAAAACGAAACCATTAAGTCAGGAAACAATTAAAAACATTATTGATAATGCTGAATCCTCACCAGAGGCTCTTTTGAATCTTTACAAAGAGGTATTGAAGCCCATTGACTGGGATACAATTGAAAAGATTCTACCTTGGAAAATCCAAATCAACGAAACAACGGGTTTGTGCATTTTAAACGATATGCATAACAAATTCTCAAAAGAACTTGGAAAAGATCCTTGGGAAGTTACCAGCCTAATCCTCAACAAAGGATTTTCATCCCAGCATTCAGATGTGAATGATTGGGAAGTGCGTATTATGGATGATTGTATAACTCTAAAAAAGTAAGATATGACAATAGGTGAATTAAAAGAAGTATTGCAAGACTTAGATGACGATATGGATGTTCGTCTTGCTATGCAACCTTTCTGGCCGTTTGAATACACCATAGGTGATACTGCCGTTGTAGGTGATGCTGAGAATGAAGATGGGGAGAGTGTTCTCTATTTGACTGAAGGAAGACAGATAGGATACCTACCAAAACGAGTCTGTGATGAACTCGGGTGGTAATTAATTGAGGTAGAGTCAATTAAAATTAAATTTGTATATTTAATAAATTTGTTTTACATTTGTATTTTAAATTTAATTAAAAACATAAATTTGAAACAGGTTAAACTGGCAAAGAATGACATGGGGGAAACCGTTCTAAAAATCATGTTTCCCTACGATGTTGATTTGTTACTTAAAGTCAGAACCCTTTCAGGTAGAAAATGGCATCCTGAACAAAAGTGTTGGAGTGCTCCTCCATACCCAGAGAATGTCAAATCGTTAGAAACATGGGATTTTGACTTTGATAGTAACGTTAGAAACTATTTGAACAGACGTTCTGAAAAGAAAGTCAAATTGTCCAAAGTCCACGTGAAAGGACTTAAAGGCACATTGTATCCATTTCAACAAACTGGTGTTGCTTTTATTGAAGCCAACAATGGGAGGGCTTTGGTAGCCGATGAAATGGGATTAGGTAAAACAGTGCAGGCATTGGCTTGGTTACAAATGCACCCAAGGAAAAGGCCTGCCATTATTGTAGTCCCCGCTTCATTAAAATTGAATTGGGTCAAAGAGGCTGTAAATTGGATGCGTAATCCAAAGATTGAACTTCTAATGGGCACCAATCCATGGGAACTCGAAGGAGAAATAATCATTATAAATTATGACATACTACATGATTGGTTACCTGTACTAAAAGAGTACGATGCAAAGGTTTTAATTACTGATGAGTGTCATTATTACAAAAGTAATTCTGCTAAGAGAACGAAAGCAATCAAAACACTTGCAAAACAAATCCCACACGTCATTGCATTATCTGGGACTCCAATACTAAATCGTCCGATTGAAATATATAATGCAATACGAATCATAAATCCAGAATTGTTTCCAAACTATATGGCTTTTACGGAACGATATTGTAATCGAAGGTTCACAGGCTATGGTTGGGATTATAATGGAGCTTCACATACTGAAGAGCTACATGAAAAGCTAACTGGATCAATTATGATTCGAAGACTTAAAAAAGATGTGCTTAAGCAACTCCCCGCTAAGGTGAGATCCTTTGTTCCCATACAAATAGACAACGAGGGGGAGTATAAGGCAGCAGAGACCGATTTCCTTACCTTTATTCAACAAACAAAAGGCAAGGAAGCAGCCATACGAGCGTCTAACGCTGAAACCTTGGCTCAAGTCACTGCTTTAAAACAATTAGCAGTGAAAGGGAAAATGAAAGTAGCTTTAAACTGGATTAAAGACTTTTTGGAAGTAGGTGGTAAATTAGTTGTATTTGCCATTCACAGATCCATCATTGATCAAATAATGACAGAGTTCGGAGATATTGCAGTAAAAATAGATGGCTCAGTTAATATGACACAAAGGCAAAAGGCAATTGATGAGTTTCAAAGCAATGAAAACATAAGATTGTTTGTGGGGAACATCAAAGCGGCTGGAGTTGGAATAACATTGACGGCAGCATCAAATGTAGTATTTTTAGAACTGCCTTGGACTCCAAGTGAGTTATCACAAGCCGAAGATCGTTGTCATAGAATTGGACAGGAAGACAATGTCACTGCATACTATCTATTGGCAATGAGCACCATTGAAGATAAAATAATCCATATACTCGATGCCAAACGAAAAGTATTGGACGCAGTATTGGATGGTAAAATTACTGAACAGGAATCACTCTTAACTGAATTAATTAACTCGTACCTAAAAGAAAAATGAAGGACATCAATTTGATTAGAAAAGTAGCATGGTCATTCCATCAAACGACTAAATTGGATTGGGATGATCTATTCCAAGAAAGTGCAATCGCATACCTAGAAGCATTACAGACCTATAACAAAAAGAAAGGTCAATTGTCAACCTATGCTTGGCATTGTATGGTTTCTAGACTCAGAAATTATTGGAGAACTGAGAATGAATATCAAACTCCATTATGTGATATTGAATCCATATTTGGAAAAGGATATGAGAATGAAAGACTTTGGGATAAAATACCAAAGGATATACACAAGCAGGTGTCAATAATATTTGAACACGCTCATTTGTTGGATTCCTTTTTCTTAGCAGGGCAATCTAACGAATGGATTGATTCAACAAATAACAATGAAAAACGACGTGAGGCCAGACTCACAGTTCGACGATTATTAAGAGAAGCTGGATACAACAGAAAACAAATCAACAAGACAATCAATAAGATTCAATCTGCAGTAAGTAAGTTCTAAATTAAAATTGTATAATAAGTCTAACTAATTAACACGAAACAAAATGAAAGAAAAAATCAGAAAAGAAGCAGAGGAAATCACAATCTCCATGAACATTGTTCTAAAGGATGTGATAAAGAAAATGTCAAACGTGACATTATTACGAAACATTCATCCAAGTTACAGAGAACCCTATGCTTATGCATTCTTTAGGGAAGACATGATAACAAAGGAAGAACTGAAAGAATTTGTCAGACTCGCAAGGTAATGGACATTGTTCAGTTATATCAAGACTTTGGTATAGAAATTGCTCCTGAGGGGCACCACCACACTCGACCGGGCTGGATCAATGTGGAGTGCCCCTTCTGTTCAGGAAACCCTGGATATCATTTAGGCTACGAATTGGAAGGAAATTATTATACTTGTTGGAGATGTGGATGGCATCCCATTGTTCCAACTCTTTCCAATTTATTACATATGAGTGGAGATCAAGTATCCACCTTAATTAAAGACTATGGACTTAATGCCCTTACCCTACCAAAACCTAAACTTCAAAAGGCTGGATTAAAACCATACCGATTACCTTCTGGTACATTTCCATTGGAATCATATCATAAAAAATATTTAGAGTCAAGGAACTTCGACCCAGACCTAATACAAAGACTTTGGGCTGTCGTTGGTACAGGACCTGTAAGCCTCTTAGACGGACTTTCCTATAAGCTCCGTATAATAGCCCCGGTCGTATGGGATAGCCGAGCAGTCTCCTTTGTTTCACGTGACATCACAAATAAACACCCTCGCAAGTATTTAGTGTGCCCTAAAGAACGAGAAATAGTATTTCATAAAAACATTTTATATGGAAAACAAGAAGCATGGAAAGATACAGGTATTTGTGTGGAGGGACCCACAGATGTCTGGAGGTTCGGAGGTAATTCCTTTGCAACGTTCGGAATTAAATATACCAACAACCAAATCAGATGTATGGCAAAAACGTTTAAAAGGATTGCGATCGTTTTCGATGACGATGCACAGGCAGTGGTTCAAGCCAAAACACTTGTGAACGAATTAAGAGTTAGAAACGTTGACGCATTCCATGTTCCCATTAAAGGAGATCCTGGGAGTATGGAACAGAATGAAGCAAATTATTTGGTTAAACAATTAATATCTTAAAATTATGGCCAAAAAGGAAATTGAAACACACAATGATTTATCAAAGGGTATTACAATTGATGGGATTTCCTTCGTAGATTACGCGCATTGGTGGAAACCAAGAGAAACAAAACCAAGATTAAGATGGTTAAATCAACAAATAAATAGTTTATGAACAAAACAAAAAAGACCAAGACACTTACCGTTACATTGAATGATCCTATAAAGGATACTGAAGTAATTGAAATCCCTTACAAGTTTACCAAGAAAGATATTATGAGATTCCTTCACATCCGATACGGTAAGCAAGGTTGGATGGGATATGAAGTAAAAAAACAAATACCTATACGAGATGAAACGTAAAGAAATAAACAGGGAGTACGTGGTTGCTCAACCAACACTCAGAAAGAAGCATAAATGGATAACTCGTCCAGGCTTTCGTAGATACCGGTGTGTTCATTGTGGTTGCAAAAAGTACTGGGATACTGCAATGGGTAGAATAATGTTTGAAGACAGGAGTGGAAACATTTTATACTTCACTCCAAATTGTCCTGTCACTGATTCTATACTTAAACAATCATAAAAATGTTAAGACTATTAATTTTTGGAATTGTGCTATCAATCATTTTATGGTGTGTAGCAAAAAGATATGGAGAGAACTTCCTCCTAAAGGACTACGAACAGGAATATAAAACCCTGGATAGAATGGTTCATAAATATCATATGAACCAGCATAATTATACAAGAATTAAGCATAAGTTTACTGCCATTAAAAAGTATTCTTGTAGAGATCGTGAACGTCTTGATGTATTAAACAGAGAATTCAAATCAAAATATAAGTCGTTTGTAGATAAGGAAAATCAAACTAAAACTGAAAAGAGATGAAAAAAATGATGTTATTCTTCGTATTCTTAACTTGTCTTGGAATGGCACTCTGTCCTCCACTGGATAAGAAAGTCATTGAAGTAAAGGTAATAAGATTCTACGAGTTCTTACAGTATGAAAGAGAACTTGCTTTATTTGCAGAGCATCTCGGATGGAAAGAAAGCCGAAACAATTGGCAGGTAATTAATTCAATAAATTGTATGGGAGCCTATCAGTTTCATCCTAAGACACTTCAAAGACTTGGATATGATATTAAACCTGCAGAGTTTAGAAAGGATCCTTCCATTTTCCCTAAAGAATTGCAAGAGGAATGTTTACGTTTATTGATTAAAGTAAATCTTATGTCACTAAAGAAATACGAACACTATATTGGAACGACTATTAAGGGAATAAAGATTACACGATCAGGATTATTGGCTGGAATGCATCTAGGAGGATTAGGCTCAGTAAAGGTATTTCTATTAACAAATGGAAAGGCTGACCGACAAGACATGAACGGAACGAGTATATCAGACTACATTAAAGAGTTCTCAGCCTATAAAATATAGAGTTTGAAGGGGTTAAAAAATATTTTATGAAAAATTTGTTTAATCAAATTTAAGTATTTACATTTGTAACCTCTAAAAACTAAATTCAAATGAGGGCGGTCATGGTTGAAATAAGTTTACATTTTCATTTTTCAGATTTTGTGTTAATTAGTCAAAAGGGTAGTAGGTGCCGCCCCACCGAGGCCCTTTTGACTTTTTATTCTCTATGAATTATGAATGTCTTTAAAGAAATACTTCAAGTGAAAAAAGATCTGTTAGACATTGCAAAAAGATTAGAACAATCCATGGAACAGTTAGACAGAATTAAATTTCACTTGCGAGGTGAAGTTGGATTGAATTTCCAAAACGTCGGTCAGCATGGTAAGTGTTTGAAGCTCAAAAGAAAAGATAGTTTAAAAAACGGCAATATGAGCGCAAACAGCCTAAAAAAGGCTGAAAAAAATCGTATATTATACTATAATATAAAAACAATTCCTCCAGATAAAAAATCGCTTCACGATTATTGCAAAGAAAGAGGAGGACTCGTTGACCCAAACGAGTTCTACGATTTCTATCAGTCTAAAGGATGGCTCATTGGAAAGACTCGAATGAAAGATTGGCAGGCTGCAGTTCGAACTTGGGAAAGAAATAAGAAAGGATTGATTCAAAACAAACCTCCAATCTATGATGAAGGAATAAAGTATGTCTGGGATTCAAAGTCACAAAAGTATAGACATTCAGTAACAGGAGCAGTTTATATACCTTAAACATGATTGAACGAAAAATATTAATTGGATTAATTACCTCGACTGAGTTTTGTCAAAAGATAAGAGAATATTGGAATATTCATTTGATGGAAACTGCAATAGCAAAACGCATTGCAAGTTGGTGTTGGGAATATTTCAATAAGTACAACAAAGCACCTGGTAGGGAAATTGAAACAATCTACCATTCTAAACTTAAGACTGATAGACTTCAACCCGAATTAGCGGAAGAGATAGAGAACGACTTTCTTCCAGGTTTAAGTAAGGAATATGAGAATTCAGATTTCAACTTAGACTTATTACTTACCGAAACTGAAAAGCACTTTAATGAAGTACACCTTAAAAAACATACCGAGGGAATTCAAGCCCTGTTAGAAAAAGGTGAAACAGATAAGGCTGAAAAGTTGGCAGCTGAATTTAAACCATTAGGTTTTGTTTCTGAAAGTTTAAATACGCATATTCGAACCATTGGACAAATTAGAAAGATAGATAGAAAGAAACCAACACTATTAATGAAACCTTGGTTAAGAGAAGGACAAATTTATATCTTATATGGTCCCCCAGGTTCAGGTAAAACGTGGTTGGCAATGGCAATTGGTTACTTGTTAGGTGTTAGAAACTTTGACAGATCAGAATGTCAAATAGGAAATTGGCAAGTTAAAAATCCTACTGGTTGTCTCTATATTGATGGGGAGTTGGGTGAGGTAGAAATGGAAGAGAGAATAAGACAGTTTGAATGGTTAGGAGTACAGCAGGGAGATTTCAGATTTCGAGCCTTCTGTATTCCAGAGTATCAATTGGACACAGAGGACACCTTTCAATTATCCAATAAAATAAATCAACGTAAGATAATTAAATGGTTTGAAACTCATCCAAATTATAAGTTTGTAATTTTGGATAGCATTAGTACTTTGTTTGGATTGGAGGATGAAAATAATAATAGTGAATGGAACAATAAAGTCAATCCAATACTTAGAAGCTTTAGGGCTTTAGGTGTTGCGTGTTTATTGTTACACCACGCAGGTAAAGATAACAAGAAGGGATTGAGAGGTGCTTCCTCTATGTCTGCAATGGCTAATGGTGTATTTAGATTAACTAATCATCCACACAAAGATCCTGATGCAGGTGAGGCTTGGTTTATTTTAGGTAAAGATAAGCAAAGGCAAGCAGGATTTATATTTAAATCATTTGCAATGAAGTTCACACAGAATCTTAATAAGACTGAAACGCATTGGAATATATCACATAATTTTGACGATTAACCAAATATTAAAAATCATGTTTATAATTAGAAAAAGTTTTGAATTTAGTGCAGCACATTGCTTGGAGCATCTACCAAAGGATCATCCGTGTTCCAAAATTCACGGTCACAATTATATTGTGACAGTTGAATTAAGATCGAACAAGTTAGAAAAAGGATTTGTTCGTGATTACAGAGATTTGAAAGTTGTAAAGGAGTACCTTGATTCCCATTGGGATCATGAATTTCTAAATGTCATGATGCCTCTTCTTGTACCAACTGCGGAGAACATGGCTCATTATCTGTTCTTGGAATTTGAAGATAAGATTCCAGAGTTATATGCTGTAGAAGTCAGTGAAACTCCTAAAACAAATGCACGGTATGAAAGATAGTGTTCAAATCATCCCAGCAGATCATTATAAAAATAAAGGTAAGGAGAAATCTGACAAGTATCGTTACCTAAACGTGTCTGAATTCTTTACCAATACAATACAGGGAGAAGGGGTGCACATAGGCCGTTCGGCCACATTCTTACGACTTTCAGGATGTTCACTCAGTTGCAAGTACTGTGACACAGCCAACGTGTGGTCACAGGGCACTCCTTTCTCCTTTATTGAATTATTTGATCTTATGTCTCAATTTGGTGTAATTAAAAAGTTAGCCAAAGGAGATCATTTCGTAATTACTGGAGGCAGCCCTTTACTTCAGCAATATAGACTTACCATGTTCTTAATGGCCTTTGAAGACACATTTCGATTTCTACCTATTATCGAAATAGAGAATGAGTGTGTAATTCAACCCACTGATTCCTTATGTAAGTATATTGATACTTGGAATAACTCCCCTAAGCTCACTGATAGTGAGATCCCTGCCAAGAAGAGGTATAAGAAAGATGTAATCCAATATATGAGTAAATTACCAAACTCTTGGTTTAAATTTGTAATCTCCAATGAAGACCAATGGAAAGAAATTGATGAGTTCTTTCTTAAGCCTAGACTTATCCATAGGTCACAGGTTATCTTAATGCCAGAGGGGGCCACAAGAGTACGACTTGAACAGAATCGTGATATGGTTGTTGAGATGTGTATTCAGAACAACGTTCGTTTTTCTACTCGAGAACATATCATTCTTTGGGATGACAAGAAAGGAGTCTAAAAGAATGACTTACAGA
>Ga0116143_10006369_pt1 | contig 10307 bp, 6 predicted proteins | sample AD_UKC034_MetaG_FD_89745 | JGI IMG/M metagenome (GOLD analysis project Ga0116143, IMG submission 89745) | Active sludge microbial communities of municipal wastewater-treating anaerobic digesters from USA - AD_UKC034_MetaG | ecosystem: Engineered > Bioreactor > Anaerobic > Digestate | place: USA...
CGGTCCTTGAAAAGGACGTTGACGGTGAAAGCTCGCTCCCGCTCAAGCTCGACCGCGAAAAGTCGGGAACGATCGGGCGCTACGCCGCCGCGCGGAAAGTGGCACGAACCATTTTCCTGGCCTCCGCTCCCACCCCCGGGGCGGCTAATCGGGGAGTTGAGGACCGGCGCATCAAGCTCGGATGTGTGCAGCCCGGAGAAAGCTCCAACCTATTTGGTGACGCCTTGCGTTACCTCGCGCAAAGTGCGACTTACCTATACCAGGACAACGCCCGTTATTGGTATTCCACCCAACCGACGGTTACGAAGCTGGCCGAGGACCGGGCGGAGCAACTCCGGCGTGATCCCGACGCGGCAGCGGAGGAAATTAAAAAGCGGGTGCAGGAGGATTTGAGGACTCGCGGTGATTTTCTCGCCATTCGTCCGTTCCCAAAGACCAGCGGAGAAATCCCGGACGAGATGGACACACAACTGGTCGTACTGAGTGGAGAGCATTCGTTCGCCCGGGAGGGGGACAATCCGGCGCAAGTCCAGGCCCAAGCGATTCTCGACGCGCGCGGCCACAGTCCCCGACTTTTCAAAAACACGCTTGTTTTTCTCGCGCCCGATCGCACGCGCCTTGCCGAATTGGATGAAGCGGTCCGCCTATTCCTTGCGTGGGATTCCATCGAAAAGGACAAGGACGAACTGGGCTTGGACGGATTCCAAGTCCGACAGGTGGTGAGTCAGAAGGCAACATGGAACACCGCTGTAAAAGGACGCTTGGCTGAAACATTTTGTAGGTTGCTATATCCAACTCAGCCCACGCCCCAAGCGGCATTGGCGTGGCAGTCGGCACGGCTCAATGGCTCCGACTCGCTCGCGGTTCGCGTGTCCAAAAAGCTCAGGTCCGATACGCAAATGGCATCGCAGTACGCACCAACATTATTGCGGCATGATCTTGACAAGATTCCGCTCTGGCGCGGCAACCATGTTCCCATCAAACAACTGGTGGAAGATTACGCCAAGTATCCATACTTACAGCGGCTCCGCAGCACCAGCGTACTGGTCACCAGCATCCAAGATGGGCTGGCCCGAACCACATGGACCACCGAGACCTTCGCCATTGCTGACTCGTGGGACGAGAAGCGGCAGCGCTATGTCGGCTTGCGAGGTCTCTGCCAGACCAGAATCGAACCGGACTCGACCGCCCTCGTGGTCAAATCCGATATTGCTATTCGCCAGATGGAGGCCGACAGACCACCATCGGCAACTACACCCGGTCTCTCTGGAGTGCCTACGGCGGGAGCCGCCGCCGTCAGCCAAGGGACAGCAGGTGTTACGCAAGCGACGACGGCAGCCACAGAGGCTGAGACGCCAAGGCGTTTTTACGGCACTGTCAGGCTTGATCCGGCTCGACTGAACCGCGACGCCGCTCAGGTTTCCGCCGAGGTTGTTCAGCACCTGACCGCCCTTCTTGGCTCCGAAGTGGAAGTCACCCTTGAGATTCAAGCCAGTGTGCCGGACGGAATACCCGATAACGTCGTTCGCACAGTATCGGAGAATTGCAAAACCCTAAAATTCGAGAATCAGGGTTTCGAACAGGAGTGACGTCAGCATGTTTCTAAACGACCCGGATAGCCATGACCTCCAAATTACTTCCATGCGAGCTTTCCAAGCGGACAAACCGCTGCCTGACGAACGCCGGTATTTCCATCAACAAAAAGATGGTTCGTCACGCGCTCAGGGCAGGGAAGCTCCACCCCTACTGTTGGCCGCCAAACTACGGCAAAAAGACGCATCACGAAGTCTGTCACTGGGCGGGTGTTGACCCCGGGACTTTACCCCAAGTATGGCCCGATCAAGATACCCACCCTTATCCTGACATCGGGATTTCTTATCGAGCCTGGCGATGTCTTCGCCGATCCGACATTTCCGCTGACAAGAAGTCGGTCCGTCACGCCCTGCGCACCGGGCGGCTTTCGCCGGGCCGACAGCCCAGCAACTATAGTCTGCAAACCCACGCCGAACTTTGCAGCTGGGCGGGAGTTAATCCTACTGCGCTGCCTGCGAAGCGACTAGAGCGTTAACCTTCAAAACGCGAACATCGAGGCACGCATTAAATGCTCCGACCACAAATCAGACCACAAATCGGAGTTGCACGACATAAGCTGTTCATTACGCTGTGACCAACGCCCGGTTTGACTACGTTTCACGGGTGACTGGCTCAGTCCCGTCCCTCTGCTTGACCGCACCCCTTCCACTTCGCAAACCGTGCGCTCGTCACACGCGAGCATCCGCAGCAAGTCGCAAGCGCGGCACGCTTCCGTCTGCGACTCGACGCCGGGGGTTGCGCTCCATGCCACTCTCCGCTCCACCTTCCCCGCTCGCCGCCCCGCCGACCGAAGCCGCGCGTCCGCCATTTGCGGAATGAGAAAGCCCTCAATCACTGGTTAACGCCCGTCGGATGGCCGCGTCTATATCTCGGCGGCGGAACATTTCGCTCCACTTTCCTCGCTCACCTACCATTTCGCTAATAGTCGCCACAGCCCACCAACTCACGCTGACGGCTCCATTAGCTCGCATGTGATCTGGTAAGTTTAGAAAGCTTTGGACCGCACCTGGAGCCAGCGATTGCCCTAACTTGTCGGGGTTAATTGCGCGTAAAATGACCGAGCGTGCCTCGAACGGCTATGGTATGGCTCCCTCACGCGGTCAAGGACACTACGAAAAACGGCTCAAACAAATGACTCGCCGTTTTTCGTTCCTCCCTGACCGCGTTCGCTGCGCCAGGGAATGGCACTTAGAAAACACGCTCGGAGTCTGCAGGTCTGGTTCTAAAAGTTGAACTTCAGCGCCCCGGCAGCAGGGTAAGCAGTTTGGTTTTCACATAGGTCCCGGCTTCCTGCGAGTCGTAGGTGATTCCCGCGCGCAATAATGGATCCATGTCCGAGCCAAATCCACGGTCGGCCAGATGTGCGTCCAGCAGCGCCGTGAACTCCGCCCGGCCCGCAACGCTGCCTTCCAATTTGAGGTAATGCTGAAACGATTTGATGATCTCGGCGGGAACGACCGCTGGCTTGGCCCGTGTCAGCGCCCAATACAGATCAAACAAATCCCGCCCGCGCCGACGCTGAAACAAGGCCCTCATTTTGGTTCCCAACATCTCATGGATGTCGTAACCGTTGACCTGGGTGCTGACCACCGCATCCTGAAACGGAAATTCAAACGGGATTTTAATCACCGGGCGATGTGGTTTGCGCTCGGTGACATTGGCCTCCACCACGATTTCCAGGTTCGTTCCCGGTTCCATCAGGGACGGAATCGCGTAAGTCATCCGCAGCACCCGCGACGGCTTTACCGTGTTGCGAATGGCCAGTTTGAGATTGGCCCACACGGATTGCTTCGGCGTCCCCAGCACCCCCTTCAAAACACGATTGAGCGCCTTGCGAATGTGGCCCTCCGGGCGATCCCCCACCACGACCAGATCAATGTCCTCGCTGTATCGTGATGGCGGTGCGAGATGAACCTTGTGCAGCAACGTGCCGCCGCGCATCGCAATCTGGCTCTGTAAAAACTTATCGTCGAACAGCGCCACCATAGCCCGGCACAACAATAAATCCTGCTCGACTTGAACCTGGCTTGGCCACGGAACGACCGCATGGTGGGCGAGGACATCCCGGCGGGTGATGGGCGTCGTCATCGTTCAAACTCCCCCGCGTTGTTGAGAATCCGCCACCGTTTAATTTCGCGAGCCACACCGCGCGCCTCCGGAACCAGCGGCACAAAGACCAAATCTGTCGGCAGCCAGTTTTCGACGACCTTGGCCAAGTCGGTTGCCCGCAGTGTTTCGAGCACAAACCCCAGGCGCTGGGCGGTGGCCGGTGCGTCTTCAATTTTCAGCACGCGCCGCAATTCAGCCGGGCGCAGGAGCGGCAACAGTGGAGCGATGGTTTCCGCCGCCCGGCCAATACCGCCGATCCGCGCAGCATATCGGATCAAATCAAAAGCGGTCGCCTCTGGCGTGCTGACTTGCAACGGTGCAAACGCATTCGCCAATGGCTGCGTGGGGGTTTGCTCCACGGTGCGTTTCACAAAAAACTGGATGCGAATGCGGCCCACTTCGACGGCACGCCGCGAAATCTTGGTCATCACCTGGGTCACCTGTAATGCCTGCGGATTGGAACCGAGTGAACTGGCTGCCGACTGAAGCGCCAGATAATACGGCTCACCCAGCCATTGCAAATAATCGTGCAACCACCACGCCACGGGTGGCGCTCCCACCACACTGTGTTCAGGACTGACGATCAGAAAAAATTGCTGGCGCGGCGAAACCCTCGTCACCCGCTTTTTTAACCGCAACAACTGGCTTCTGGCTGCCATCACCGACAGCCCGGTCGCTTTGACCAAATCCGCCAGCGGGAAAGCCACGCGCCCCAGAGCCAATCGCTGTTCAATATACTTGTTAGCCGCCCGGTCCATGCGGGGTTTGGATTGAGATGGCTTCATTTGCTTCGTCTGCGGATTGTAGTGAACTCCGCTTCATTGTGCAAACGGAATAAGTGCATTCAACATTGGCGGAATCCAACCAACTGATTTTACAAAATGTATCTACCTGTTGCCATCTGGATACATTCTGTAAAAAATCTCTGATCGCCACAGAACTCCGGCACCAATTTGCGACGGGAAAAAGTGCCAGCACAGACCGTTCTGGCGGGGCTAAAACGGATACCAAAATAGGTTTTCTGACGTTTTCAAGTGACGGAATTGGCAGAGTGTGGGCGCATGACACCGGAACAACTCTTTGTCGAACTGTTGATCGAGCGTGCCTCGCGCTTCTATTGTATGGCTCGCTCACGCCGTCAAGGACACTACGAAAAACGACTCAAACAAATGGCCCGCCGTTTTTCGTTCCTCCCTGACCGCGTTTGCTGCGCCAAGAGTTTGCGCTTAGGAAGCACGCTCGGAATCTGCATGTCTGGTTGAAGAGCTTTGCCACAAACGATTGACAGCTCAAATGCCGCCAAGGGTCTGTTAAAAATACATGGTTGTTTTTTTAACATGTTCAGAGCATCGTTATAGCCGTGAATCTGACGCAAGCCATAAATAAGCGCATCAGGCAGCACGGCCAGCCGTGGGTGTTCACGCCCAAGGATTTTCTCGATCTTGGCACGCCGCACGCCGTGGGCATGACTTTGCTGCGATTGGTGCGGAATGGCCGCATCCGGCGATTGGCGCGCGGGCTTTATGATTGTCCCAAGACTCATCCGGTGCTTGGGTTGCTTTCACCTCCGGTGGAAGCAATCGCCGAGGCGCTGGCGGGACGGGATGGAACGCGCATTCAGGCTTCCGGCGCTTATGCTGCAAACCTGCTGCATCTGTCAGAACAGGTGCCTGCCAAAATTGTTTATCACACGGACGGCGCTTCACGCCAGGTGCGCGTAGGCCGCCAGACCGTCATCTTGAAACATACCGCGCCGAGCCGTTTGCGCGCCCATGACCGCACGAGTGGGTTGGTGATTCAAGCGTTGCGTTACCTAGGCAAGACGCACATCACGGAAGATCGTGTGAAACAATTGCAAGAACTTCTGTCGCCAAAAGATCGGCGGCAATTGCTCAAGGATTTGCCGTCAGCCCCGGTTTGGATGCATCCACATCTGCGCGCCGTCGGCATGAAGTCGGTTCGGCAATGAATGCGTTTGCAAAGCTTCCCATTCGGGAGCGCGCCGATTTTGTGCGCGAAGCATCCGCTCGTCTCGATGTGTTACCGGTCATTGTTGAGAAAGATTTCTGGGTGTGCCGGCTGCTGCAACAGATTTTTCAATCGTCGCCAGCGGGCGAGGCCTTCGTGTTCAAAGGCGGTACTTCGTTATCCAAAGTGTTTGGTGCGATCAAACGATTTTCCGAAGACATTGATCTTTCGATTGCGCCCGAACTGTTGGGCTGGAAGGAATCGGAACTGGATGACGCGCCGACGCCAACCCAACGGCGCAAGCGTTTGGAGAAATTGGAGGCGGCTTGCATTGCCAAGGTGCAGGAACATTTTCAGCGGGGACTGGAAAAAAGCATCAGGGCGGCGTTGGGGAAAAGGTCGGATGGTGAAAATTGGTTGAGCTACCAGCTTGATGCCGCATCCAAATCCCCGGTATTGCTGTTTAATTATCCCAGCGTGTTGCCATCAGTTGGCGGTTACATCCAACCTTTCGTGAAGGTGGAATTCGGCTCGCTTACAGATCAACGGCCAACAGGGGTTCATGTAATCAAACCGATGCTTGCGGAAGTCATTGAAGCAAGCTTTGGTGATTTTCAAATGGAGGTGGTAGCGCTTGAAGTAGAGCGGACGTTCTGGGAAAAGGCCACGATCCTGCACGCCGAGTATCATCGTCCTGCCGACCAAGCCATCCGTGAACGATTCGCGCGTCACTATGCAGATGTGGCTGCACTTTGGGAACACCCGGCACGAGCAGCGGCATTGGCTCGACTCGATTTGCTGGATCGTGTGGTAAAACACAAGAGCCGATTCTTTGCCTCCAGTTGGGCGTATTACGAAACAGCCAAACCTGGCAGCTTGAAATTACTTCCCCCTTCACATCGCGAAACGGATTTGACGCAAGACTACGACCGGATGCGGACAATGTTCATGGTGAAACCACCAAGCTTCAAGGAAGTGTTGCGTGTATTAAGTGAAGCCGAGCGCGAGATCAATGGCAGCTAAATCTCGTAGAAAAGTGCCAGCAAAAGTGCCAGCACAGACCGTTCTGGCGGGGCTAAAACGGGTACAAAAAGATCGGTTCGGATTACGGTTGACAGTCATCGCAACCCATTTATAGTCAAAGAGTCAGCGATGCCACAGACGATTGATTTCGAGTGGCTTGTGGAAGACGAGACTTGGACGATTCCGACCCTCGCCTCCATCCGCAATGTCGGAAGTAGAAGGAGTTAAGCAGGGCGAAAGAGCACTGCAGTAAACAGCAAACTCCCTGCGCATATACCTTCCGGCACCTCCGATGGCTCCACACCTATTCGTCGTGCAAATCAACAGCGTCGTTGGGGGCTTTGGCTGCGCCGAGTCGTTCGTCAAGCGGCGTCTCACCAGCACGCTGATATGAGGCTCCGCGCGTCCCCCCGCCCCCCCACCAGTGAACTTCGGAACCAACTGAAGCTCAGCGCGAACGCGGCGGCACCAGTTTTCAGGTGTTGATCCATTCAGTATCCCCATGAGTATTTTCAATTTGACGGTGCAAGGCATGGGCGTATGCTCGGGCCAGAGTAAACTTATGGAAGGCTACGTATTTCTCATACTGTTGCTCATAGGAGCCCCCATTGTTCTAGCTGTGTGGCTGATCGCGCGGGCTGTCGGTGCCCGGCAAGACCTTAACGACCTTCGGCAGCGGTTGGGCGCCGTCGAAAGGGAAATTGCCCGCCTGCGACGGGAGGCCGAACCCGCCCCACACAAGATGCCGGGTGTTGTTGCTCCTGCCAGGACACAAGCGGTGCAGGCTCCGCCTGCCGGTATTCCGGCACGCCCCGTGCCGCCGCAAAGCCCACCCGAACCATTCATTGCCGCCCCAGCTCCACCCCCGGTCGTGGAGCCCGCCGCACCGGCTTCGCCTCCGCCGCCGTTGCCGGGCCTCAAGCCGGTGCCGCCGCCGATACCCGAGCCCGTGCGCAAGCTTGTCCCAGCGATCAACTGGGAGCAATTCATGGGCGTGAAGCTGCTGGCCTGGGTTGGCGGGCTGGCGGCCTTCCTTGCCGTGGCCTTCTTCGTCAAATACTCTTTCGACAACAATCTCATCTCGCCCGAAGTGCGGATGGCGATTGGCTTTGTCGCCGGGTTGGGCGCGCTGGTCGGCGGCGTGATGATATCTCGCCGGCATTATGCCGTGCTCGCGCACACCTTGTGCGGCACCGGGGTGGTGATTCTCTACGCGGTCACCTTTGCCTGCCGTGGCGTTTACCACTTCGAGTTCTTCGGCCCCATTCCCACTTTCCTGCTGATGGTGCTGATTACGACCACCGCGTTTCTCCTGGCCGTGCGCCTTAACGCCATGGTGGTTGCCATCCTCGGCATGCTGGGCGGCTTCCTTACGCCCATCCTGCTCTCCACCGGCCAGGACAATCCTTTCGGCTTGTTCGGTTACATAGCCGTGCTGGATGCCGGGTTGATCCTCGTGGCCATCAATCGCCAGTGGCGGTTCCTCGCGGCGCTGGCGGCGGTCGGGACGATTCTCATGCAGATTGGCTGGACGGGCGAGTTTTTCGAGCGAGAGAGGTATTTTGCGGGAAACAAGATACTAATCGCGCTGGCCGTCCTGCTGGGGTTCAACCTGCTCTATCTGGCGGCAGGATGGTGGGCCAGGCGGCGCAGCCAGTTGGACGGGTGGTTGACCGGGGCAAGCTCGCCTTGGCCGCCGTCGCGCTGATCTTCACCGCCTGGTTCCTGAGCTTCGAAGCGCTGGCGCAGCGGCCGTGGTTGATATTCGGCTTCGTATTCCTGGTTGACCTGTCCGTTACTGCGCTGGTGATGTTGGACGAGAGAGTGTCGCTAGCGCAGCCGCTTGCCGGGCTGGCGGTATTCGGCCTGCTGGCGCTGTGGACCGGCAATTCGCTTACCCCTGAGCTTCTTAACGCCGGTCTGACCTTCTACTTGATGCTGGCCATCTTCCACGCGGTTTTTCCGGTATGGCTGCAACGGCGGCGCGGCGCGAAAGTTGTTCCCTGGGCCAGCCAGGTCTTTCCACCGCTATCACTGGTGCTGGTGCTCATTCCCATACTCCGACTGGCGGAGGTTTCCTTCGCGGTCTGGCCGGTGGTGCTGCTGGTGGACCTGCTGGCAATTGGGCTGGCGGTGGTAACGGCCTCCCTATTGTCCGTTTTGGCCGTGCTCGTCCTCACCCTCGCCGCCACGGGCGCTCTCATCTTCAAGATTCCCGCGACGCTGACCGGCTTGCCCACCCCATTCTTCCTCATTGGGGTCTTCTCGGTGTTCTTTGTAGCGGTGGGGGTGTGGCTGGCGCGGAAGTTCAAGCCGGAAGCGCTGGCTCGTGGCCTGGCTTTCGACGAGAACTTCGCCCTGCCGGGCAACCTTGCCGCCCAACTGCCAGTCCTCTCCGCGGTGCTGCCGTTCCTGCTGCTAATCATGGCCACGCTGCGGCTGCCGCTGGCAAATCCTTCGCCCGTCTTCGGGCTGGCGCTGTTGCTGGTGGTCATGATGCTGGGGGTGACAAAGCTCTTTTCGCTCGACTGGATGCCGGCGGTGGGACTTGCGTGCGTGGGCGCGCTCGAATCCACCTGGCATTTCAACCGCTTCAACCCGGCTGACCCGGTTTTGTCATTGACCTGGTATCTTGTTTTCCTGGCCGTATTCTCGCTCTGTCCATTCCTGTTCCTGCGCGCGTTCACCGGGAAAGTGGTTCCGTGGGCTGCGGCGGCCCTGGCCGGGCCGCTCCAATTTTTCCTGGTGCACCGGCTGGTCAAGGCGGCGTATCCCAACGAGTTCATGGGCCTGCTGCCCGCTGTCTTCGCACTTCCGCCGCTGCTGAGCCTCGTGGTGGTGCTGAAGAAGACCCTGGACACCAGCCCGGCCCGGATGACGCAACTGGCCTGGTTTGGCGGGGTGGGATTGTTCTTCATTACTCTGATCTTCCCGATCCAGTTCGACCGCCAATGGATCACCATCGGCTGGGCGCTGGAAGGCGCCGCGCTGCTGTGGCTATTCCACCGGGTGCCGCATCCGGGCCTGCGGCTGGCGGGTGTCGGCCTCCTGGTCGCCGCGTTCGTGCGGCTGGCGCTGAACCCCGCCGTGCTGGAGTATCACCAGCGCAGTGCCACACCCATCTTCAACTGGTATCTGTATGCGTATGGGATCGCAACCGTCTGCCTGTTTGCCGGCGCCTGGCTGCTGGCCCCGCCGCGGCACGAGGTTCTCCGCACAAATGCCCCGCCTATCCTGACCGGTTTGGGCGCCGTGCTGGCGTTTCTGCTGGTGAATATCGAGATTGCGGATTACTTCAGCGAGCCCGGTTCCACGCTTACCTTCCAGTTCAGCGGCAACTTCGCGCGCGACATGACGTATTCGATTGCCTGGGCGGTGTTTGCGCTGGTGTTGCTGGTCGCCGGCATCATGCGGCACGCGCGGGCGTCGCGGTATGCCGGGCTCGCTTTGCTGGGCGCAACCATCCTCAAGCTCTTCTTCCACGACCTGGCGCGGCTGGATCAGCTCTACCGCATTGGGGCGTTCGTGGCCGTGGCCGTCATTGCGATGCTGGCTTCCTTCGCCTACCAGCGATTTTACGCGGCAAACGCCAACGAACCCGGCCAGGTGCCGCC
>Ga0116143_10006371_pt1 | contig 10306 bp, 8 predicted proteins | sample AD_UKC034_MetaG_FD_89745 | JGI IMG/M metagenome (GOLD analysis project Ga0116143, IMG submission 89745) | Active sludge microbial communities of municipal wastewater-treating anaerobic digesters from USA - AD_UKC034_MetaG | ecosystem: Engineered > Bioreactor > Anaerobic > Digestate | place: USA...
AATGAGACGATAAAACATAAGAAATTCTTTCAAATTATTGAATACCTTAACCCCGGTGACCTTCTTGTTTTAAATGATAGCAAAGTTATACCAGCTCGTTTGATGGGCTATAAGAAAGCAACCGGTGGTAAAATTGAAACTCTGCTTATTAATCATAAGCCAGATGGTTGCTGGCAAGCTCTCTTAAAACCTGGTAGAAAAGCTTCCCCCGGTACTGAAATAATTTTCTCAGACCAGTTATCAGCTATAGTGCTCAGCAAGGATGAGGAGCAGGGGGTTTTTCTTCTTAGAATGAAGTCAGAGAAAAATATTCAGGAAATCCTGCATAAAATTGGTATGGTCCCAACTCCGCCCTATATCAAGAAAAAGCTTACCAACCCGAATAGCTATCAGACTGTTTATGCTAAAAATGAGGGTTCTATTGCTGCGCCAACTGCCGGTATCCATTTTACCGAAGAGTTATTGACTGAAATTCAGAAAAAAGGAATTGCTATAATTTACTTGACTTTACATATTGGAAGAGGAACTTTTGAATTAATAAAAGTTTTTCAGATAGAAGAGCACAGAATGAAAGAAGAGCTCTATACCATAAGTTCTGAAAATGCTGAGATTATCAATCGGGCTGTGTTGGAAAAACGAAAGATTATTGGAGTTGGAACATCTGTAACCCGTGCTTTGGAATCTTCTTTTATCAATGACAGAGTCTGTCAGGGCACACGCTGGACTGATTTGTTTATTTATCCGGGCTATCATTTTAAAGTAATAAATGCCTTAATTACTAATTTTCATTTACCGCGGTCAACTCCCCTTATGTTAGCTTCGGCATTTGCCGGGAAAGAATTGCTTTTTCAAGCATATTATGAGGCTATCAGAGAGGGCTATCGGTTTTATAGTTTTGGAGATGCTATGTTTATTATGTGATTGTAGTCAGATAGCAGATATTTAATATAGTTTTCTGGATGCACTGAATTATCCTTAATGTTTAAGAATCGAAAATAAGATAGTGAAGTTTGAAGTTATGCTAATAAAAGAAAGATAAAATGCCAATCGAATTTAAGATTACCAAAGAAATCAATAAAATAAATAATAGAGCAAGGCTGGGGTTGATTAAAACAGCTCATGGTTTAGTGGAAACCCCGGTATTTATGCCGGTAGGAACCCAGGCTACTATCAAGGGAATTCTGCCCAAGGAAATAGATGCACTGGGCTTCCCGATAATACTCAGCAATGCTTATCACCTCTTTTTAAGACCAGGATATCAGCTTATAAGTCAATGTGGTGGATTACACAAGTTTATGGGTTGGAATAGAGCGATTTTGACTGACAGTGGAGGTTTTCAGGTATTTAGTTTGGGAAAAATAAATAAGATCAATAATGATGGAGTTACCTTTCAGTCCTATATTGACGGTTCAAGTCATTTTATTAATCCAGAGAAGGCAATGGAGATACAAATGGCTTTAGGTTCAGATATCGCTATGGTTTTTGATCAATGTGTACCCTATCCTTCTAACAGGTATGAAACACTATTAGCTGCAGAGCGAACCTATGAATGGGCAAAAGAATGCCTGAAATACCACAACAAAAAAGAGCAGGCGTTATTTGCCATCATTCAGGGTGGTCTTTTTCATGATATCCGAAAAGAAAACACTTTAAAACTAATTGAACTGGATTTTCCTGGTTATGCCTTAGGCGGATTGAGTGTAGGAGAACCAAAACCTTTAATGAATGAAATGTTAGACTATATAGTTCCTTTACTGCCAGCAGATAAGCCAAGATACCTGATGGGAGTGGGAGCTCCTGAATCAATTATTGAAGGGGTAATGAGAGGGATAGATATGTTTGATTGTGTATTACCCACCAGAAATGGGAGGAATGGATGCCTCTTTACTCATAATGGGAAAATATCAATTACCAATGCCAGGTATAAGGAAGAACTAAGGCCAATTGATCAAAAATGTCATTGTTATACCTGCCAGAATTTTAGCTGCGCCTATTTACGACATCTCTATCTGGCTAAAGAAATGCTGGGGCCAATTTTAGGTACAATTCATAATTTATACTTCATGAAAAAATTGATGGAAGATATAAGGAGGGCTATTTTAGAAGACAGGTTAGAATCGTTTAAGGAAGAATTTTATAAATATTATTTAGTTGAAGAGGAAACAACTTAAAATATTTGAAAAATATGGATTAATTGGTTATAATTTTAGGGAATTACAAAAGGAAAGGTATGGGTTAAATATATGACTCAAAGCATTACGCAATTTTTACCTTTAATAATTATCTTTGCTATTTTTTATTTTATGCTTATTCGCCCTCAACAGCAAAGGCAGAAAAAACACAAAGACATGCTAGATAGCCTAAAAGTAGGTGATAAGGTAATTACTATTGGCGGAATATTTGGTATTATCAGAGAAATTAAGGGAGATGTATTTACCTTAGAAATCTCGAAAGACATTAGAATTAATACCACTAAAAGTGCTATTGGTTCCAAAAGAGACAACTAAAGACCCGGTTAAAAGCGAAAGGGAAAACTAAAGGGCAGGTTTTGAACCTGCCTTTCTTCTTATTTATTTTATTTATTAAGAATGATAAAGCTAAATAGATTGACAGTAGAATTTATTTAATAATATAATCATATGGTTTTTAATTTATCTGCTTTACTTCTTTTGTTTTAAAATTTAAATTCCTGGTAACAACATCTATAAAAAATGTTTAACAATAAAAAATGTAAAACAAATAAATTATAAAAAACGATGATTAAGATATTATTCGTCAAGAACAGAGTAAAGGAAAGATCGAAATTTGAGAACGATACTTAAATTTGGAAATCAATAATTGGAGGGGGTAGTAACCCTCTTATATTCAGAGGAGTAATAATATGAAGCAGTTAAAAATATTTAGATTAGCCCTTGTTATTATAGTTATTGTAATAGCTCTTTATTATGTCTTTCCCTTGGATAAGAATATAAATCTGGGTCTGGACTTGCAAGGTGGTTCACATATTGTTTTAGAATGTATTGATTCACCTAATGCACCGGTGGATAGTGATGCTGTGAACCGGGTGATTGAAATCATATCTAATAGAATCAACCCCGAAGGAGTGAAAGAACCGGTTATACAACGCCAGGGAGATAGAAGAATATTGGTGCAGTTACCGGGGATGGACGATCCTCAGGAGGCGGAAAGTCTCATTGGAAAGACCGCTTTGTTGGAATTTAAAGACCAGAATGGCGAAACGTTATTGACCGGGGCTTATTTAAAAAATGCTAAAACTTCTTTTGATCGTTTTGGCAGGCCTAACGTTATTCTGGAATTTGATGAGGAGGGAGCAAAACTATTTGAACAGGCAACGACTAAGAATGTAGGAAAAATTCTGGCAATTACTTTAGATGGTCAGGAAATATCCTCACCGGTGGTACAGGAGCCAATTCCTAGCGGAGAAGCCTCTATTGTGGGGCAGTTTACTGTAGAGGAAGCACAAAGATTAGCCCTGCTGTTAAGAAGCGGTGCCCTTCCGGTAGAGGTTAAAATATTAGAAAATCGTTCTATCGGACCCACTCTGGGCAGAGATTCCATTAATCGCAGCTTAAAAGCAGGTCTGGTTGGATTAGCTTTGATACTCATTTTTATGATAGCTATTTATAAATGGTTTGGGCTGGTTGCAGATTTGGCATTATTAGTATGCATGCTTTTAATAATGGGAGGTCTTGCTATATTAAATGCAACACTAACTTTACCCGGAATAGCGGGTATTATACTTACCATAGGAATGGCTGTTGATGCCAATATCTTAATCTTTGAAAGAATTAAGGAAGAATTGAAAATGGATAAAACCTTTAGAGCATCCATTGAAGCTGGATTTTCCAAAGCATTTGTAGCAATTTTTGATGCCAATGTTACCACTTTAATTGCAGCTGTTGCCCTGCTTTATTTCGGTAGCGGTCCTATCAGGGGATTTGCTGTGACTTTAAGTATTGGTATTGTGGTTAGCATGTTTACCGCTCTGGTGGTTACTAAATTGATATTAGAATTATTAGGACAGCGCTTGACCAAGAGGGCGTTGGTTTAACATTTTATTGGAGGATTATGATGAACATTCTTAGTAATACAGATATTAAATTTGTTTCAAAAAGAAAATTGTTTTATATAATTACTGGTATAGCAATCCTGATAGGCATATTCTCTCTATTGTTTCAAGGATTTAATTTTAGTATTGATTTTGCTGGAGGCACATTAATCCAATTAGCGTTTAAGGAAGGGAATGTATCTGTTGCCGAAATTAGAGATGTGTTAAGAGAGATAAATTTAGCAGGCAGTACTATTCAATCATTATCCAATAATGAGTTTATAATAAGAACTGCCCAGGTTGAGCTTCAGGAAAGACAGAACATATTAAAAACAATTGAAGATAGGTTAGGTTCTTTTGAGATATTGAGAGTAGAAACAGTTGGACCGGTAATTGGTCAATCTTTAAAACAGCTGGCCAGTCTTGCTGTTATTTTTGCTTTTATTGGTATGATAGTTTATATTACCATAAGATTTCAGTTTAAGTATGCCATTGCTTCTATTATAGGATTGGCAGTTGCTGTTTTGATTGTCTTAGGAATCCTATCTATATTGCAAAAGGAAATAAGTATTCCCATTATAGCCGCTATCCTGACTATTGTTGGTTATTCCATAAACAATACTATTGTAATATTTGACAGGCTGAGAGAAAATTTAAAGACAAAGATGCGTTTGCCTCTGGAAGAAGTCATTGATTTAAGTATAAATCAATCATTAAGCAGGACTATCAATACCTCACTAACTACTTTATTACCGGTTCTGGCTCTCTATTTTTTTGGTGGCACACTATCCGATTTTGCCTTTGTACTGTTAGTAGGCATCACTGTAGGAACTTATTCTTCAATCTTTATCGCAGGTCCTATACTTATGGAGTTTAATAAAAAAGGAGAATATCAGATAAGAAGATTCCTACCAGTACTCAAAAAGTTGTAGAGCCAAAGCCTAAGGTTAGCCCAAGCAAGGTCAGCCCAAGGTTGTTAAAAAAGTGAAGAGTAAAAAGAAGAAATAAATTTAATATAATAAATCATATTAACTGACCAGCTCTGTTATCAGGAGGATAAAACCGAATGGATTTAAGGAATGTAATAAGAAATATACCGGATTTTCCAGTTAAAGGGATACAGTTTAAGGATATCACCACCTTGCTTAAGGATAAGGATGCTTACCGTTATACCATCGATCTGCTTACTGAACATTGTAAAAATCTTAAAATTGATTTTATTGCCGGTATTGAAGCAAGAGGCTTTATTATTGGAGCTCCAGTGGCTTATAATTTAAAAGTAGGTTTTATTCCTATTCGCAAAGAAGGAAGGCTACCATATCAGGTTGAGAAAATCACTTACCAGTTAGAATACGGGGAGAGCATATTAGAGATACATAAGGATGCATTTCAAAAGGGAAATCGTGTTATGGTTATAGATGATTTACTGGCAACCGGTGGGACAACCCTGGCCGTTTTTAAGCTTATTGAAAAATTACAGGGCAAAGTGGTTGGGGCTGATTTTATCATTGAATTAGAAATGCTAAAAGGACGAGAGAAATTAAAAGGATATGAAATATATTCTTTAATAAAGTATAATATATAAAGTGTAACAAATATAACAAATAATTGGTTTTTCCACCTTTATCATCATCAAAACATTTCATTAGATATATCAATAAGTTGAAAATATTTGAAAATATCCCATCCATTATTTTGTAATACTAAAATAGATTAATGTACTAGTTATTCTATTGAGTAAAGAGGAATTCAAAATAGATAAATCCGTTACCATCGAAACATTAATTAATAAAATAAAATCTTACAATCCGGAAGTAGATACTGATTTTCTTTGGAAAGCATATAACTTTTCACAGCAAGCCCACCAAAATCAGAAGAGGTATTCCGGTCTGCCCTATTTATCCCACCCCTTAGAGGTAGCAGATATACTGGCAGATTTAAGTATGGATACCATCACCATTGTTGCAGCTTTACTGCATGACGTGGTAGAGGATACTCAGGTAAAGTTAGAAGAAATAAATAATATTTTTGGTGAAGAAGTAGCAATGTTAGTTAATGGGGTAACCAAGCTTAGTAAGATTTCTTTCCGGACCCAAGAGGAAAGGCAGGCAGAAAGTTTTAGAAAAATGTTTCTTGCTATTGCTGAAGATATCAGAGTTATTTTAATCAAATTAGCAGACAGACTGAATAATATGAGTACTTTAAAGTTTATGCCTGCTGCTAAACGTTTAAAAAAAGCCCGTGAAACACTGGATATTTATATTCCAATTGCCAATAGGCTTGGATTGTACCGGGTAAAATGGGAATTAGAAGATTACTCACTTCTCAATTTAGATCCCAAAAAATATGGGGAACTGGCTAAAACTGTTGCTAGAAGCAGGGCTGAAAGAGAGCAATATATTCAATATATTGAAAAAAAGATAGAAGAAGAGTTACAAAAATTTGGTATTAAAGCCAGAATACAGGGTAGACCAAAAAATATTTACAGCATTTATAAAAAGATGAAGGACCAGGATAAAGATTTTTTTCAGATTTATGATTTAATGGCTATTAGAATTATATGTAACACCATCACTGATTGCTATGCCTCTTTGGGATTTCTTCACTCTATCTGGAAACCGGTCCCGGGTAGATTTAAGGACTATATTGCTATGCCAAAATCAAATATGTATCAATCACTACATCCTACTGTTATAACTTCTGAAGGCGAACTACTGGAAGTACAGATTAGAACTGAAGAAATGCATCGGACAGCAGAATATGGAATTGCAGCACACTGGAAATATAAAGGAAAAGAAGATTTGTTAAAGGACAGTAAATTTGAGGAAAGGCTGACTTGGCTAAGGCAAATCCTCGATTGGCAAAAAGAATTAAAAGACCCACGGGAATTTATGGAAAACCTAAAAATTGACCTCTTACAATATGAGGTGTATACCTTTACTCCTAAAGGTGATGTAAAAATCCTACCACTTGGTTCCACCCCTATAGATTTTGCCTATGCCATTCATACTGAAATTGGTCATCATTGTGTGGGGGCAAAAATAAACAATAAAATAGTACCGCTTAATCACGAATTACAAAGCGGTGATATAGTGGGCATAATAACATCGAAAACATCTACAGGACCCAGTAGAGACTGGTTAAAATTTGTTAAAACCTCTGGTGCAAAAACCAGAATTAAATCCTGGTTCAAGAAAGAATTCCGGGCAGAAAATATAGAAAAAGGTAAGACCCTGGTATTAAAAGAACTAGAAAAATTTAAAGTTTCCTGGAATATTGAATTTGACCGGAAACTTGCCGATATATGTCAGAAAATGGGTTATACCGATTCTGATTCTCTGTATGAGGCGATTGGATATAAAAAATTAAACCCGGTTCAATTGATTAATAAGCTTATCCCTCAGGAGAAAAAGCAGGAAACCCAGGTTAAAGAGGAGATAGTTAAAGAAAAGAAGGTCGATAAGGGGATAAAGATCGAAGGAGTGGATAATATTTTAATACGTTTTGCCAAGTGTTGTTATCCCGTTCCCGGTGATGATATCATCGGTTATATTACCAGAGGAAGAGGGGTTACCATTCATCGGGCTGAATGTCCTAATCTAAAAAATTTTTCTCAGGAAGAAGAAAGATTTATCAAAGTTGATTGGCATGATACTGAAGATAATTCTTTCCCTGTTAATATTAAAATAATATCTACTGATAGAAAGAGTTTAATCTCTGATATATCAATGGTTCTTTCTAATCATAAAGCAGGAATTAAATATATTAAGGGTGTTGCCAATAAAAACAATGTGGCTATAATTAATTTAACTATTGCGGTAAACACGCTGGACCATTTAAAGGAGATTATGGCTCGTCTGAGGAGTCTTAAAGCTGTGAAAGAAGTTATAAGAATGGAAGGAGATTGAAAGGAGTAGATTATGAAGGCAGTAATCCAGAGGGTAAGCAGGGCTTCAGTAAGGATGGAAGGAAGAGAGATTGCCCGAATTGGTGAGGGAATACTGGTTTTATTGGGAGTAAAACAAGAGGACACTAAAAGAGAAGCCGAATTACTGGCCAAAAAAACAGCAAACTTACGTATCTTTAATGACGAACAGGAGAAGATGAACTTATCTTTGTTAGATATAAAGGGTGAAGCTTTAGTAGTATCACAATTTACCCTTTATGGGAATTGCAAGAAAGGCAGAAGACCCAGTTTCATAGATGCTGCTTTACCAGAAAAAGCTGATTTACTTTATCGGAACTATGTGCAATACTTAAAAGATTACCATATTACTGTTCAAACGGGCCAATTTCAAGCTATGATGCAGGTTGAATTAGTCAATGAAGGACCGGTTACTATTATTCTGGATAGTGCTGAGCTGTAAAGTATTAAATAATTTAGGGATAGATTATGAACAAAGATAATAAAAATATTTATTTAAAGAAAATCATTATGGGACCACTGGCTACTAATTGTTATCTTCTTAGTTGTAAAGAAACTAAAGAGGCAGTTGTTATTGATCCTGCAGAAGAAAGTGACGTTCTTTTACAGTTAATAGATGGAAATGGACTCCTTCTTAAATATATTATTAATACACATGGCCATGGCGACCATATTGGGGGTAACAAAATACTTAAAGAAAAATATTCAGCAAAACTATTAATACATAAATTAGATGAAAAAATGCTGATAGAACCTAAAAAGAATTTTTCATTTTATACGGGAATACCTCTTAAATCCCCTCTGCCTGATGAATATCTGCAAGATGGAATGGTTTTAGAAGTGGGAACCCTGCGACTTTTTATTATACATACACCCGGACATTCACCCGGAGGTGTCTCTATCAAAGTGGATGATATGATTTTTACAGGGGATACTTTATTTAGAGAGAGCATAGGCCGTACAGACTTTCCGGGAGGCTCTATGCCTGATTTAATGAACTCTATCAAAGAAAAGTTATTTATTTTTGATGGTTCCTGTGAAGTTTTGCCCGGCCATGGACCTGCTACAACTTTGATACATGAATTACAGAATAATCCATGGTTAAAATTGAAATAGTGTAAGTTCAATATATTTTAAAGGTGGAGGAAATTATGCTGTCCTATGATATTAAGGATATTAGTTTAGCCGAATCCGGTTTGAGACGAATAAAATGGGCCCAAAGCCAAATGCCAGTACTGAAGAATATAAAAAAACGTTTTGAGGCTGAAATACCATTAAAGAATATAAAAATTGCTGCCTGTCTTCACGTAACTACTGAGACTGCAAATCTGATGATTGCTTTAAAGGCAGGTGGGGCTAATCCTGTTTTATGTGCTTCTAATCCGTTAAGTACACAGGATGATGTGGCTGCATCTTTAGTGCAGCATTATGAAATACCCGTTTTCGCTATAAGAGGAATTGATCAAAAAGGATATTATAACCATATCAGCAGAACCCTGGATTGTGAACCAAATATCACTATGGATGATGGAGCTGATCTGGTTACCATGGTACATAATAGAAGAAAAGAGTTGATTGATAATATTATTGGTGGTACGGAAGAAACTACCACCGGTGTTATTCGTTTAAGAAGTATGGAAAAGGAAGGCGTTTTACAATATCCCATTATTGCTGTAAATGATGCCCTAACCAAACACCTTTTTGATAACAGATATGGAACAGGTCAGAGTACTATCGATGGTTTATTTAGGGCGACTAATATCTTGTTAGCAGGTAAAATTATGGTAATATGTGGTTACGGTTGGTGTGGTAGAGGAATAGCCAATAGAGCCAGAGGAATGGGAGCCAGAGTGATTATTACTGAAATTGATCCGTTGAAAGCTCTTGAGGCGATTATGGACGGATTCCAAGTAAATAGTATGAAAGAAGCTGCCGAAATTGGTGACATATTTATAACTTCAACTGGGAATAAAAACGTTATTAGTAAGCACGATTTTTTAAAAATGAAAAATGGGGCCATTCTGGCTAATGCAGGCCATTTTAATGTAGAAATTGATATACCTGCATTACAAGAATTAGCGGTAAAAACAGAGGTTATGCGGGACGGTATAGTTTCATATATTTTAAAGGATGAAAAGCAATTATTTTTGTTATTTGAAGGCAGACTGTTAAATCTTGCAGCAGCTGAAGGTCACCCAGCCAGTGTTATGGATATGAGTTTTGCCAATCAATCATTGTCAATTGAGTATTTAAATAAGGAGAAAGGCTCCTTATCTAAAATGGTCTATTCTGTTCCTCAAGATATTGATAAA
>Ga0116143_10006372_pt1 | contig 10306 bp, 18 predicted proteins | sample AD_UKC034_MetaG_FD_89745 | JGI IMG/M metagenome (GOLD analysis project Ga0116143, IMG submission 89745) | Active sludge microbial communities of municipal wastewater-treating anaerobic digesters from USA - AD_UKC034_MetaG | ecosystem: Engineered > Bioreactor > Anaerobic > Digestate | place: USA...
AGGAGCTCGCCGGCGTCGAGCTCGAGCTCGAGGAGCTCGAGGAGCTCGAGGAGCTCGCCGGCGTCGAGCTCGAGCTCGAGGGGCTCGAGGAGCTCGAGGAGCTCGCCGGCGTCGAGCTCGAGCGCGGCGGAGCGTCCAGCGGCGAGAACCGCCGCGCGCCGTTCCCGTGCGGGTGGCGTCGGTCGTACTCCTCGAGCCATTGGAGCTCGGCCGGCTTCAACGGCGGCCGCTTGTTCCGGAGGCGCGATGCCTTCACGCGGTCGCTCGAGCTCGCTTGGCCGTTCGGAGCTCGCGAGGTGATGACCCTCGGCGCGCTCGAGGGCGCCGGCGCCGGCGTCGCCCTGGCGCTCGAGGAGCTCGAGGAGCTCGCCGGCTTCCTCGAGCTCGCCGGCTTCCTCGAGCTCGAGCTCACCCCCTTCGCGCGAGTCATCGGATCTCGAGGCGCCAAGCGGCGGAGGGAGTCTCGCAAACGAGCGTGACCGGTCCGCGCTCCGCGATGCGCGCGTCGAGCCACGTCGCCCACGAGGGAGGCAACCCGTTCCCGCCGGGCAGCATCGCGGAGACCATCGCGATCAACTGCGGGATCCCTCGAGCTCCGCCCATCGCGGAGCATGCTTCGTCGAGCTCGGCCCACGTCGCGCGCGTCGTGTTCTCGCTCGAGCTCGAGCTCGAGCTCGCGCTCGAGGTGCTCGCGTCATCCGTCGTCGGAACCATCGTCGGCGTGTTCGGCATGGCTCCGAGGGTAGAAGAAAAGCGGACTTTCGGACACCGAAGGGCACTTTCGGACACTTTCGGGCACTTGCTCGAGCTCGAGCTCGCCGCGCACGCTCGAGGCATGGACAGCAAGGCGCTTCTCGGGCTCGCGGTCTCGTTCGCAACCGTCGTCGTGTTCCTGACGTTGCTCGAGCTCATGCGGCGCCGCGGCGTCGATCCGGTCGCGCGTCTCGCCGATGTCGTCATGCCTCCGCGCATGGCGCCGAGCTCGGACGCGCCGCGCCTCGCCGCGGGTGACGCCGCGGCCGCAGTCGAGACACGAGCAACCGCGACCGCGTGAGCGGCGCCGAAGGAGAGACCCCATGGGAGATTGCGTTCCGTCGATCGCCGCTGCGCTCCGCGCGTGCATGCCTTGCCCCGCGGCGCCTCCAACGCGCCACTGGATCCTCGCCGACCGCGTGAGCGAGTCTCGCGCGCAGCCTGGATACACGATCGACGTGCGAATCAACGGCGTTCCGGCGCGCGATTCGCTCGGACGCATCGCGCACGTTCGCGGGATCTTCATCTTCGCGAACGGCATCTTCGACGCCACGCCGAGCTCGGGCCCGGTGAGCGCGTACCAGCTTCGCTCGCTCATCCAAGCGATCTTCCTCGAGGACGTGACGGGGCATGCGTTCTGGGCCGCCATCGACGCGCGGAACCTCCTCGACGACGTGTTCTTCCGTCACTGGAGCTCGCTCGACTTCCCCTACCTCGCGGCCGGAACGCAGACCGGCGCGAACGCGCCGATCGACGCGACGCAGACGGCCGACTACGGCCTTCCGCTGTTCCCCAACGGCGCCACGGGCTACTCGGCGCCGATCGGGTTCTATCACCCGCTCGTGACCCTCGGGCCCGGCATGAACCCGCTCGCCGGCCTGATCCCGCTCGCCGCGTTGCAGCGTCGCAGCGGACAGGGCTCGCTCCGCTTCAAGCTCGGGACCGTCATCGCCGGCGCGCCCGCCGGAATCACGTTCACCGGCGTGGAGAACGGCGAGGGGAACGCGGGCCTCGACGTGTGGCTCGACGTGGTCTACCTGCCGGCGCTCGCAGTCGGTCCGGCGTGGAACCTCGACAGCTACACGCTTCCCGACTCGAGCGGCATCCTTCAGCGCCCCGAGGATGCGACGGAGCACGTCCAGATCCGCTACTTCCCCGAGGACGTTCCGGGCGGCACGCTGAACGGGCAAGAGGCCTGCAACAACCTCGACAACCTCACGCTCCGGATCGCCGGCTTCACCGAGATGGACGGCCTTTCGATCTTCGATGCGCGCACGCGGTCTCTCATGTTCGCGGCGAGCGAGCGTGACTCCGCGCTCATCCGAGCGAACGCGAAGAACGACCTTCCGCTCTACAACCCCGCACCGGGGGGGCCCCCCAACCTGACGGCGCTCGTGCTCGTGCCCTACCGTCAAGCGGGCATGGGCGAGGCGGCCGGCGATCTCAACTACAAGTGGTCCACGATGGGAGGCAACTCCTTCGTGCGCTACCTGCATCGCACCGTGGGGTGCAACGAGAAGGAGCGAGTCAACGCGATGGCCGAAGCCGTCGAGTGCGATCCGTGCTCCAAGACCATCCCGACCGATGCGCGCGGCAACGCGGCCGCGAACGGCACCACCAAGGCAACGCTCCTCGTTCTCGACCCCCAGGCGCGCGGCGTCTGATGTTCTCCGAGCTCGACGGCGTTCTCGCGATGCTCGCGCTCGTGGCCGCCGTTCTCGTGTGGCTCGCGCTCGAGATTCGACGGCTTCACGATCGCATCGCACCGCTCGCAGAGTCGCGCGTGGTGCGTGCTCTCTCGGAGGTGTGAACGTGCCGAAGTGGCTTCCGTGGGTAGGGCTCGCGACGGTCGCGGTAGCGATCGCCGCGTACCTGTTCCCGAAGCTCGCGCGCAGCTACGGCTTGTCGCAGGCGCTCTCACGATGCGCCGAGCTCCAAGCCCAGCGCGCACAACTCGCGGTCCAAGGCACGGACCCCGTCACGCTCGCGCGCCTCGACTCGGAGATCCGCGCGTGCTCGCAGACCGCGCAATCGCTCGGCGCCGAGCTCGACCTTGGCGACGTGACGCTTGAGGCATGCGTCGCGAAGCTCGAGCAGATCAACCAGGAATGGGCGCACTACCGTTCAACCGAGTACTCGGACGCGGTGAAGCGGAACAACACCCGCTCCGCGATGCTTCGCTTCGGCGAGGAAGCCGCGCGATGCGCGTCCGGCGCCGTCGAGGATGCGGAGAGCGTCGCGAGCCTCGACCGCATCCGAGCGGCTCTCTCGAAGGGCATCGACGAGGCGGAAGCGCACGAGCGTTGCTACCTCTCCGATGGTTCGGGGTGCGGCCGCTTCGGCCTGAACGAGCCGCACGGCAACGACAAGGCGGCCGACGAACGGCAACGCGTGATCGAGCCGCTCAGGCTCGCGCATGAAGCGGCAACCGCGAAGCGCGACGCGCTCCGCTCGAGCGCGCCGGCCCCTGGCGCTCAGACAACGAACGCGGGAGCATCGGCAGCATGAACAGCGGCAACGCGGTAGCCATCGGCGCGATCGTGCTCCTCATCGTGGGCGCGTTCATCTTCTACCAGCAACAGCAAGCGGCCGCGGCCGCGGCCGCGCAGGGCCGCACGCTCGGAGGCGCCATCGCGAACACGATCGGCGGCATCGGGAACATCGTCGGCGCCGCCGTGAACATGGGCGCGAGCGGAAGCGGAGGGACGGCGTGATGCGCGGCTTCAAGCGTGGTGGCGGACCGTTCCCGCCGTCCGAGAAGGCGAGCGCGCGCGCGCTCGAGAAGGCAGCGCGCGGGCTCCTCGAGCTCGAGCGGCGCGAGCTCGCAGCGCAAGAGGCGCTCGCGCGTGCCGAGAAGCTCGAGAGCGAGCTCGCGCGCGTTCGCGCGGAGCTCGAGGAGGCGCGCGCCGAGCTCGCTCGGAGGCCGGCATGAAGCCGACAACGCTCCTCGCGATCGTGGCCGCCGTCGCCGGCGTCGCGTTCATCGCATGGCTCGCCACGCGGCCGCGCGGAACGACCGCGGGCACGCTCGGAGAGGGCACGACAGCCGAGGGCACGACGGGCGAAGGGAGCGAGCGCGCAGCCTCCGCCGGACGCGCCACGCGCGCCTTCGGAACGGCGCTCACGGAAGCGGCCGCAGGCATCGCGGAGCTCGCATCGTGACGCGGGTTCTTCTCGCGCTCGCCGCGGTCGCCGGCGTCGTTGCCGGCGCCTGGTACGCGGCGCGAGCTCGAGCTCGAGCGGCAACCGAGCTCGCGCCTCGCTCGACGGAGGATGTTCTCCGCGATGCGAGCTCGAGCGGCGTCGCACGATGGCGCGCCGGCGTGGTGCGCGCAGCGGAGGCGTACCGCGCCGCGCTCGAGGAGCTCACGACGGCGATCCCGGCATGGTCCGATGGTCCGGAGGCGCTCCGCGTCGCCGGCGTGTTCCGCGATGCGGCGAGCGTCGAGGGCGCGAGCTCGCTCCGCTTCCGTGCGTGGTTCCTTCCGAGCTCGCCGGCGCCGAGCTCCGCGATCGTGGCGGACGCCGGCGCGCTCGAGCTCGCGCGCGCGGCCGCGGCCGCGCTCGCCAGCGTGCGATCGGCGCTCGCGATCGAACCGTCCGAGCTCGCGCCGGAGCTCTCGAGCTCGGCGCCGCCGGCGGAGCTCACGCCGGCGGAAGCCAGCGCGGCGAGCTCCTCGAGCTCGAGCTCGAGCGGCTCGAGCTCCTCGAGCTCCTCGGGCGTCCGCACGAACACCGCCACGCGTGAAGGCATCGCGCGTCCGGGCATCATCCCGCTTCCCCCGACTCTCTCTCTCGTGCGGTGAACATGAACCCGTCCACGTTGAAGCTCCTCGGTATCGTCGTCGCCGTCGTGGTGGCGATCAACCTGCTCTCGTTCTTCCTCGCGCGTCGCGTGCTCGCGATGCCGTCGAGCTCGAGCTCGACCGATCGCGAGGGACCGACCGGCGGAGGGCGTTGACGTGGCGACGCGCGCAGCGATGGAAGCGAGCTCCTCGAGCTCGAGCTCGAGCTCGAGCGGCTACGGTGCGGCCGCGCTCGAGGCGTTGATGTGCGCGCTCATCCCTGGGCCGTGCGTGGCGCGCGCGGCCGCGAACGCGCACGCCGAAGCGGAAGCCACGGCGGCGAGCGCGCGCCTCGAGCTCGAGCGACGAGCGGCGGAGGCAACGACGGCGGCCGCCGGCGGAGCTCGCGGGCTGTTCGCGGGGCTCGGCGATACCATCGTCGAGGGCATCGAAGCATCGGCGGAGCCCATCGAATCGCAGGCGAGCGCGGCGCGCTACATCGCGGTTGCGGTCGCCGTCGTCGTCGTGGCGATCGTCATCGCGGTGATCGTCGTCGCCGTGAGGACCGCGTGAGCGCGATCGGCGCCATGCTCGCCGCCGGCGTGCCTCCGTTCGGACTCGGGTACTACGCGCGCGAGGCAATCGAGCCGCGGCCGGCGTGGCGCTTCGTTGCCGTCAACGCGTGGCGCTCCGATGCGCGCGAGCTCGTGGCCCAGGCGCGCGAGCGCGGCGCCGCTGCATGGCTCTACGGCACGCCGGAACACTTCCGGCCCGACACGTTCCGCGATGGTCTCGCGCGCCTCGAGCGGCTCGCCGGCGAGCTCGAGGGAGTCACCGGCGTGATCGCAGACCCCGAGGGCGAGTGGCCGGAGCTCTCGAGCTCGAGGCGCGCCGAGCTCGCGGCGGAGCTCGGCGCCGGGCTCGGCGCGCTCGCCCGATCGACGCGCGTCGGCGTGACGTCCTATCCATCGTGGCCCGGTCTCGAGGAGCTCGCGCGCGCGGCCGGTCGTGGCGTGTGGGGCTCGCCGCAAATCTACGGGCGCACCGCGAACGACGCTGAGACGTTCGCGCGATGGTTCGACATGTGGCGCGCTCACTTCGGCGCGCGCTGCATCCCGTCGATCGCAGGTTGGGCGAGCTCGCCGGGGCTCGCGAACGCCGAAGGGTTCCGCGCGTACCTCGCGCGCCTTCCTCGAGCGGCCGGCGCGATCGCATGGGATGCGACGGGCCGCATGCCGTCCTACATCGCCGATGCGCTCGAGGCGTACAGCCCCGGAGGCTCCGAGCTCGGCACGGCCGGCGCCGCGCTCCTCGTTCTCGCGCAGCATCCTCCGTTCATGCTCGCGATCGTCGTCGTCGTCGTGGCGGTTGCGGCCGCCGTCGTGGGGGCGCGCTGATGCACACGTCACGATGTCTCACGCCGGGCGCGTTCATGCCGACGATCGTCGCTCCGCTTCCCAACGAGCAGACCCCGTGTCCCGCGAACGTCGCGACTCCGATCGGCACGCTCACGCGGCGCCACGCGTTGTGGGTCACGTTCTCGTCGCTTGCCGGGAACGGTCCTTTCGCGATCGTCGAGATTCAATACGCCGGCCGGCCTTCGGTGTTCGTGACCGTCGGCGGCCTTCCCTACGCGCGGATTCTCGTGTCGGAGGATGCCGCGGGCTGCATCGTGTCGCCGGCGTCGGATGCCGTCGTGTGGCGTGAGGAGATGCGAGACTTCGACGCGGAGCCCTGCCGATGACGGACCGAAACCTCGCATGGCTCGCGCTCGCGGTCGCCGGCGTCGCGCTCGCGGTCGCCGTGCTCCACGCGTTGACGCGCGACACGTCGAACGGTGGCATCGCTCACTCGCGCGGCTTCACAAGCGGGAGCGGAGGCCTTCCCTCGTTCGACTGGACGCGCCGGCCGGAACGATGGCGCGCCGCCGTCGAGGCTACGTCCGGCGTCCAGCGCGCCGAGCTCGCGCCGGCCGGCGCGCGCCTCGAGCCCGGAACGATCACGCCGCGCCGCGACGAGATCACGCCGGCCGGTCTCGCTCCGCTCGACGTGGGCGCCGTCGCGTGAGGGAGACGCGCCCGGAACCGTCGAGCTCCTCGAGCTCCTCGAGCTCGAGCTCGAGCTCGAGCTCGCCCCGTGCCTTCCCCCCGCACGTCGGCGGCCGCTCGAGCTCGAGCTCGAGGAGCTCGAGGAGCTCGAGGAAGGGCGCGCCGCGGCGCGTTTGGCTCCCGGCGGGGCCCCGGTGTAGGCTCGGCCGACAACCGTAAAACACGGGCCCCGCGACGCTAGTAACGTCCGGGGCCCTGGAACCACGAGGCAACCGTGATTCACGAGAAACGTAGCACACAAGCCCCCGCAGTTTCGGAAACTGCATCCTCCGAGGAAACTGCGTTCCTGCACTCTCACGAAGTGCTCGTGAGCGTGCGGCTTGTCGTTCGGTCGAACCTTCCCGCGTACACGCGCGAGGAAGCGGAAGCCTTCGCGGTCGTTCTCGCGTGCGAGCTCAACCGATGGGCGCCGCATGCGGAAGTGATCGGCGTGGACGCCGGGCCAGCCGCGCCCGAAGGGCACGGCGCGCGCCGCACGGGTGGCGCATGAGCTCGCCGCGCGTGTCACCGACCGTGACGGACTGGATCTGGTATGGGCGCGAGCTCGAGCGGCACGCGGCGCGAGCTCACGAGGCGCGGCGCGAGCTCGAGGAGCTCGAGCGCGAGCTCGCCGCGGTCGCGAGTCGATGCCGCAACCGCGCGCGCGGCCGCGGGCTGTCACGCGAGGAGCTCGCCGCCCTGGCGCTCGAGCTCGAGCGCATCGTCGAGGAGCGGAGGAAGCCGAAGGATGCTCCGCCGGCGGAGGCGCCGGACAACGTGCGCCAGCTTTGGATCCCAGGTACGCGCCGATGACGGTCCGGGGGGAGGACAACGACGCGCCGGCGCCGGCGCCGCCCGAGCTCCTCGAGCTCCTCGCCCGCTTGCGCTCGAGCTCCTCGAGCTCGCCCTCGAGCTCCTCGCCTTCGTTGCCGCGGCCGCGCTCCTCGAGCTTGCCCTCGAGCTCCTCGCCCTCGAGCTCGAGCTCGAGCTCGCCCTCGCGCGCCGGCGAGCTCCTCGAGCGTGAGCTCGCGAGCTCCTCGAGCTCGAGGCAGCAACGGCGCGCGCGAGCTCGAGCGGCCGCGAAGGACGAGCGCGCGAAGCGGCGCGCCGCGTTCCGCGCGTCGCTCGAGGCGCGCGGCGCGAGCGGTTGCAAGCCTCGGGACTTCCCCGCTCGTGTCGTTGCCGGCGTGCGCGCGATCTTCGACAACCGCACCGGCGCCGAAGCGCGGCGCGCGCTCGCGCGCCTTCCTCGTGACTTCCGCCGGCCCGTCGAGGAGCTCGCGCGCCATCCTCGCGAGGGGCGCGAGCTCCCCGCGACACTTCACCATCGGTGGTCGCGCTGGATCGTCGCGTGTGCGTGGCTCGTGTGGGCGCTCCGCCGGCGCTCGAACCGTAACGGCATGCGCGCAGTCGTTGACGGGTACACGCAACCGATGATCTGCGGGCTGTTTGTGAACGCCACGACGGGAGAGGCCTACTCGCGCTCGCGCTTGTTCGCGAGCTCCTACCGGGCCGGCTCGACGGAGTGCGGTCCGATGTACGCGTTGAAGCGGCGCGGCTTGCTCCACTACGCGCAGCCGCGGACGTGGGATGCCTCGCCGCGGTTCATCGGGCCGCCGAAGGAAGGCACCGGGCGCCGCTTCGCGTTCGGGATCTTCTGGATCCCGCTCGAGGCGCCCTCGAGCTCCGCACCGAGTTAGCTCGCTCGAGCTCGAGCTCGCATCCGGGTAGCCCGGAGGGCGAGCTCCGTCCGTCGCGCTTCCAACCTGAAACGTTGTTCAGCGAAACAGGCGCCGGCGAGCTCCTCGAGCTCGCGCCGGCGAGCTCCTCGAGCGTGAGCAAATCGGCTTGCACGGCGCTCCGAATCTGCGACGCGCGCGCGCGCATGCGGGCGCGCGGGCTCGGAGCCTTTGTGTGCAACGGTTGCGGTCTCTCTGTTCCTTCGGAAACAGGTAGGGCGCCGCGCGAGCGCGCGCCTACCAGCAAAAGCGGCGCGCCGGCGCGGCCGGCGCCGTCTTTCCGAGGGCGCGCCATGCGGCGCGCGAGGCGCGCTCCGCGCGCGGGCTCGTAGGGAGGCAGAGCACCGCGCGTGCCTACTTGCGACGGCTCGAGGAGCTCGCCGGCGCCTTCCTGGCGCTCGCCGGCGCCTTCCTGGCGCTCGAGGAGCTCGCGAGCGGCTCGAGCCCCGCGGCGAGCCCGGACGCGCCGCACGCGGCCGCCAGCGCGTCCAGCGCGGCCGCCGTGGTCCAGCATCGCGCGCCGAGCTCGAGGCCGGCGAGGCGCCCGCTCCGGATCCACCGGCGGAGCGTGCGCGGGTGAACGCCGAGCGCGCGCGCGGCCGCCGGCGCCGTGAGCAAGCGCGGCGAGCTCGAGGAGCTCGAGGAGCTCGCCGGCGGACCCGTGCGCGGCGGAGTCATCGCCGGAGCTCGTACGGTGGCACCCGCACGAGGCCGAGCTCGACGTGCCAGCCCGGCTCGCCCGCGGCGAGCCGTCGCGCGGCTTCCTGCACTTGGTCCGCGAGCTCGCGGCCGCCGAGCTCCGCCACGGCGCGCGAGTCGAGATCACCGACGATCGCATACAGGCGGAGCGTGCGCGCTTGCTCCGTGATCGTTCGCGAGAGAAGCGAGATCCGTTGCGTGTCGCACCACAACGCGACCTTGAAGTGACGCCACGCGGTAGCGCAATCCTCGAGCGCATCGGAGAGGCGCGATCCGTTCGGCGCGATGCGATGCGCCTCCGGAAGCGCGACCCCCGCGAGCTCGCGCCGGTCGCGTGCCCATCGGCACGCATCCTCCGCCGCTTGCACTGCATCGCGAGGGCGCACGATCACGAGGCGCGCGCCCTCCTCGACGTATCGGGCCGCGGTCGCCACGTCGAATGCGCCAGCGTCGCCACGTTCCCATTCGTGCATGCGGTCGATCACGATGACGGGCACGCCGGCGCGCGCCGCTTCGCAGACTTCGCGCCGCACGCCGAAGGTCTTACCGGCGCCGCTCACGCCGACCGAGAGACGGATGCCAGCCACGATCACGCGACGGCCCCCGCATGCGACCCGTTCGCGGCCGCCGAGCTCCTCGAGCTCGAGCTCGAGCTCGCGAACATCGGAGGCCGGACCACTGGCGCCGAGCGAACGCGGAGCGCGAAGCCTCCGAGCGCGAACGTCAACGCGAAGAGATCATCCCAACCGCTCGCCCAACCGGCGCGCCTGTAGGCAACCTCGGCCAGCGCACGGCCTAGTTGATCGATCTCCGCTTGCGGCGGAGGCGCGAGCTCGCGACCCCACAAGCGCGCCGCGAACGTGAGCAGTCCGAGAAGCGCGCCCGCCATCCCTCGCGCGCCGTCTTCCGTCATGCGCGGATACACCGGCTTGCCCGTGATGCCGCATGCCTGAACGCCGTTCATGCCGGTGCATCGCGGACAGTCCTTGATCGTGCAGCGCGTTCCGATGGGCATCGACACGATCGACGCCGGTTGCAGCGGCGGAGGCGCGGCCGGCGTCGAGTAGGACGGCGGCGGAGCGTGCGGAAACTCGAGCACACGGAACGGCGCATCCGGCGAGCTCGAGGAGCTCGAGGAGCTCGCCGGCGTCGAGCTCGAGCTCGAGGAGCTCGAGGAGCTCGAGGAGCTCGCCGGCGTCGAGCTCGAGCTCGAGGGGCTCGAGGAGCTCGAGGAGCTCGCCGG
>Ga0116143_10006377_pt1 | contig 10299 bp, 7 predicted proteins | sample AD_UKC034_MetaG_FD_89745 | JGI IMG/M metagenome (GOLD analysis project Ga0116143, IMG submission 89745) | Active sludge microbial communities of municipal wastewater-treating anaerobic digesters from USA - AD_UKC034_MetaG | ecosystem: Engineered > Bioreactor > Anaerobic > Digestate | place: USA...
ACTCACATCTTCACCTCAACCTCGGCGAGGTATCCAATCTTAAAAAACGGAACAATCAGGTAAACTCGAGAACAATTTTTACATATGAATGATTCGCGGTGATTAGGCAAGTGAAAGCACTGCTAAATCAACTCTATAGTTCCTTCGCGATCTGAATAAAAACCTTGTCTGATAATACGCAATTGAGCAGCGTGCTCTTTTTCCATTGATAGTGTCTTTGTAAGCAGTGCATCTGGGCGCAACATCTTGCCATTAACTGCGGCACAAAGGAGCAAGATGCTAACCTCATCATCCGATGTTACATCAACTTGAAAATTAATAACACCGGTTTGACTGCCGTTGTCTGATTGCCACAAATTGTGCAGGGAATTCCGCACCTGTTCCAAGTCAGTTGTGTGATAAAATGGAGAAGCTATCTTCGGAATTACAACTTGGTATCTGACAGACGCCGTAGAACTCTCGATTGATGCGGTTTTGATTGGGATCGATTTGATGTTGCGAACTTCAATACCTTGAGGAAGCTCGGAATTCAATCGGTGCTTTACATCCTCGGGGAGAACTGTCGTGATCAGACGCAAATCTGCATACTCTGAGAGGGATTCAAATCCAACAGGCAGGGCAGGACCAAAGGATATCCGTGGGTGTGGATTAAACCCGCGCGAAAAAGCGATTGGGATTTCTGCACGGCGCAGAGCCAAAGAAAAAATTCTGACGAGATCTAAATGCGATAAGTATTTGACTATTCCCAATCTCTGGTATGAGATCCGTAGGGCGGAGACTGGTTCAGACTCTGCGAGTGACTTGTGTTGGACGTGTAACGTCTGAGGACTGGTCTCGGTCATTATTGAGTTATAAAGCCCTTCCGCTCTCTGATCATTACTCTGTTTAATAAAACGATCAAAATCGTTTTGAATGAATTCCTTCCGGCTGGGTGTGCTAAGGTGATCCCATGCGAGGAGCTGCGATTGTGTGTAGTTAGCTTCGGAATACTCACGCGGATCAATATCGGCAGACACAAAGGATTGATTCCACAGTTGAGGGTTAAATGTTTCTGACCAATTATCAAATCTGCAACCAAGCCGCCATGCAGACAGTAATACTTTCAAAATTCGACGATCTCCACGCGCGAATACAGCTTCCAGGTAACTCATGGCAGGATCCGTTGGTTTAAACGCAATGGATTTGGATTTTAACAAATTTGATAAATACAGACGTCTCTCGAGAAGCTGTTCATAAGGCATTTGTCCAATCCATTGGAAAGGCGTGTGAGGTTTGGGGACGAAGAACGAGACGGATACATTTAAATGAAGCTTCCTGCGCATATTTCTGCTGACATTCAAAATTTTCCGGCATAATCCATCGATACACTGCAAATCAATATCAGTTTCTGTTGGGAGTCCTGCCATAAAATATAACTTTAGCAAATTCCAGCCCATTGTTGCAGCATTCGCTGCACTCACCAACACATCAGATTCTTTTATATCTTTATGAAGTAATGCGCGGAGCCTGTCAGAACCCGCTTCGGGTGCAATCGTAAACCCAGTTTTTCGGCTTGATTGTATGAGTCGTGCAAGCTCGGAACTTATTCCATCTGGGCGGATCGAGGGAATTGACACTGAGATGTGCCTGTCGATGCCCCAATGCAACAGATGTTCAATTACATGGTTCAAATGCGGATAATCTACAATATTACACGCGGAGAGTGAAATTTCCTGATGTCCGGTATTCATAAGAGCTGATTTGGCCAGCTCTAAAACCTTTTCAGGAGAACGGAACCTTAGGGGTTTGGACATTGTGGAAAACGGGCAGAATCTGCAAAAATGCTTGCAGCCTCGTGCCACCTCCATGGTGATTCTATCATGAATAACGCGGCTGCATGGAACTAAGGGTTTGTCGGGAAAGGGACTCTCTTCGAGATCCCGGACCAAACGTCTCTCGATAAAGGGAGATGGCTGTTCGGGCGCAACTTCCATCTTTGTCAAACTTGCTCCGATTCCATACATGGGAGTAAAAAATTGAGGAACATACATCCCCTTAATTTGTGCGAGTTCACGTAACAAATCCCTTTTGTCACCACCGAGTTGACGCTGCAAAGTAGAAAGGATCTCTACCAAAGCAACTTCGCCGTCTCCCAAGAGGAAGGCATCAAAAATGTCGGCAATCGGTTCCGGATTGTTTGTGCATGGCCCCCCACCAATTATCAATGGCGAAGAGCGATCTCGGTCTTGGCTGAGGAGAGGGATCCTTCCCAAGGACAACATCGTCAGTACGTTTGTGTAACAGAGTTCATGTTGGAGGGTGAAGCCAATTGCATCAAAATCATCAAGCAAGATGTGGTGATCCAGACTACGTAAAGACTCTCCTCGCTTCCGCACTTCCGCCTCAAAATCAGGCCATGGTGTAAAACACCTATCGACAAGAAGGTTCGGTGTCTGAGTTGCGATGCTATATAAAATCTGAAATCCTAAATTAGACATGCCTACTTCGTACACGTCTGGAAACGCTAACAAAAACTTCAATCTCGGTCGGATGGGCTTCTTTGCTACGAACCAATCGTTACCTATATATCGGTTAGGTTTAGTTATTGTGTTAAGTATCTGTTCAAGGTTTTTGATCGTATCCATATCAGCTCCAGGTGGCCTGGTGTGTGTTTTCGGCTAAATGATAAGCCCCAGATGTGCTCATCCGCTCCAGTTTAACCTGTCCGCTCAGGTGCGGCATACGCCAACACTGAGCACCACACCCAAACATATCATGTTAGTAAGGATTGATGATCCGCCGTAGCTCATAAAAGGAAGCGTGATCCCGGTGATCGGTAACAGCCCCACGATCATGCCTGCATTGATGATGAACTGCAATGCGAAAAGTGTGCAAACCCCAGTGACAGCAAGCAAACCTGAAGCTCCAGATGCCATTCGAGCGATCTTGAGGCCACGCCATAACCAGACGATATAAAGAGAAAACAATCCGAAAATACCTATGAATCCCCATTCCTCGGCAAAAACAGCTAGTATGAAATCGGTATGCTTTGCTGGGAGAAATTCAAGTTTTGCTTGCGTGCCATTTAAATACCCTCTCCCCCAAAAGCCTCCGGAACCAATGGCAACTTTGGACTGACGCAATTGCCAACCTGTCTCTTGACTGTTCTCGCCTTGCCGGGTGAAACCGACCAGTCTTTCATATTGGTAAGGCTTCAAGACCGATTGGGCTGTGAAAAAGCCGACAAGGCTACCTAAAATAATAATTCCTAAAATTTTCTTGTAATCGTATCCAGCGATGAAAATCTGAGCAATAAAGACCGGAACAAGCAAAAGCGCTGTCCCGAGATCCGGTTGTTTTAGGATAAGACCGAGTCCCACAAAAAAGCCAGCAATCGGTGAGAGAAAATCGCGTACTTTTACATCAGCAAGCTGTCTGCCCCTAAAGTGATGGGCAACCCGCAATATCAGAGCGAACTTGAGAAATTCTGATGGAGTAATTGTGGGGAGTATCCAAATTTTCAGATAACGGTCCACCTTTCCACCCACGCCTCCTTTTATCTCGAGATACAACAACAGTCCGATCGAGAACCAAAAGAGCAGAGACTGATAAGGTAAAATTCTCCTATAGTCAACAATCACGATGCCCGCAGCTATCATAATTCCAATAATGATATAAAGGGATTGCCTTTCAACAAAATGCCTGTGTGATGTGAGATATGTAGCGCTATATATCGACATAATCCCGATGATCGCGATGAGCACTGTAGTTGTTAACAGAATCCAATCAAGATTCCACACTGCCTGGCGCTCAAGACGGCTCATAGAGCTGCTCCTGAAAGTTGTGGAGTGCTTTGGTCAACTCGACCCAAGTAGAACGTATAAATTTCTTTCGCTAACTCTAATTTTTTGCGTGCGCCAACTTTACCACCGTGATTCAGCAATACGATTAGCGCAAGTTTCGGATCATCTACCGGCGCAAATGATACGAACCAGGCATGATCACGTAAACGTTCTGGAAGCTGATCATCTGGAATGTTTCGTTTACTCTGACTTGCGACTTGCGCTGTGCCTGTTTTCCCCGCGATATTAAGGCCTGGAACAGCTACTCGTGTGGCCGTTCCTCCATCATTGACGACAGCCCACATAGCTTTCTTAATAATCGTGATTGTCTCCGGTTTTAAATGCAGATCAGCATCAATTGTGGATTCAACAACAATCGGTTCTCCTTTATTCGGCGGAATATACTTACTAACTAAACGAGGAACATAGCGCCTGCCATTTCCGGCAATTGTGGTGGCAATGTTTAGAGCTTGCAGGGGAGTGATCGCGATCTCTCCTTGGCCGATAGATAAACTGACTGTGTCTCCAGGAAACCAATCAAAACCCAAACGCTTACGCCGCTCTTCCAAATATCGGGGATCGGGTACGCGCCCAGTAAATTCATAAGGCAGCTGAATTCCTGTCAACCGTCCGAACCCAAATTGCTGGGCATAATCTGCAATAGTGTTCACTCCCAACCGCTGTCCCAAGTTATAGAAAAAGACATTGCAACTTATCCGTATAGCGTCGTGAATGCTAACGGTTCCATGTCCACCAGATTTCCAACATCGAAAAGCGTGGCTCCCAAGAAAGAACGTTCCGCTACAGGAGAAACCTGAGCGTTCTTTGATCGTATCCGTCTCGAGTCCTGCCGTTGCCATAACAATTTTGAACATTGAGCCAGGGGGATATGCATCCTGGATAGCTCGATTTCTCAGGGGACGATGGGGATTTCTCGATATCTCTTGGATCAATGCTGCCCCTCCTCCCGAAGAGAAGATATTCGGATCAAAAGCCGGGCTATTGACAAGAGCCAGGATTTCTCCATTGCGGGGATCTTGGGCAATCACAACACCTGCGTGTTGCGTCATCAGCCCTTCGATATACTGCTGTAATTCCATGTCCAAGGTCGTATAAACCCGGTATCCAGGTACAGGAGGATGGGCCTGCGGATGATACAACTCTTTCAGAACACGCCCATGTGCGTTGACTTCGACATATTTTTCACCGCGTTCACCACGCAGAAATTGGTCGAGATTCTTCTCTAAGCCCATTTTTCCGATTAAATCATCGAAATAATACCCCTCTTCTTTGAGCGTTTTTAGTTCGTTCGATGTTATCGCTCCGATGTAACCAAGCGTATTTGCCGCAAGAGATTGTAAACGGTATGCTCTCCGGGGCCGGAGGGATAAATCCACACCCGGTAGCTCATGCTTGTGCGCTTCTATGGTCGCTAACTCTCCAAATGTGAGATGACGTTTAATCGTTACTGGTTGAAAAACACGATATCCAACTTCTTTAATTTTCTGCCGCGCAAACTCAATATCGAGATTCACTAATGTGCAAAGTCGATGTAATACCTCATCGAGGGGAACACCACCCAAATCCTCCAGAACAAGTGTAAGATCATAGCTTGCTTGGTTATTGACAAGTATTCTGCCGTGCCGGTCACAAATTTCTCCCCGAAATGCTGGTTCCCGGAGGAGGCGGCTTCGGTTTGTCTCCGCAAGCGTGAGATAGTACTGCTGGTTAACAATTTGCAGAAACCAGAAGCGCATTGCGATTAACAACGCCGAAAGCGCGAAAAAAGCAAAGAGCCCAGTGATTCGGCGACTTGCACCAATCAGGTCAGCGACTTCTTGGTTCCAGCCATATTCCGGAATGGGCATCGGATCCTCCGCTTCGTTCACCGGGTAGTAGGAGTTTCAAGATGTAGCGGCGAGTGCCAAGAAAGATTAGAAATAGGGTCAATACTTCTGTTAATAGCTGAAAGACAACTTCTGGGTATCGGATGAGGGAATGACCCAATAGCAAAAATCTAAGTCCGATATGGAGAGCAAATTGCAGGAGCACTGCAAAAAGCAAGGCGAGTAGTTGGGCTAGGCGATTCTCCGGAATGATTCTTTGACCGAGTATCCCAAGGATACACACGATTAATGATTTCGAAAAAGCGTGAAATCCCAATGTCCCCAGGCTAATACAGTCCAATATCAAGCCAACAAGAAACGCCACAACCATGGTGCCCTGTCCACCGCGATACAGCGCCAGTAAGGTCAACGGGACTAAAGATAAATCTGGCCTGAAGTATGGGATAGGTATTTGGGAAATTAAAGAAACCTGTAACAATAATGTTATCCCGACTAAAAGCGACTCTTTACTTCGTGGCCAAGTCATCTCGTGGCTCAGCAATGGCAGGGAGGAAATCATCGCTTTCCAATAGGATGGCAACCTCCTCTAACCGCGAGAATTCGACAGATGGTCGGACAGTGACTGCTTGGAAGAGCGATTCTGGCAGCTTCTCAATGGACGTGACAATGCCGACGACTAGACCGTGTGGAAATACTCTGTCCAAACCTGATGTTACGACGACCTCCGCGGGTTGAGTTTGTGCTGATTTGTCAATGAATCGAAGAAGGAATTCACGCCCCTCGCCTTGCCCCGACAGCAAAGCATGTGTCCGCGATTGTTGAAGCAAGACTGCGGCAGAACTGTCAGGATGCAACAGCGTTTGAACTTGGCTCGTTGTTGCGGTGACGCTTACTATCTGCCCCACGACTCCCATGTCTGTTACGACGCACATACCACAAATAACGCCATCTCGGTCGCCACGGTCGAGGATCAAACTGGACGACCATGCTGAAGGATCACGGGCAATCACTTTTGCCACAAGGCTTGAAAACCCCGATGTAAACCGGAACTCGAATAACTTTCGATATCGTTCATTCGCCAGCGCCATTTCTTGATACGAATTCAGTTCCCAGGTTAACTGCGAGATCCGCCGGCGGAGCAATTCGTTCTCTTTGTTTACTCCAATCAGGTTTATATAATTCTCGTAACTCTCTCTGATCAGGCGCAACAATCTATTTGAGATATCGAGCAAGGGCCCCGTAATCCTTAAAACAGCGCGAGGTAGCAAACTTGATCGGTTATTGTTTTCGAGATGCCCTGCATACAAGAGAAACGCCACCGTCAATAATAGAATTGGCAGGAAAAACGATTTGAGTGTGGAACGGCCCTTGATCATCAGGGTTATTTTACCGAAACTCTCTTCAATAAATCTAATTCATCAAGCATTTTACCCACTCCACGCACAACGCACGTCAATGGATCTTCAGCTACGGTGACAGGAAGACCGGTTTCTTCACGTAACCGCACATCCAATTTTTTAAGGAGCGCTCCTCCTCCAGTTAGAACAATTCCCTTATCAACAATATCTGCTGATAACTCCGGTGGAGTCCTTTCTAAGGCAGTTTTAACAACATCTTGAATGCTTGCAACAGACTCGGCTAAAGCCTCGCGCACCTCACTCGAAGTCACAACGATAGTCTTTGGAATTCCTTCGACCAAATCCCGGCCTTTAATCTCCGATGTCAGCTCATCATCGAGCGGACCGGCTGTACCTAGGTCGATTTTGATTTGCTCCGCAGTTCTCTCGCCAATTAATAAATTATATTTACGTTTAATATATTGAACTACAGCAGAGTCCATCTCATCTCCGCCGATTCGTACAGATTTAGAATAGACAATGCCAGCAAGTGAGATCACAGCAACCTCAGTAGTCCCGCCACCAATATCGACAACCATATTTCCCGAAGGTTCTGTGATCGGTAGGCCTGCACCAATCGCAGCGGCCATAGGCTCCTCAACTAGATGAACTTCGCTCGCCCTTGCTTGTAAAGCTGAGTCGCGCACGGCCTTCTTTTCTACTGGAGTGATACCAGACGGCACGCTTATGATGATCCGCGGTCGAAGAAGCACAGATCTATTATGAACTTCTTTGATAAAATACCTTAGCATTTTCTCGGTCACTTCGAAATCAGCGATCACACCGTCTTTCATCGGACGGATCGCCACGATGTTACCGGGGGTGCGACCGAGCATCTCTTTCGCTTTTCGCCCAACAGCCATAACCTGATTCGTTCCTTTATGGATAGCCACAATGGAAGGCTCATTTAAAACAATGCCATGATTGCGGATATAGACGAGAGTATTCGCTGTTCCCAGATCAATAGCCAAATCTTTAGATAGAAACCCCAACAGGGACCTCATTAGAGGGGACTCCTTTCACAGTCGTGATGAGTAGCCTGCAGAAAAAACACGGCCCGATGAGTAATTCTTATGCCTACCGTCAACCGTCGGATTAACTAGCATGCACCCGCAGGACGGTCAAGACGGGGGTGCACGTTCCACCAAGGTTCACTCATTATATAACATTATGATAATAAATATATTTTACCTTCAGAATGTGCTCTATATATCAGCAATAACGCCTTTTGGCAGTAAATCTATCTGTGGTTTTAGAACTTAATGATCGCTTCGTAGACCATATTCTTTCATTTTTATTTGCAGGCTTTTGCGGCTTATTTTCAATTGACGGGCCGCCTGAGTCACATTTCCTCCGGTTTGGGTTAGCGCTTCCTGAATGATAGTTCGCTCCAATGATTCCGTCCGCTTACGAACAAGATCTTTTAAAGATACTACTGCGGATGACTCATCTATGGAAAGAACGTCTCCTCCCCGAGACAGATCGTGACCGAGCCGATCGCACGTATCGATGACATCCGATTCAGCAAGCAGCACACTTCGTTCCACAAAATTTTCCAATTCGCGGATATTCCCAGGCCAATCGTAGGAGATTATGTGTTCCATGGCTTCAGAAGAAAATCCAGTGATTGCTCTGTTGAGTTTCAGGTTAAATTTCTGAATGAAGTGCTCTATGAGAAGCGGGATATCTTCACGTCGATCTCGAAGAGATGGAAGTTGGATCGGAATGATGTTGAGTCGATAATACAAATCACGGCGAAATGTCGCCTTACGAACCATATCCTCTAAATCACGGTTCGTTGCGGCAATCAATCTAACATCGATTCGGATAGTTCTGATGCCGCCAACTCTCTCGAAGGTGCTCTCTTGGATGATCCGTAATAACTTGGCTTGCATGTCGATTGAAAGCTCGCCGACTTCATCGAGGAAAAGGGTCCCTTTATCTGCGAGTTCGAAACGCCCCGGTTTGCTTGCAACTGCGCCTGTGAACGCTCCCCGTTCAAAACCAAACAATTCGCTCTCGATAAGCTGCTCAGGTATCGACGCGCAATTGATTTTGACGAACGGACACGCTTGCCGAGAAGATTTTTGATGTAAAGCCGCCGCTACGAGTTCCTTGCCGGTTCCTGTCTCTCCAGTAACTAGTACGGTTGATGGGCTGGCAGCAACACGTTCGATCATGCGGCGTAAATCTCGAATGATCGAACTGGTTCCAATTATTCCCATATCGTCATGGGGTAAGAACGCCAACTGACGTGGTTCAGCTTGGGCAAGTTCTACCGTATGTGCTGCATTCGATATAACCCGTTTCAATTCGGAAGCTTCGAACGGTTTTGTCAAAAAATCGAAAGCTCCATACTTCATTGCCTCAACTGCAGTGCTGATTGTGCCGTGAGCTGTGAGGAGAATAACGGGAATAGACGTCGTCATCTGGCGAATTTCGCTTAGAAGAGTTAATCCGTCCATTGATGGCATTCTCAGATCGGATAGAACGATATGGACATCTTGCGTTTTAATTGTAGATAATGCCTTAAAACCATCATCGACCGCTATGACCTTGTAGCCTTCGTGCGTCAGTAAAAAATCCAATATTTTTCGCATGTTATTCTCATCTTCAACGACGAGTACGGTCATCTCCATCGTTTTCCTCCTCAACCTTCTGCGGTAATGTGATCCGAAATTCTGATCCCTTTCCAAGAGTGCTAACCACTCCGATGCTGCCCTTGTGGGCGGAAATGATCTTCTTTGCGATGGCTAAACCTAGACCAGTTCCTCCAGGTTTTTTTGTGAAAAAAGGATCAAATATCTGGCGGAGGTGCTCAGCAGCAATGCCCGAGCCAGTATCGCAGATGGAGATGCGCAAGGTGGGTTGTCCATCATCCCGGTTAATATTTTGGACAGAAAATGTGACCGTACCACCGTTCGGCATCGATTGGGCTGCATTTAAAAGAATATTCAACAAGACCTGCTTTAATAGATCTGGATTGCCCATCAGCCACGGATCATGCGCCTCAAGATGTTTAATAATAACAATATTTTGTCTATAAAACTCAGGACTAACAAACTCTAAAGTCTTTTCCGCTAGAGTTGAGATATTGATTTGTTGAAAGGTTCCGTCAATGGGACGAGCGAAGTCAAGAAACCGGGCAACAACACGATCCAGCCGATTGACTTCATCTACGACTATATCCAATATCTCCTTAAATTCGTCATTGGCGTTTGTAACAAGAATTTG
>Ga0116143_10006379_pt1 | contig 10295 bp, 7 predicted proteins | sample AD_UKC034_MetaG_FD_89745 | JGI IMG/M metagenome (GOLD analysis project Ga0116143, IMG submission 89745) | Active sludge microbial communities of municipal wastewater-treating anaerobic digesters from USA - AD_UKC034_MetaG | ecosystem: Engineered > Bioreactor > Anaerobic > Digestate | place: USA...
CACGGGTAATGAAATCGGGGAGGATGGTGCGATAGCCCACCAGTTTTCCGTCTAAGTATGCCAGGTAGAGAACAACATCCGATGGCGAACAGCGGGGGTTGTTTATGTACGACAGCGCCCTGTGACGGCTTATGGGTATTTGCTCCCATTGGGCATATCCGGGGGCGAAGACCAGCTCGCCCAGCTCCGAAATGCTGACTTTTTTAATGCTTATCATTGGGGTATGGACATTTTATGCTTTCCTACAATTCGCTTTGCGGCATAGTAAAGATACTCGCCCCCAAGAATCTGTCGTGCTCCGTACCTTTTCACTTCCATGGGGATTCGTTGTACTATCCGGGGGGATGGCATTACCTTCAGGCCGGCCGTGCCAAACATCACATCGAAGTTTTCGGGGTTATCCCTCAGGAAATGCTTGTAAAACCCGGCTGAAACTCCGTAATCGGTAAACGGGAATGCAAACATTCGCGGCTGATGGGGAATATTCCGTTCCACCCAGTCCAAACTCTGCTCAACCTCGGCTATCTGGCTTTCCACGGGCAGATTGGCAAACAGAGGGTGGCTATAGCTGTGCGCCCCTATGGTAAAACCCTTTTGGGCCAGCGATTGCAACTCATCGAGGGTGAGGTATGGCCTGACACTCTGCAAATAACCCTTCAAATCAACCCCAAGGGCATGGGCAATACTCTCGATGGTGGGCACCTCACGGGCACCGAGCTTGAATAGATATTTCGCAAAATAATTGGCTTCATGCGCCCTATTGCCCCAAAGGGTGACAGCAGAATCGGGTGCCACAAAGGCATCGCCCGCTTGCATAACGCTATGGGCTATAAGGCTCTGCTTGCATCGATAGAGCATTTCAACGTTGCCAACAAATGCGGGGGTTACAAAAAATGTTGCCGGTATTCCTTTTTCCAAAAGGATGGGGGCAATCACCTGTGCAACCTCGCGAAATCCGTCGTCGAAGCTGAGAAACAGGGCGGGCTTAGGCAAATGTTTTTGCCCCGAAATTACCAAAGGCACCTCGGCTGCGGATATGGGAATATAGTGCTTCAGCAAAAAATCCAAATCCTTGGCAAAATCATGGGGGCTGACAACGGGATAGAGATATTTGATGTGGGCAGGGCAATCATCGGAAATCAGATGGTAAAAGGGTGCAATCAACCTAAATCCACCGCAGCGGGTGAGCCACCGAAACGGCAACAGAGCCGATGCAGAGTAGAAGAAGCGTTTAATCATCGCCTGAATATCTTTAGGATTAAGGGCAAGCGATTAATCACCAGACGGTTATATTCGCAAGGCATGGCTCCAAACCCTTTGTAAAACCGTGCTATGGATTCGATATCCGATCCTTCGAAATCGAGGATAAGGGGCGTTTCGGAATGGATATTTATGAAATGGTCAACCAGTGCAAACATGGCCCTCTGCTCAAGTCCCTCCTTACCGGACGAGGCCAACAGGTATATGGCCTTGCCATTGGAAATGAGGAAGAACGCTGCGGCACACAGTTCGTTGCGTTGGGTATAGGCACCCAATAGTTGGCCTACACCGCGCTCCAACGACTGTGTCATTATCCTTGTTAGCATCCGAAAGTGCTTCTTCCTAAGGGGTACAATCAGGCTTTCGCGTTTTAAATCCAGCATTTGCATGGGAGTAACCCCCTTTGAAATGGTTATGCCATGCGCCACTGCCCTGGAGATATTCCTTTTGGTGTTGGTAGAGTACCGCCCCGAGAGAACGGGATAGGTCTCTATGAGGTCGAGGTGGTGAGTGATCCGACCAATTACTTTGGCTGCGGGGTAATCAACCCTGAGGTACGTGTTCAGCTGTATGAAAATGTATTTGAACTTCGCCGGAATGGCATCGAGAAACCTTGAAACCAGCTCGGGCGTGATATGCCCTGTGGAGAATAAACCCAGCTGCTGCGTGAAGTATGGCTGATATAGATAGTGTATCCCGAATTTCACGTTGTGAACCAGCGGAAACACCGATTGATAATCATCAGCCACAAGCGCATCCCAACCATGTGCAACGATATCCAAATACCAAGAGTAGGCATACACCATTCCGTTCACGGAACCGGCAATGCACTCATCCCATTTCCGGGTATCAACCTCGTGGCGTTTAACGTACGAAATATTCAATGCTACATGGCTTTTACACGGTTAACAATTTCGCCCAAAACATTCTCCCACCCTTTCCACTCGTTGATGCCCGACAACGATTCGTTGTGCCAAAGCGTTGAGAAGGTTCCACCCACCTGCTTGACCCGTTGGGCCAATTCAAGGGTTCGCTGGGCGGCAGTTTGGGCATTGCACCCCATGGTGAGCAAGGCCCTGTCCATCACCTGAAAGGGCACGATGGTCAAAGGTAGCTCTTTTTCATCCATCAGGTCGTAAAACCTGAATGGGGTGCAGGTACTCGCCCGGAACCCGATGGCATTGGAATACCCCATGGAGTATTCGTGGGTGATACCCAGCCCGGCAAGCAGCCTGTGGGTGTGCGGCATGCGAAAGCGAAGGTAATGCTGACGGCTGGCCGTTATGGGCTTGCCAACCACTTCCGACAGCCCGCTCAGCTCTTCTTTAACGATCTTCAACACGGTTCCCGAGGCGTAGGAAGGGTGAATACCCACCCGATATTCCGAGGCAATGCGCTTTATGAGGGCTTGCATCGATTGGTTACTTAGCGGAACACTTTTGTCAAATTTCCCTCGCTTGCCACCCAGCATAAACCAAACGGCATCAGGGAGTTGGCTTAGGATTTGGAATAGCCTATGGTAAGTATCGAAGGGGTCGGGGCGGAAGCCCAAAAATACTGCCAAACGCCCTGCAAAATCAGCAAAACGGAAACGGACTACGGCTTTGCCAAGCCCAAGGCATGATTGCAGCAATCTCCTGTGCTTGAATGCATAGGCATTGTCAATATCAATGGTGGGGATGAATTGGAAACACCTCTCCTTAGTGGTAACGTTGGGAAATCTTTGTTTGATAATGGCTTCCAACTCATTGACCCACATATCCACCAGGGGAATCTCCAAAAAACCCTCCCTATGAGCCAAACTTGCAGTGGAAGGGAAGCGTCCGTGCGCATCACTTTCAAATGGCAGATACTCCTCGTACCTCGAAATCAGGTAGAATGCCGCGGCAAACAAATCGAACGGAATTTGGGCCTGAGGGTTGGTTTCGAAAAATAGGAGAACCGAATTCCAGCTACCCATCGTTATCGCTTGTCGGGTTATACCCGTTTCGCCAAGCAGCCCATGAGGGCTAATGCTGATGGCATCGTCGAACACCACATCGCCATAGGCGATTTTTGCACCCGCAAAACTGCTGAAGTGGTCGCGATGATCCGTAAGAACCACCTCAAACCCAAGCATCTCGCCCAGTAAGTGTTGAGTGATATACTGCAAACGGGGGGTTACCGAATCGGCCCAAACAGCTATCTGCATAGTGGCTGACTATTATCTAGCTAAAATACCCATTTAATACAAAAATATTGTACCCAGAGCCGAAAATAGGCAGTAGTTTGTTCCCATTTAACAATATTTTTTATACTTTTGCAGTCATCACCAAGACCTGATTCAATATGGACGAGGACCCTTATCCTAGTAAAACAAGAGTATTAACTAATCTGTAGGGTGCCTCGCTGTTTCCTTACAGGTTAAATTGTAAGGAGACCCATTATGGTAGAAATAATTGTCAATTTCCAGGAACTAGTTCAGGAAAAACAATGGAAAACTATCCGGGATGAGATAGTTACGCTTGATCCATTGCAAATTGCCGAAATAATTGAGGAGCTGTCAGACGATGAGGATTTGATTGTATTCCGTTTGCTTCCTCGTGAGTTGGCCAAATCTACCTTTCAACATCTTTCGCACGATAAACAGGAAGAGATTATTGAAGGCCTGGCCCACAACGTCAACAAGTTGTCCAGCCTGCTGAACGACTTGGATCCTGACGACAGGACCGCCTTTTTTGAGGAATTGCCCGGCGAGATAGCCCAAAGGCTGATTCAGCTCCTCTCTCCGCAGGAACGCAGGATTGCCACCACCCTGCTTGGATACCCCGAGGATAGCATCGGGCGATTGATGACCCCCGAATTTGTTGCCATTAAGCCCCACTATACCGTGGAAGAGGCGCTAAATCATATCAGGAAATTCGGGAGGGATTCGGAAACCCTTAACGTTGTGTACATTGTTGATAATCAATGGAAACTCATTGACGATATCAGGATAAGGGAGATAATTCTGGGCACACCTGACCAGAAGATTGAAGAGCTGATGGACTACCGTTTCGTTGCGCTCAGCGCATTCGACGATCAGGAGATGGCCGTGCGGGTTTTTCAGGATCAGGACAGGGTGGCCTTGCCCGTGGTGAACTCCGAGGGGTTGCTCCTTGGAATCGTAACCTTCGACGACATGATGGACGTTGTCGAAGAGGAGACCACTGAGGACTTCCATAAATTCGGAGCCTTTCAGGAAGCCGTTGTCAACCCCTTGAAAGCAAAGATTTTTTCGCTCTACAAGACACGTGTAGTATGGCTTACCGTACTTGTTTTTGTTAACGTTTTTTCGGGCGCAGCAATCTCTAAATTTGAAAGTATCATCCAGTCGGTGGTATCGCTTGTGTTCTTCTTGCCCCTGCTTATTGACAGTAGTGGGAATGCCGGATCACAATCAGCAACGTTAATGATACGATCTCTGGCCGTTGGCGAAGTCAAACTATCGGACTGGTACAGGTTAATAGGCAAAGAGGTACTTGTATCGCTGCTTTTGGGGGTTACCATGGCCATTGGCGCAGGCATTGTTGCCAATTTCAGATCGCCCGAAATAGTTGTGGTGGTTGGGCTAACCATGGTCTTAACCGTAATGGCAGGGAGTCTGATTGGTATGCTGTTGCCATTTATCTTTACCAAGCTGAAACTTGACCCGGCAACAGCCAGCGCCCCTCTGATAACATCCATTGCCGATATTTCAGGGGTTCTGATCTATTTTTCCATTGCCAGATGGTATTTGGAACTGTAGCCTTTTTTGCAGTTAGACATCCACATCAACCACCGTTATCCCTGTTCCGCCGAACTCAACGTGCTCATCGGCAAACGAATTGACAAAGGGAATGGTTTTAAGGAAGGTTCGTATCTGCTGCCGCAGGATACCATTGCCCTTTCCATGGAGAATGCGTACTCTCGAGATGCCAATCATGGCGGCATCGTCAATTAGATTTTGCACAGCCTCTAAAGCCTCATCGGTTCTGTAACCCCTTATGTCGATTTCGGGCTTGAAGTTAAGCCTGCGCTGCTGAAGGCTATCACTAAAGCTCGACTGAGGTGAGCGGATAATCTGCTCCTGTTGTTTGTAATCGGCACCGGTTGCCCTTTGCAACTTTTTCAGATCCACAGATGTGAGCATATTCCCGAAGGCCACCACTGCGCTCTTGCTTGAAACCTCAACGATTTCGCCCACAACACTTTGCCCCGTCATCTTCACCCTATCGCCCTTTACCAACGGGTCATCGGGTTTGGGCACGTCCTTTGGTTTGGCCTTTACCAAGTCTTTTTTAATGCTTCGCTCCTTGTTCCTCTCCTGCCTGCGTTGCAGTAGTTCCATCTTTTTGGCTATGGTTTCATCATCCATACCCTCCTGCTTCACATTGGTCTTGTACTCATCCAGCTGTTTGCGTACTTCACGGGTTTTCTCTTTCTCCGCCGCCGATTCCCTAATCTCCTTTATGGTATTCTCAATCATCTTATTGGTTTGCGACAGCAGGGCCTGAGCCTCCTCCTTGGCCTTGCGCAATATCTCTTTCCGCTGGTTTTGAAGGGTATCCAATTCACCCTCCAGCCTCTTTTCATACTCCTCGGCTTTCTTGCCCGAAAGGCGGATATTCTCCCGCTTCCTTTCCCAGTAGCGCTTGTCGCGCGTAATCTCGCGCAAATGCTTTTCAAAGGTCGTGTAGTCGGTTCCCGTTTTGCTCTCGGCAGTTTTCAGAATATCAGCGGGAAGTCCGATTTTTTGGGCAATCTCAAAGGCAAAGCTGCTTCCCGGCTTGCCCATCTCCAGCTTGAAAAGGGGCTCAATCCTACCCGCGTCGAACATCATGGCCCCGTTGATAATGCCATCGGTGCCGGCGGCAAAGTGCTTGAGATTTGAGTAGTGCGTGGTGATAACCCCAAAGGTCCCCATTTCGTTGAGTTTTTGCAAAATGGCCTCGGCAATGGCTCCCCCCGCCAAGGGGTCGGTACCGGCACCAAATTCATCAATGAGCACCAGAGTATGGCCATCGGCGTGCCTGATGAAATGCTTCATGTTGATTAAATGCGAGCTGTAGGTGCTTAGGTCATTCTCAATGGACTGCTCGTCGCCTATGTCGATAAAGATTTTGTTGAATAACCCCATCTCGGAGTTCTCCATGACGGGTGGCAAAAATCCGCACTGCAGCATGTACTGGGATACGCCGATGGTTTTAAGGCAAACCGACTTCCCCCCTGCGTTGGGACCGGAAATCAACAGGATATGATGGTGGGCATTCAGTTCCATATCGAGGGGCACAACCTCCTTGCCTTCGCGCCTTAGGGCTAACATGAGCAACGGGTGCACCGCCTTGCGGAGATACATCCGCGGGCTATCGTGCAGGATGGGTTTTGCCCCTGCCACATTCACCGCAAACAACGCCTTGGAATGTAAAAAGTCGATTTCGCCAAGGAAATCGTATGAATGTAGCAACTCGGGCAAGTAGGGGCGAATGGTATCGGATAGTTCCACCAGTATTCTGATGACCTCGCGCTTCTCATCGTACTCCAACTCTTTAATCTCGTTGTTTATCTCCACCACCTCGATGGGTTCGATAAAGACGGTCTTCCCCGTGGCCGATTCGTCCTGAACAAACCCCTTAAGCTTACGCTTATTGGCAGCGCTGACGGGGATAACAATACGCCCATCGCGGATTGATGTTGTGGTCTCCTTATCGACAATGCCCGCAGCCTGCGCCGCTTTGAGAATTGCGCCCATGCGCTTCGACACCGCCTCCTGCTTCGAAGCCATCTCGCTCCGTATTCGGGCCAGCTCGGGAGAAGCGTTATCCTTAATTTTTCCAAAACGATTGATGATGGCATCAATGCGCTGCGCGACGAAGGGAAAATAGTCCACATCCTCGGCCAACCGCGTAAGATGGGGGTATTTTGGCGTTTCGCCCTTTCGGAAGAAGGTGGTCAACGCCTTAATGGCATCAATGGATTTGCGAAGCGTGAAGAGTTCGGTCTCGTCTAACCATGAGCCCTCACGCTTAATGCGTTCGAGAAAGGGGGTGGCATCGGCATAGCCATCCACAGGGAATGACTCCTCCATCAGGCAGATGGTCTTCATCTCGGCGGTCTGCTCAATCCATTCCTGCACAAGATCAAAGTCGTTTGAAAATTGGACATCTATGGTCTTTTTCTTGCCCAGCGGGCAAAAACACATATCGGCCACCTGGCTGCGGATTCGGTCAAATCCGATTTTCTCCTCAAAACTGCTTGGGTAAATACTGTGCATGGCTCATCTATTTATGGTTTTGCGAAGGCAAGGCTTTTTAGCATTGCTGTTCATTTGGAAAACCACTCTTCAATTATACAAAAAATCTGTCAACCGAAGCACTGTACTCCCGCTTTTTAACAAAACCACTGTTTGCAGATGGCGTTTTGTCCACCGTGTTAAGATGCACAATCTTTTTAGTAAATCTCCTGTAATTTGATTTTGCGTTGTTTGGTGCAGCTTGCAAGAGTGTATTTTTTGCTTGGCTACTATTTTTCAGGGAACAATAAACTGATTGTTTGAAACCAATAATAAAGTGCTTCACCGCTCTCTACATATTTCAACCGCTTGTTTAAGTAATTATATTCAGGGTTTGTTATCAAATAATCAGTCAATGGAATTTCTTTGCTAAACACCTTCAAACCGTCCTTATGGTCTGTCAGAATAATTGCAGCTAAATATGCAGCTTTAGCACTTGCAACTTGTGCTTCTAGAATACTAAACTTGCCTTGAAAGACAAAATGTCTGAATTGATTTATACCTGTGTTTATCTCTTTAAATTTCAATTTCTCATCATCTGTTTTTAAAATATCTTTTCGAGCAATTAACAATGCCGTTGCAATAGTGTCATTTAATATCTGATCAACAGATTCAATTTTTCTTTCAGGTCTGAAAGCAATTTCGCCTTTTGCTGACTCCATGAATGACTTTTTAAAAACTTCCATATCTGTCAGTAAATGGAACAAGCAGCCAACATCAAAGAGTTGTTTTAATATTTCCTTTTCCTTCTCTCTGTTGTATGGAACCCCTATCGTATTTGGTGCGAATGCTGCGAGTTTATCACCTGTAATTGAATTGATGTCGGGTGTTTTGATAATTACCGGATTACCGGTTTGTAGCAACCATTCTGTTTCTAACGCCCTCTCTATAATCAATGGATAATGGTTCTCCGCAAATAGCACATCGAGTAAAATTTCTCTTTCGGGATTGGAAATTACCTGATCTTCTTTATTTTTAATTGCAAAGTTTGAGGTGTAAATGAATTTGTAGTGTGACTTTGGGATACCACCTTGATAGCTTCTCTTTTCATCTAACTCCATCCGTATAAATGCACCTGATGCTTTAATTTTTGATAAAAATATTTCTAATTCTTCCCGATTAATTTTTGGATTTACGATAATGTCAATGTCAAGTGAAAATCTCTTGGGCTCTTTCATTAGCAGAACCAAACTTGTTCCTCCTTTAAAAATGAAATCTAATCCCGTCAACTGCAATTGTTCTAATAAATATAGAGCATAAATCATACTCTCCATCAAGTTTGGGTCTTTGCTATATTTTTGCCTTTTCTCAGCAATCCATTCTACTGATAGTGATTTAATATCAATCATTCAAAATATAATTTGGCATATCCGTTTTCTTTGAAAAAAACTCCATCATCTCTGTTTCTTTTCTCCTTCTTTTTGAGTAGTTAAAAAGTTTAGTAAAGTCAATAGCATATCTACTGTAAGCATTGTTGATTATGTGGACTAGTTCGTTTCCTTGAAATGCAGCAAATAGCTTTTTATCGCAATACAAGTCCACTATTAACTTTTCAAGTGTTGTTGTTGTGACTTTTTGTACTTTTTGAGTAGGTGATTTTGAAACTAATGATTGTAAAACAATTGCATTTTCAGCTTCATAAACATATCGTTCAATTTCTTTGTTCTCAGGTTCGATAAAGATATTGCGAATATTTTCTGCTCTTAAAAAACTGTAAACTGGCTCAAGTGCATCTTTTTCTACTTGCACAATAGTGATAGCCTTACCCGGAATATGGAGCATAAATTCATGTGTAATTTTGGTTGACCAAATACAATACTTTAGTTGTCCAAACTGCTTTTCAATTTTGCCGGAAATCTTTTTTTCATCTTCGCCAATACAAGGTTTGAAAATAGGTTTGAATGAAAATGTAAAAAGCCCCCTCTTGATTGTAGTAATGATTTTGTTAACCTTCAAATGGTAAACTCTCCATCTGAAAGTTGTTTCTTTCAAATCAGGTTCAAATTGTCGGTAGAAGTCAAAAAGTTCTTCCCTGGAAAACAATTCTCTTCCTTCGAATTCCTTTTTAAGCCGTTCTATGATATAATCTTTTGCCACAATATTTTTTATTCTAGTTTGCAAATATAATTAAAATCTAACAAAAGACAGCAATATTGTTTTAGTGTCAAATGTTAGATTTCAAACGAAAGACACCAAGTGGTGCTTAGTGGAAAGTGCTTGAAATTTCACTTTTCCCAAATAACACTAATCATGTAATTAAAGGTAGGAACGAACAGTTGCGATGCTGTCAAATACGTTTTCTGCTAACCATTGACTACAAAAGTAGCAAGCATTCGGTAACTTCATCAAATGAATGGCCAATATCCCTTTTAATGCTATGTGCACGGGGCTGAAATCCAAGGATTTTTACAACGATTGCCAACGATAAACGGTTAATGGCAAACCAAAAATCGCACACCCATTGGCATGGGCAGACAAATAAATCAGAAATAAATAAAGGCTGTATCGCCTCGGTGCAAGCCGTTACTTTACAATTCCTGCAAATCCCATGAAGGCCAATGCAAGAATACCCGCCGTCAGAAGGACAATGGGGACGCCCCTCATGCCCTTAGGAACATTGGCCAGTGCCAGCTGCTCCCTGATACCCGCCATGATAATCAGCGCCAGTCCGAAACCGATGGCAGTGGCAGCGCCAAATACAACCCCCTCCAGCAGGTTGTAGTTCTTTTTGATAACCAGTATGGCC
>Ga0116143_10006380_pt1 | contig 10292 bp, 9 predicted proteins | sample AD_UKC034_MetaG_FD_89745 | JGI IMG/M metagenome (GOLD analysis project Ga0116143, IMG submission 89745) | Active sludge microbial communities of municipal wastewater-treating anaerobic digesters from USA - AD_UKC034_MetaG | ecosystem: Engineered > Bioreactor > Anaerobic > Digestate | place: USA...
GCTGGGGCCGGACGACGATCTTTTTCCTGAGCGCTCAGCACGCCGCGAGCTGGTACGGACTCAAGCTCGCGTGGGCTTGGGTCGACGAGTTCCCCCTCGTCAAAGAGATGCTCTTCGACGAGCTGCAAACCCGCCTCTCCGATCGCAAGGGCCAGCTCTTTCTCACCGGTACTCCGCAGGGGCCGAATTGGGCGTACGACCGGATCTATCTCCCGTGGACGCAGGATCGCGGCGACGTCGATTTCTTCACCTGGCGTACCGTCGACAACCCGTTCATGGATCGCGCGTTCATCGAGTCGAAGCGCAAGACGATGCCGCCGAAGTATTTCCGGCGCACGTTCGAGGCGAGTTTCGAGACTTTCCAGGGGCAGATTTTCGAGGATTATTCGACGCTCGAAAACGAACGGCAGTCGACCGATTTTCGCTTCATCCGGCCCGACGGCGTCGGCGTCGGATTCGGCGCCGAGATCGTCCGGCTCAAAGAGATCGTCGCCGGGGTTGACTGGGGTTTCGCCCACAACGGCGCTATCGTCGTCGTCGGGATCGCGCTCGACGGCCGCGTGTTCGTGCTCGAAGAGTCGGTCGCGTCCGGTCTACTCGTTCGGACCGACGACGCGCGCGATGACACCTGGGTCCGCCGCGCGCGGAAACTCGCGGCGCGTTGGGCGCCGGCGACGTTCTTTTGCGGAGAAGACCGGCCCGAGAATATCCTGCATTTCGGCCGCGAGGGGCTCCGCGCACGCCGCGCCGTGACCGACGTGAAAGACGGAATCCTCTCGATCGCTACCGCGATCCACCCGCTCGACGACGGGCGAAGCGGGCTCGTCGTGCTTCGAGATGCGTGCCCGGTGCTGGCCGGAGAAATCGCCAGATATCACTGGATGACGACGTCCGACGGCACCGAGAAAGAGGAGCCGCACAAAGTCGACGATGACACCGTCGACGCTCTGCGCTACGCTCTCCACTCGTCTCAGAAGCGCAAAGCGTTCCGCCGGCAGATCCGCGGACGCGACGGGAGATATCGCGATGCCGGTTAATCCGGAGATCAAGCAACTCTTCGATCGGCTCTCCGAGCGCCACCCGTACTACGAGGAGCGCATCGCCGAGTGGCAGCTTTTCGGCGAGGTCCTCGGCGATCGGAAAATCGTCGATAAGGCACGGTATCTACCCAAGGGCGAGCAGGAAGATCCGCTCGCGTACAAGCAGCGGATCGCGCTCGCGGAGTGGCTCCCGGAAGCGGGCGAGGCCATCGTCAAGCTCACGGCCGCGATCTACGCGACGAAGCCCGTCCGCAAGCTCCCGACGCAGTTCAAGGAATTCGAGAAAAACTGCAATCGGCTCGGGACCCATTGGGATACGTTCGTGCTCCAAGCGTGCCGCGCGCTTCTCGCCTACGGCTCGACGCGGACGCTCGTTTCGACCGTCGCTCCGCGCGCGACTCGCTCGGCCGAGCCAACCGTCGCCGACGAGATCTCGCAGCGAGCCGGGCTCTTCGCCGCGAACTTCTCGCCCGAGAGCGTGATCGACTGGGAGGCGAACGCCGTCGACGGGGTCTCGATGGCGCGCTTGCGCGAGGAATACTTCACGGGCTCCGGGACAGCCGACCAGCGCCGGCGGACGCGATTCGTCGAGTTCACGCGCGAGACGATTCGATCGTGGGTCTTTCGCGAAGCGAGCGAAGACGGGCTCGAGCTTCTGTCGACGGACGAGATTCCGAACGTGCTCGGCGAAGTGCCGATCGTCGTCGAATACTTCGGCGTGCCCGACGCGCCGATGGCCGGGAAGAGTTTTCTCGAATTCTCTGCGCGCGCCGAACTCCAGCGATTCCGCAGCAATTCCGATCTGTCCTACGACCTGCACCTACACGCGCATCCGCTGATCAAGGCGAAGACGTCGTCGAAGATTGAAGAACTCGGCATCGGGTCGCAGACCGTGATCGTGCTCGACCCGTCGCAAGACGAGGATCTCGAATACGTGTCGCTACCCACGACGCCGTCGGACTTGCTCTTCCAGCAAGACGATCGGCTCCGAACGGCGATCCACCGCTACGCTCACACGGACCCGCTCGGGCAGCTCGAACCGACCGGCACGTTCCAGGCGTCCGGCGTCGCGCGAGCGTGGAGCTTCGAAACGTCGGAGGGGCGGATTCTGAGTCAGATCGCTTCTTCGATGGCCAGCTTCGAACTCCAGTTCTTCCGGCTCGGAGCGCGGCTCGTCGGCGCGTCGCCCGCCGAGGTCGACATCCAGTACCCGGAGACGTTCGACGCGGCCGCGCGCGAGGCGCTGACCGTGATCCTCACGTACGTCCAAGACCGGATCAACTCGCCGACGCTCTCGCGCCGAATTTCGCGGCGTATCGCGCTCTCGCTTACCTCGGAGGAGAAAGACGCCGTGCGGAATCAGATCCTCAAAGAAATCGACGAAAACCCGACGCCCGGCGCAGCGGCTTCGGCCGGGATGGACGTCGATCTCGACCCGGACCGCGAGCCGATCGGCGACGAGCCGGATCAAGACGACGAGAACGACGATGACGATGGTGGCCCGGACAACGATTCGGCGGAAAGCCGTTGACAATGGAAAACGGAGATTAGGATGTCGATGCTCCTTCGTGCCTTCGCGCTGTACAACAAGGTCGGCGACGACGGCGGAAACGGATCGGCCTCGGGCGGTGAACCCGCCGGAGGAGATCCAGCGGACGGCGGATCCGGAAACCCGCCAAACCCGAACGATCCGAAAGCACCGGTCGATCGGCTCACCCTCACCCAAGTGCTCGCGTCGCAGCGCAAGTCGCTCGAATCCGACTTCGACAAGCGGACGCAAAAACTGCTCGCAAAGCTCGACGCGCTCGAGAAACGGCTGCCGCAGGAAACCGAAGACGCTCCGCCGGAGGCGACGAAGCCGCCCGGCGCCAAGCCAACGGATCCGCCGAAGCCCGATCCCGAGGTCGCTCGGCTCCGCAAGCAGCTCGACGAGCAGAAAGCGGCGCTCGACGCCCACAAGGCCGAGATCGCAAGCGAGAAGCAAGCCGCGCGCGACGCAACGTTCCGCCGACAACTGATCGACGCGCTGAGCGAGGCCGGCTGCCTCAGGCCCGATCTCGCGCGCCGCGCGATCGAAGCCGACTTCAAGCGCGAACTCGACGGCGACAAAGAAGTCGCCTACGTCGAGATCGAGGGCCAGTACGGCCCGGAGCGGCTGACGCCGGCGGAGTACATCAAAACGAAGGTCCGTACCGAGATCCTGCCCGAGCTGTTTCGCTCGAAGGTCTCGGACACGGGTCCGGCCGGAAAAGACGGAAACTCTGGCGGCAGCGGAAAAAAAGGCCGTTTCACCGTCGAGCAACTCCGAGACCCAGTCTTCTACGCAGCGAATCGAGAAGCGATCCTCGCAGCGAGCAAGGCCGGGCAGATAGCAGCGGACTAGCTGTCCGCGGAAGGAACCCAACATGGCGATCGAGCCGGTCAAGGACGTCATCGTCCCGGAAGTCTGGGCAGCGGCGGCGCTCGCCGTGCTGTCGAAGAACCTCGTGATGGCGGGGCTCGTCCATCGCGATTTCGAGGGCGAGCTGGGATTCAAAAAGGGCGACACGGTCCGCGTCCGCCGTCCGCGCAAGCTCCAGGTTCAGAACTGGACCGGCGTCTCCGTCGATTCCGACTCGATGATCTCGGGCGAAATCGACATCGAGATGCCGCGCTCGGAGCAGATGTCGATCGTGCTCGACTCGATGAAGCACGTCAGCTTCATCGTCGAGGACGTCCCGCAGTCGACGGCAATCGCCGAGATCGACGAGGAGTACGTCCAGCCGGCGATGATCCCGATGGCAGAGCAGATCGATTCCGACATCCTCGCCGAGATGTGCAACGTCACGAGCACGGACATCGGCGGCGACGAGGTGCCGGCCGTGTCTCAGACCGCGCTCGGCACCGGAGCCGCGGCCGATGAGGGCGACATCATCGCCCTCAAAAGCGCGCTCGACGTCGCGCTGTGTCCGGCCGACGGCCGGCAGCTCGTTCTCGGCACGGATCACGAGGCCGACTTGCTCGGCCGGTCGCTGTTCCATCAGGCGAACACGTCCGGATCCGACGAGACGCTCCGCGGCGGAGTGATCGGCCGCGCGTTCGGTTTCACCGTCCGCGGGTCGCAGAACATTCCCGGCGGTCCGTCGGACGAGTCGACGCAGGTTCCGCAGTCCGTCGCGTTCCATCGCAACGCGCTCGCGTTCGTTTCTCGGCCGCTGCGCTCTGCGCCGGGCGGGCTCGGCGCGGTTTCGCGCGCGTTCAACAATGATTCGATCAGCGTGCGCTACACCGCCCAGTACTCGATCGAGCACAAGGGGACGATCATCTCCTTCGACACGCTGTACGGCGCGGACTTGATCGACATCAACTACGCGCGGATCATGCGTCCGTAAGATCACGGCGTCCCGCATCCACCGGCGGCCGTCGGCGAAAGCTGGCGGCCGTTTTCGTTGGGAAAAGGAGAGAAATCGTGCCGAGTCTCGTCGATTGGATCGCGGCGACGACCGAGTTTCGCGATTGGCCGATGGTGGTCGTCGGCTCGGGATGGTCGCTCGCCGGATTCGATTTCGCCCGGATCGCCCACCTTCCGCGGCTCGTCCTCAACGACGCGATCGGCGCCGTTCCCGACGCCGAACTGCACGTCTGGGGCGACGGAAAGCTCGTCGCGCGCTACGCCGCTCGGACGTATTCGCCGAAAACCCGGCTCGTGATTCAGGAATCCTCGCTCCAGCGATTTACCCGAGAGCGCAACGCGGCGGGCGTTTCGCCGACGGCCGGAGAATTGGTCGCCGCGACGTATCAAGCGAGCGGGTCGCCGAGCGAGGTCGAAAAAGATCCGGAATTCCTCCTCAAGGGCTACACCGTGGCGACGGCGGGAATCCACCTCGCGGCTCGGCTCGGCGCGCGGCCAATCATCCTCCTCGGCTGCGACGCCTGCGCTCCGGCGAAGCCCGACGCGGGGTATTACTGGGACGGCCGACCGAGCATTCACGAAGCTCGGCGAGTCGAACGACTGCGCGCGCCGAACGGGGAGATGGTGCTACGCGAGGATCGGCACTGCGAATTTGCGAAGTCGATGGACGAGCTACGGAAGATGCTCCGCGTTGCTATGCCACGGCATTGTGATAGCGTGGTCTGGAACGCGAGCCCGGTGAGTCTGATCGAGGCTTGGCAGCGTCGAACGATCGAGGAATGCTTGGCGGATGTGGAGAATCGCGATTTTCCCGGGGCCGACGCTGGCGGATGCGTGGCCGCAGATTGAGCCGATCGTCGCTCGCGGCGGAGAGCGCGTCATCGACTGCGCGCCGGAGAAAAATCCGGAAATGCCGGGCTCGATTCGGCTCGATCGCCTGATTCCGCCGAGCGGGTCGCCGCTGCCCGAGCCGTCGATTCGGCTCTACGACTGGTTCGCCGGCGTCGATCCGGCGGAGCGACCGGCGCTCTTCGTCTTTGGTCTCGATCTCTTCCGCTCGTCGACGCGGTATTACTGGACGCCGATCCATCGGCCGGCCGGAATCCGTGAGTCGCGAGTAATCCCGAGCGAGCGGATCCACGCGACCGACTACTACCGCTCGGAAAAGCTCGACATCGAGGCACGCCGTCTCGCGACCGTCGCCCGCCACTACGACGAGGACACGAGCGGAGGCGGGTCGATCCGCGTCGTCGGGTCGCCGCACTCGCTCGCGCCGTTCGAGAAAATCACGGTCGCCGAGTTCCTCGAAGAAATCAGGAAATCCGAGAAACCAGAGATCCACGATGGAGCCGACGAAAAGGATTCGCGCCGCCTACGCGAAGGAAGGCGAGCTAAAAAGACGAGCCGTCCAGAGTTCGATCTTCGTCTGCCCGCGGTGTCGGAAGTTTCTGACGGAGTGGATCCCGGTCGTGACTCGAGAGCAGATGCGGAACATGGGTAAGGGCGGGGTCTGCCTGCCGCACGTGATTCTTCAGTGCTACTCGGGCTGCGAGAAACGGCCGGACTTCAAGCCGATCGACATCCGGATGCCGGGAGCGCTGAACTGGTGATTATCCCCGACCGACGATTCGACGAGCCCGGTTTCGACTCCGAGGCGTGGAACTCGGGCGAGTCGAACGCCGCGGCCGCGTTCCGCGCTCTGCGGCTCCGAGAGGAGTACGAGCCGATCCGCGCTAAACCGGGCGACGTTGTCTTCGTTGCGCCGTCGGGCCGAGGGCGGCTTGCGAGTTTGCTACGAGCGGACGGGCTCGCGACGCTCGCGTCCGAATCGTCGGGCTCGATCCTCCGCGATTCGAGGAATGCCGGGATCGTCTTCCCGTGGACGCTCGACGAACTCGCGGAAAAGCGGATCGATTTCGCCGCGCTGATCGGTCGGCCCGAGCGGTTCGAGAACCTCTTTGCGGCGGTCGATTTCATGGTCGCGCGCTGCGAAAAGGCGGTCATCGTCTCGTTCGACCGGCCGGAGCTGAAATCCGAATTGGTCGCTCGCGGATTTCGAAAGTTCAATTTTGGCAGAGGATCGGTCTTGCTTCGAACGACGACGAAATACGAGCTGAGAAAAGTAGAGAAATGAAGATCGCGATTCTGACCACGCTCTCCGATTTCCACCTCGGCTACTCGATCTGCGGAGTCGTCCTCGACCAAGCCCGGCTCCTCGCTCGGCACGGGCACGATGTGACGCTGCTCGTGAATCGGTTCTTCAACCCGAGCCACATTCCGCGCGCGCCGTTCGGCGTTCGGCTCCAGGCGATTCTTCCCTCGACCGATCTCCACGACTACCGCCCGGACGAGCCCGAGCGACCGGAATTCCGCGCCTCCGTCGATCAGTACAAATTCGGCAACGGTCTTGCGGATGGAGATCAGAAGCGGACAGTCGGCTACGCGGAAGCTACGGCGGGCTACGACGCCGTCATCACGCACGATCTCATGTTTTCGACGTGGTTCCTGCCGTGCAACGCGGCGCTGCGCGAGATCGAACGACCAGCCGGACAGCGCTGGCTTCACTTCGCGCACTCGGCGCCTTCGGACCCGCTGCCGCAGCTCGAAGGGATCGTCTACCCGTCGACGCTACGATTCACGGCCGACCCGCATCCGAACGCGACCCACGTCTACTTGAACCACCGCGACTCCGCGCGCTACGCGCACTCGCTCGGGCGCGTCGAACACGACGGCCCGCGGCTCCAGGCCGACGACGTCGGCGTCGTCTACAACTCGCGCGACATCTTCCGGCTCCACGGCTTCTCGCGGCACGCCGAGGCGCTCGCGCGCGATTGCGACTTGCTCGGGCGCGACATCGTGCTCGTCTATCCGTTCTCGACGCCGCGATGGCGGGCGAAGGGGGTCGATCGGTTGCTCGCGCTCGTCGCGGAGTGGAAGCGCGGCGGACGGAACCCGTTCCTCGTGCTCGTCAACGCGCACGCGAATCAGAAGAAGGATGAGCGGTATATCGCTCAGATGCTTCGCGAGGCCGACGCGCAGGGCGTCGAAGAGGCCGTCGATTTCGCGCTGACGTCGCGTTGGGCCGAGACCGCGGCCGCGCGCGGGAGCGACGAGGATCGGCTCGAATTAACGCCCGACAACGGATCGGGATGGCTGCACTCGGTTCCGTACGATGACGTCGTCGCGCTGCAAAAGCTCGCGACGATGTTCGTCTTCCCGACCGAATCGGAGAACTGCTCGCTGGTCCTCGCCGAGGCGATGCTGACGGGGAACAAGCTCTGCGTCGTCAACTCCGAGGTCCCGAGCCTGTGGGAGTTCGTACCGAAGTCGACGCTCGGCTACCGATTCAAGAGCGAGATTCCGATTCGGAATCCGGCGTACTACCGCGACGTCGCTCGCGAGATCCTCAATCGCTACGATCGCGACTGGGCGATTGCGGCGTCGCTCCACGCTCGGAAGCTCTACGATCCCGATCGGATCTACGAGACGCAGCTAGGGCCGCTGCTCGCGCCCGAGAAGAGCCCGGATCCGGATGCTCGACGCGAGCCGAAGCTGATCGTATTCCCGGCTGGGGCTCGGAAATGACGAGCGACCCGGCGTTTATTCCGCTCTTTCGCCCGTCGATTCCGAACCCGGAGCGAGCGGCCGAGGCGATCGCGAAGGTTCTCGCGAGCGGGTACATCGGCGAGGGCGAAGTCGTTCGAGAGTTCGAACGCGCCGTTTCGATGCTCGCGCTCCATTCGATCCTTGCGACCAGCTCGGGCACGGCGGCGCTCGAATTGGCGTTCCGCGCGGTCCGGCGGAGAGACGGGTATCTCCGCGCGCTCGTGACTCCGCAGACGTGCATCGCGACCGCGGCGCCGATCGTGAACATCGGCGGCTCGATTGTCTGGTGCGACGTTGACCAGAAGACTGGGATGATCTCGGGCGAGACCGTCGCGCGCGGGCTCGAAGACGACCGGTTCCGCTCTCGGCAGCCGATCAACTGCGTCGTCGGCGTCGACTGGGGCGGACGGCTCGCTCCGTGGGCAGAGATCCGCCGTGTCGTCGACGACGCGCGCCCGCTCGGGAATCGCCCGGTGCTGATCCAGGACGCAGCGCACTCCTTCGGAACGGCGTTCTCGGACGACTACTCGGGCGATCTGATCTGCTACTCGTTCCAGGCGATCAAGCAGCTCACGACCGGCGACGGCGGCGGCATCGCGGTCCGACAATTCGACCCGTCCGACGACGACGCAAAGGCCGTCGCGAAGGCGATTCGGCTCGATCGCTGGTTCGGGCTCGATCGCGAAGCCGGACAGTCGATGCGCTGCGATCAGAAGCCCAGCGAGATCGGCGGCAAGTACCAGATGACGAACGTCGCGGCGGCGCTCGGGCTCGCGAACCTCGAAGGCTTCGCGCGGCGCTCGATGCGTCGGAAGAAGATCGCGGAGGCGTTCCGAGCTGCGTCGTGCCGATTCAGCGACGCGGTCCCGCACGAGCCCGGATTCCCGAAACATGCCTTCTGGTTCTTCCCGCTTCTGATCGCCGGCGAAGCGCATCTCGAGAACGACCGCGACGCTTTTATCGCGCACGCCCGCAAGCACGGCTTCGAGGCCGGCGAGGTCCATCGTCGGCTCGACGTGATGCCGGGCTTCCGCTTCGCCGCGGAGAACCCGAGAGCGTGGCTCCCGGGAGTCGATGCGTTCTCCGCCGCGCAAGTGGCGATTCCGTGCCGAGCGGAGATGACGGACGACGAGGTCGAGCGGATCTGCGGAGGGCTGTGGCGATGGCGTACGTAATCGACCCTCCGACGGGGCTCATCGTCGAGCGACGGCCGATCGGCGATGTCTCGATCGGTCGCAACCCGGCGATCGAGGCGCTATGGCTCGACACGCAGCGGAAATCCGGCTGCGACATCTTGGGCGTCGAGGATATCGTGCTCCTCTCGGGAGAGCGCGACGTCGCCGTTTTCCGGAGATTTACGATCGACTACACGATCGAGGCTGACGCCGCTCGGGTCATCGATCGAACTGCTGGGATCGGCGGGCTCTGGGTCGAGCCGGAGCATCGCGGGAAGGGTTACGCCTCGCTCCTCGTCTCGATCTGCTGCGCGACGCACGGCGAGCGCGGCGTCGTCGCGCACACGCGCGACATCGGCGAGCGGTCGCTTTGGATTCGGCTCGGGTTTCGGGTCATCGGTCCGTCGGTGAAAGAGGGGAACTATGTCGTTGGGTGGAACTTCCGCGGAGATCTTCGACCGCTTTCGCTGGCCCACTTTTGAGCTTCCGCCGCGAGCGATCGAACTCGCGGAGTCGGTCATCGGCCGGGCGGACATCCGGATCTGCTACGTCGTGGCGACCTGGGGCGGAATCCGGCGGATCCCGAACGTCGGCCACGACGCCGATCCTTCCTACTACGTCGCGCACCATCTTCGCTGGCTCGCACGGTTCGCGAGCCCGTTCGTTCAAAGGGTCGTCGTTGCCGCGCCGTGGCTTCCGAAAGAGCCTCAGGACGGTTCCTCGGAGTACCACGCCGCGCTCGAACGAGCGGTCGAGGGCTGCGAAATCGAGGCCGTTCTCTTCCGCCGGCCGAATGTCGGAATGAGCTACGGCAGCTTTTCCGACGTCTGGCGGGCGACGAAAGACGACGGCTTCACGCACTGGATCTTCAACGAGGACGACTACGTCTATCCCGTCGGGAGCTTCGACCACATCCTCGTCGGCAAGCTCCTCTCGGACCCGGAACTCGGCTACGTCGGCGGGTACATCCGCCGGAACCACACCCGAGAACACGCTGGGATCTGTTCCGGGATTGCGTCGGCCGAAGATCTCGCGGCGCTCGCGGCTGACAGCGGATCCGGCGTCCTCCCGCACGACAAC
>Ga0116143_10006381_pt1 | contig 10291 bp, 10 predicted proteins | sample AD_UKC034_MetaG_FD_89745 | JGI IMG/M metagenome (GOLD analysis project Ga0116143, IMG submission 89745) | Active sludge microbial communities of municipal wastewater-treating anaerobic digesters from USA - AD_UKC034_MetaG | ecosystem: Engineered > Bioreactor > Anaerobic > Digestate | place: USA...
CTCGATCGTTCCCCCTGGCCGGCTTTCGGGAGCGGGCGACTGGACAAGGAAAGGCTGGCCTCACTACAGCGGGACGATGATCTACGCCCAGGACTTCGCATGGATAGGGACGAAGGGCGCCCGCGTGGAACTCGCGCTGGAGCGTCCGCCGAGGGAGCACCTCGTGGTTTTCCTCAACGGACGCCGCGTCGGCGCGATGCTCTGGTCGCCCTGGCGGCTCGACGTGACGCGGGCGTTGCGCCCCGGGAGAAACCATCTCGAGCTCCATGTGACGAACACGCTCCAGAACTTCATCTCCGGGAGGCCGATTCCGAGCGGGCTTGGGGGGCTGGTGAAGCTCGTGGTCTCGCGATAAGCTCACGACGGACTGCGTCCCCGCCTCGAGAATTCGCGCGCGTTTATGATCACGATCCATCTCGTCCTCCAATCGCACATTGACCCGGTTTGGCTCTGGCCGTGGCCTTCGGGACTCGACATGGCGCTTGGCACGTGCCGGACGGCGTGCGATTTGCTGGATCGGCATCCGGATCTCGTGTTCACGCGTGGCGAAGGATGGATCTATCACGCGATCGAGAAGACGGAACCGGCTCTTTTTGAACGCATTCGCGCGCATGTCGCCGCCGGCCGCTGGGAAATCGCGGGAGGTTGGTGGCTTCAACCCGACTGCAATTTTCCTGGCGAGGAAGGCTTGCGAAAACAGATCGAACTGGGGCGGGCCTACTTCCTCGACAAGTTCGGGCAGTTTCCGCGTTACGCCTACAACGTGGATTCCTTTGGTCATGCAGCGACGCTGCCGGATCTGCTCCGCGCCGCGGGACAGAACGCCTATGTGATGATGCGCCCGCAGGAGCACGAAAAGGATCTGCCGGGGCGGCTCTTTCGCTGGCGCAGCCGCGAAGGCGGAGCGGAAGTGACGACCTTTCGCATCGCCAAGCAGTACAGCGTGCGCCCGCCGCTCGGCGACCAACTCGATCATCTCCAGGCGTCGTTGCGCGATCTGCCGCCCGGCATCGCGCACACGATGTGTTTCATCGGGGCCGGCGACCACGGGGGAGGCGTGACCGAACAAACGATTGCATGGCTGCGCGCGCACGCGCACGTCATCGAGGGCGCGCGCCTCGTCTTCAGTTCGCCCTCCCGTTTCTTCGCCGCGGTGGAAAGCCGGACGCCGGACCTGCCTCTCGCGACGGGGGAACTCCAGTCGCACGCAGTCGGCTGCTACAGCGTTTATCGGCCGATCAAAGTGGCCGTGCGCGTCGCCGAGCATCGTCTCCATCAGGCGGATCTCATGCAAAAGATGGATCCGCGGCCCGCGGACGATTTTGCCCGGGGCCTGACGCATGCGTGGCGGCAGGTGTGCTTCGCGCATTTTCATGACACGCTCGGCGGCACATGTATTCCCAGCGCATATCCGCAGGTGGAGAATCAACTGGGCGAAGCGATCGCCTGGGCGGACGAGGGCATTCATTTCGGGTTGCGGAGGCGCCTTGCGCAGTTGCCCGACGACCGGAGCCAGCGGCTCGTGGCTGCGAATCTTTCGGACCGTCCATTCCGCGGCTGGATCGAGTTCGAGCCGTGGTTCGAGATCTCCGTTTCCGTGCCTGAGTTCGCTCTGGTGGACGAAGAGGGACGCGAGACGCCGTATCAGCGCATCGAACCGGAGGCGCTCTGCATCATCGGCATGCGCCTCCTCTTTCGCGCGGAGCTCGCGCCGGCCGACGTGCGGACGCTTCGTCTCGAATATCGCCCTCCGGCGCCCGTCACGCCGGGCGTGCGCGTCGAAGGGACGCAGATCGTTTTGGAGAAAGGAGCGCGTGTGCGCCTCGATGGCGCGCGGAGCATGACCCTGGGCGGCCTGGGGGATGCCCCTCTTCCGGAGATCCACCTGCTGGCGGACGCGAGCGACACCTGGTCGCACGGGGTGACGCATTACCCCGAAAAACCGCTCGAAATGGCCGCCTGGCAAACCGCCGAGGTCATCGAGGAGGGCCCCTTGCGCGCCGTTTTGCATCAGCAGGGCTCGATTGGAAAGAGCGCGCTCCGCGCCGAGTGGCGCGTCTATGACGGCGACCCTTTCGTCGAGATGCTGCTGGAGGTGGATTGGCGCGAGCAGCACAAGCTCCTCAAGCTGGTCTGGCCGTTGACGCGTCCCGCGATGGAACGCTTCGACGGAATTCTTGGCGGCGAACTTTCCCGCCCTTTCGACGGCCAGGAAGTCTGTTTGCGGGATCGGACGCTGGTCCGCTTGGAGGGGGGCGCCACGCTCGGCGTGGTTTGCCCGGAAGTCTTTGCCCTGGACGCCACCCCGCAAAGGCTGCGTTTCACCCTTCTCCGCGCCGCGCTCATGGCGCAGCACGACCCGTTCCGGAGGATCGTGCCGCGCGCGCGCATCGCGGATCAGGGGCGGCACCTCTTTCGTTTTCGTTTCCTGGCCGGCGCGTCGCTTCAGGGCGCCGCGCTGGACGATCATGCCCTGGCGTTTCATCGGCCGCCCGTGCTGGCCGACCTCACCCGGGGGATGCCGCCCCTCGTGGACAAAGGATGGCGTAACCCGGAGAGGAAATAGTTTTTCCTCGCGTCTCGTCGCGCGATTGCCGATCCGTTTTCCGCCTCGGGAATGCTGGCCGCTGGAAAGGGGGGCAGGTTGTCCCGCGCAAGATTCCGCGGTGTGCCAAAATCCCCGCGTAAGGCATGGGGGGTGTTCATCCTCGCTCGAGGAACATGCGATGCTCTCGCAACATTTTGGACTTAAGCTGCTGCCGCGGCGCCGCCGGCGGCGGTGCCTACCTCGCTTCGCGACAGAGTGGATTTTCCTCAAGCACGGAATGCGGAAAGGTAGGGCGAGGCCGCCGGCCGAGCCGCCGCATCCTTCTTGTGGAGAGTCCGGAATCTCGACACGCTCCACCTACCCGGTCCTCGATGGATGATGATGAGGGTTGCTCTCTAAAAAAGGGGCGTATCCGTGGATTTGGGGTGTGCTCCGGCGGCTTGCATGGAATCGGAATCTATGTAAACCTACGCGGCCATGAGCGAAAACAAGATCTCTGGAAACGGCGCGGCGCGGCCTTTGGATGGAAAGCGAGGGCTCGTGTTCGGCGTCGCCAACAAACGCAGCATCGCCTGGGCGATCGCGCAGGCATGGCACGCCGCCGGCGCGCGGCTCACGCTCGCCTATCAAGGGGAACGCATCCGGGAGAACGTCGAGGAACTCGCGGCTTCGCTGGGAGGCGAGACGCGAATTCTTTCGTGCGACGTGGGCAGCGACGAGCAACTCGACGAGGTGTTTCGGCGGTATGCCGGAGCGGAGGGGAGACTGGATCTGCTCCTTCACTCGGTGGCTTTCGCCCCGCGCGAGGCGCTCGAGGGACGTTTCGTGGACACGACGCGCGAGGCGTTTCGCGTCGCGCATGACGTCAGCGCTTATTCGTTGGTCGCCATGGCGCGGCGGGCGGAGCCGCTCATGACGGAAGGCGGGACGATCTTGGCCCTTTCGTACTACGGGGCGGTCAAGGTGGTCGCGCACTACAACGTGATGGGCGTCGCCAAGGCCTCGCTCGAAGCCAGCGTGCGCTACCTCGCGTACGACCTCGGCCCGCGAAAGATCCGCGTGAACGCGATCAGCGCGGGCCCCGTGAACACCCTGGCGGCGCGCGGGATATCCGGTTTTGGGCAGATCCTCAAGCATTACGAGGAACGCGCGCCGCTCAAACGCAACGTCACGACCGAGGAGATCGGCGCGACGGGGTTGTTCCTCGCGTTGCCCGGCGCCGCCGCGATCACCGGGCAGGTGGTCTATGTGGATTGCGGGTACGAAATTATGGGGATGTAGGAGAACCGGCGCGAGGCTTTCCATGGAACCTCGCGTGCCGAAAAGCGCATCGTCCCGTGATGCGCCACGCGACCGCGCCTGCCGGTGAATGTTTCATCGTTCGGCGCCCTCGCGTTTTGCGGTTTACAATGGTGGAGTGTGATTTCATCTTCAAGAGATGAAGCTGTCTCTCGCCGGTTGGTCGCTGAACCGTCAGTTTCGTCATCCGCATTGTCCGTTGGCGCTTCTCGATTTCCCGAAGGTGGCGCGGCGACGTTTTGGGCTCGAGGCGATCGAGCTCAACAACGTGTTTTTCGCGGAGACCTCGGCGAAATATCTCCGCGAGTTGACGCGGCGCGCGCGCGGGGAAGGGATCACGATCCTCAATATCGCCGTGGATGAGCCCTACGACTTGTGCGCGTCCGGATGGATGGGGAGGCGCGCGGTGAACGCCTATGGATGGTGGATCTCCGTCGCCGCCGAGCTGGGGTGCGCGGCGATCCGCGCCAACTCGGGCGGGCGCGAAATTCAGAAGTTTACCCCTTCGGTGTTGCGCGCTTGCGCGGAAAATTTCGCCACGCTCGCGGCGCGCGCCAAACCGTACGGCCTCCGGATTGTGATGGAGAACCACTGGGGCTTGTCCGCGTGCCCCGATCGGATGCTCCGGGTGCGGAAGCTCGCGGGCAATTGCTTCGATTTTCTCCCCGATTTTGGCAATTGGCCCAAGGGAGTGGACGGATACGCGGCCCTGGCGAAGATCATGCCTTTCGCGAAAGCCGTGCACGCCAAGGTCAAGGAGATCGCTTCCGACGGATCGCATCCCGCCTTCGACCTGGGGCGTTGCGTGGAGATCGCGCGCGCCGCCGGTTATCAAGGCTGGCTCGGGATCGAGTACGAGGGCGCCGGCGAGGAAAACACGGGCATCCGGCGCGCGATCCGCGAGATGCGCAAGTATCTCTGATCCGCTCGCGCGCGGCGCGAAGGCGCACCGCCGCTTCTCCGGTCGAAATCGGGGCGGTGACGGCCGCGAACAGCGGCGCCGCGTCGTCACTTCCGCCGCGCGGAAAGGCGGGGCAGGGGACACTGGCGGTGGCACTCTTCGATGACGGCGATCTGCTGGCGCACCTGCGCAAGCGAAACCTCCAGCGGCGCGCGGCGCGTCAGGGCGGCGTGGAGATTGCGATAAAAGCGCAACCCCATGTAATCGAAGAGATTTTTTTCCTCTGCGGTGGCGTCCCAGACGCCGGTATGCCAGAGGAGTTTTTCGCCGCAGTACGCGCGCGCCTCGGTGGGGCGACGGCGCAGGCGTTGTTTCGGCGCTTCCTTGGGCACGAAATACTTCCATTCGAGGTGCTGCGTGTTGCCCGTGAGGCCGCCGCGTGTGCCGTAGATTTGGTAGGTGTAGAGCGGGTAGGCGCAACAGGAGGAGATCTCCAGGTCCACCGTCGGACGCCCTTTGCCATGGAGGATCATCTTCACGTGGTCTTCCGCGTCGCCGAGGGTGTTGGCCCGGTCCATGAGGCAAAAGACCTTGGGCATCTGGTCGGTCCCGAAAAACTGGAGCGCCTGATCGAGCGGATGCGGGCCGGTATTCAGGAGGTTGCCCGCCATGTTTTCCTGAAGCGTCTGCCAATCCCAGCGGCGGGCAAACCCGTTGAATGCGATCTTCAGCATCACCACGCGTCCAAGCACGCCCGACTCCACGATCTCGCGCGCTTTGCGGAAGTAAGGGGCGAAACGCGACTGTTGAAACACCGCGAAGAACCGATTCTCCTTTTTCGCGAGGCGGACGAGGTCGTCCACGTCCTTCGCGCGGCGGGCAAGCGGTTTCTCGCAGAGCACCGCATGCCCCGCGCGAAAGGCCTCCTTCGTCACCGGCACATGGAGATGGCTGGCGAGCGCGTTGACCACGAGATCGAGGTCGTCGCGCTTCAGCAGGTCCCGGTAGTCCGCGTACGTCGCGCAACCGGTCTCGCGGACGGCTTCCTCGCGCCGCTCGCGCATCGGGTCGGCGACCGCCGCCAGCGTGAAGAGTTCCGGAAGTTGACGGACGAGGTGGGCGTGGATGCTCCAGCCGCTGCGTCCCTGACCGAGGATGCCGACGCGAAGGGGATTCATAAAGTGGGGGGAGATGGAGTTGTCTTGTTTAAAAAGGGCGGCCGCGCCGGTTCACGTCTCCGCTTCATCTCCCGCGTTTGAGGGTCTTGAGGGTCTGCGCCTCGGGGCGCGCCTTATACCAATCGTCGAGGGGATAACACCCGGAGATCAGGCCGTTGCGCGGCGCGGTGGTGCAGTCGCTGAACGTCCGACAGATCAACCGCGGCGCGAGGACGCCCTTTTCGAGAACGTCCAACGGCAGCTCGGGATAGGAGAGAACCATTCGCCCGATCCCGACGAAGTCCGCCCCGCCCGAACGGATGACCGATTGGGCGACGTGCGGGAGGTATTCCTGGAGATAGGAATAGGCGGTGCCGACGATCACCAGATCCGGCGCATGCCGCTTGATCTCGGCCGTGACGCGAATCTGGCGCGCGACTCCCACCAGCGGATCTTCGGGCGGTTGATACCCGTCGGAGGGCGGATACGCGGCGGGACGTTGAATATGCGGATTATAGTACGGGCTGCCCGCGGTCAGATTCACGAGGCGCACGCCGAGGTCGCGGAGGAGATGGAGGAATTGGATCGTTTCCTCGAGATCCGGCGTGACGGGATCGCGCGCGTTGAGGCCGAACCCATAACGGTACGGCAGGAAGGCGGAGTAGTCTTCGGGGATTCCGGGGCCGGGCTTGCCCGGCGCGCTCTTCGACGGATCGGGATGAAACGGAACAAAGTCAAAGGCGCTGAGGCGAACGCCGATGGAAAGGCGCGGGCACTCGGCGCGGATTGCCTCGAGGATCTCGCGCGTCAGCCGCGTGCGGTTTTCAAACGTGCCGCCATATGGGCCAGGGCGCGTATGCGCGCCGAGGAATTCGTGGAGCAGATAGCCGTGGCAATGCTTGACGTCCACGAAGTCCGCGCCGGCTTCTTCCGCGACCTTCGCGGCGCGCGCGTAGAAGGGGACGAGGGCGCGGACTTCGTCGTCGCGCAGGACGGGGCGGTCGTCGGCGATGCCGAAACGGCGGTCGAGAAGCGGGTGGCGATAGGCGACGCGCGGCGCCAACTTTTTCTTGTCGTAAGGGCGACAGAAACGGCCCGAGTGGGTGAGTTGGAAACCGAGGAAAAGTCCCGCGTCGGATCCGCAGCGGTCGCGGTGGGCCTTGACAAGGGTTTCGCGCAACGCAGCGAGCGAGCCTTTGTGCGCGTCATCAATGATCAGTTGATTCGGATTGGCGCGTCCATCTTCGCGCACCGCCATGGCTTCGCCGCCCCAAATGAGTTTCGCCCCGCTGCGCCCGAAGTTCCGCCAGCGGCGGAAGGTGCACTCGGTCGGGTGGCCGTCGGCGGTGCCGTCCCAGCCCTCCATGGGGTGGATGCCCCAGCGATTGCCAATCGTGCGGCCGTCGAACGCGAGAGGCTGCGCGAGGGGAGAGGAAGGGGCCGTCTCGATACGGTCGTCGCAGGGGAGATCGAGTCCGAGGCGGCCGAGATGCGCGCGGAACTCCGCGACGGTTTTGAGGCTGGGGATGCGGATGAGAGGCTGCGGCGAAGGCGCGTTCATGCGTGAGTCACGGACAAAAAAGGCGCTCAAAATCCCTCGAGCCGTTTTCGAACGCGTTTGCCGTCCACCTCTTCGGAGGGCGTGCCGCTGTCGGCGCTCATCACGGTGAAGCGGGTGAGATAGGCGTCGAGATGGGCGATCGCCTTGCCGTCGGCGCGCCGATAGCCGCGCTCGGTGTTGGAGTTTTCCTCCCGCCGCCAACTGCTTCCCGCTTCGTTGGCGCGGAGGAAGGCGGCGACTTCGTCTTCGCCGAGAAACCCGCGGTCGGCGCGCTCGATCGCCTCCATCACGCAGCGGTCTTGGATGAAGCTGACCTCGATGATGTACCCGGAGAAATGATATTTGAACCTTCGCTCGATCGGCTTCTGAAACTTGACCTTTCGGATGGCGGGGCCGTAGCGCTTCTCGATCTCCGCCTGGGTTTCGCCGAGGCGGGCCTCCGCCCGCATCACGGCAAGCGCGAACAGGAGGAGGCATGGACCCGCGATTCGCATCTCCCGATAATTCCCGCGGCAACGCGCGATTCCAAGCAATTTCCAGGCGCGCGCGCTTGCCGCCTTAGCGCGGAGCGGTCATGATGCCGCAATGCCCGCCAGAGAAGTCCCCTTGCGCGAACGCTCCGGTTTCGATCCCATCGAGGCGATCGTGAGCGATTTGCGCCGAGGGAGGATGGTGGTCGTTACGGACGCCACGAACCGTGAGAACGAAGGCGATCTCGTGATGGCGGCGGCAAAAGTGACGCCCGAAAGGATCAACTTCATGGCGCGCCACGGGCGCGGGCTGATTTGCGTTCCTGCGACCGCGGAACGTCTCGACGCGTTGGGGATCGCGCGGATGACATCCGACAACCGCGAGGCGCACCGGACGGAGTTCATGGTGTCCGTGGATGCGCGCGAAGGAGTCAGCACGGGGATCAGCGCGCACGATCGGGCGCGCACGATCCGTCTGCTGGCCCGGCCACGCCCTCGCGCGCACGATTTCGTCCAGCCGGGGCACGTTTTTCCGTTGCGCGCGCGTCCCGGGGGCGTCCTTCAGCGCGCGGGGCATACGGAAGCGGCGGTGGATCTCGTGCGGCTGGCGGGCTTGCCGCCCGTCGGCGTCCTCTGCGAGATCATGAACGCGGACGGGACGATGGCGCGCCTCCCGCAGTTGCAGAGGTTTCGTCGTCGCCATCGGTTGAAAATTTGTCGCATCGAGGACCTCATCGCCTATCGCCATGCTCGGGAGCAGCATGTGGAAAAAGTGGAGGAGGCCGTTCTTCCGACGCCGTGGGGAGATTTTTGCCTCCACGTTTTTCGGTCGCGCCTCGACGGGAGGCGGCATCTGGCGCTTTCGCTCGGACGCATCGACCCCTCTCGCCCCGTGCTGACTCGCGTCCATACCGAATGCGTCGCGGCGGACGTATTTCAATCCGCGCGCTTCGGATCGCCCTCTTCCGTTGCCGACAGCCTGCGTGCAATTCGCGAAGAGGGCGCGGGACTGTTGCTCTACATGCGCCACGAGGGATGGGGCGCAACCATGCTGGACTCCTCGGGGAAGGTCAAAGCGCCGCACCTGCGCGAATACGGAATGGGCGCGCAAATTCTGGCGCTCCTCGGCGTTCGACGGATTCGCCTCCTGAGCAATCATCCGCATCGGCTCGTGGGTCTTGGGGGATTCGGCCTCGAGATCGTCGAGCAGGTTCCCCTGAAATCTGGAGGCGACCGACGATGAAGCCGAAGCAGACGGATCTTTCGACCATCTTCGCGTCTGTGCCGCGCGCACGCGCCGCCCGCCTTCGAATCGGGGTGATCGCCGCCCGCTACAACCGGCCTCTATGCGACGCTCTGCTGGAGAGCGCGCTCGCCACTTTGGCGAAGCTCGGCGCGCGCAAGGTTGTCGTTTGCCGCGTGCCTGGCGCTTACGAGATCCCCGTGCTCGCGGCCCGCATGGCGCGTTCGGGGAATTACGACGCCCTGATCGCGCTCGGCGTCGTCCTCCAGGGAGGCACCTCGCATGCCGAGCATCTCGCGGCCGCCGACGCGGTGAACCTCCAGCGTCTTGCCGTGGAGACGGAAGTGCCCGTAATCCATCAGGTGCTGACTCCGCGCACGGAGGGCGACGCTCGCGCGCGGGTTCGTCTTCGCGGCGAAGAGGCCGCCCGCGCCGCGGTTGAGATGGCCGCGACCATGGGAACCGCGGGACGCGCGCGGAAAGGCGAGAGGAGGCGGCGATGAGGCCCAACCGCGTTTCCGAAAGACCGTCGGCGATCCGGAAGGAGACGCTGGTCGCATTTCCCGAGAGGGCGTTCGAGCATTCGACGTCTCACCGCGGGATGGCGGCTTTTTTTTGCGGGATTTTGCTTTTCGCGCGGCCATGAACCTTCGACGTCAGGCGCGACAGATCGCCATCGAGTATCTCTATCAGCGCAATCTCGCCGGAGAAAGCGATCGTCCCGTCGAGGAGGATCTCGCCGTGCTGCCGACCGCGGAGAAGCACGCCCCGTCGGCGCGCCCCTTTGCCGCCGATCTCGTGCGCGGAGTGCTCGCGCGCATCGAGACGCTCGACGGAAAAATTCGCCAGTATGCCCAAAACTGGAGCCTTGAGCGCATCGCCGCGGTAGACCGCGCTATTCTCCGTCTTGCGATTTATGAAATGCTTTTTCGCGACGACATTCCTCCGGTGGTTTCCATCAACGAAGCGATCGATCTCGCCAAGGAGTATTCCTCGGCGGATTCGGGACGGTTCGTCAACGGGATCCTCGATCGGGTGAAGCTCGAACTGAACCGTCCTTTGCGGACGGTCGCCGGCGCGCCGCGCGCATGAAGGCCGACCTCCATCTCCAC
>Ga0116143_10006383_pt1 | contig 10286 bp, 6 predicted proteins | sample AD_UKC034_MetaG_FD_89745 | JGI IMG/M metagenome (GOLD analysis project Ga0116143, IMG submission 89745) | Active sludge microbial communities of municipal wastewater-treating anaerobic digesters from USA - AD_UKC034_MetaG | ecosystem: Engineered > Bioreactor > Anaerobic > Digestate | place: USA...
GCGCACAGCTGGGAGCTTAGTCCCATTGCCAGTGCGAGAGCGATCAGTTTCCGGGTTTGCATTTTTTGCCTCCAGCATTTTATCTTCAATAGCTATCGGCAAAACGCTGCTAAAATTTAATTTTTCATTTGCAGCTGGCTGCGGCTTAATTCTTCTTCAGAGCGGTCTCGGCTTCCTGGCGAAGTTCGACTGATGGCTTCACTTTGAGCAGTTCTTCGTACATCATGCGCGATTTGTTGATGTTGTTGAGCTTTGCGTAGGCGCGCGCTGCCTCGGCGTAAGCCGGTGCAATGAATTCGCTGCCAGGGTAAAGCACCGGCACCTTGAGCACTTCGAGAATGCCGTTTTCGATGTCACCTGAAGCGATCAGGCTTTTGCCGAACCAGAGTCGCGATTCCGGTATCGCGGCATCGGTTGCCGGATAGTCCTTGAGAATGGCGGCAAAGGTTTCGATTGCGCCCGGGTAATCTTTTGTCTGATACAGCGATATCCCGACTGCGCGCCGGGCACGTGAAGCCAGCGGGTGCACTGCGTCTTCGGCGATGATCGCCTTGTAGTGCTGGATTGCCAGTGGGTAATTTTCGAGTTCGCGGGCTATTTCTCCGATATGGAAGCGCGCTTCCTGTCTGAAGTAACCTTTGGCGTTCATCAGCTGGGAAAAGGCGGCGAGAGCCTGAGCTTTATCTTTGAGCTCGAGCCAGGCGATGCCGATTTTGAAGATTGCATCTTCTTTGAGTTTGCCATCGGGATACCGGTTGAGGTATTCCTGAAATCTTATTATCGCATCATTGTGACGTCCGGCTTTCATCAGGACTTCACCAGATCGAAAGGTCGCCTGCGCCGCCAGTTCGTTTTTCGAGGCGGCGATGGCTTCGAAGGCCGTCAGTGCATCAGCGTGACTATCCTGCATATAGGCGAGTTCGCCCAGTTGATACAGGGCATCATAGCGGGCTTTGCCCTTCGGAAACAGCTTGATCACCTTGTTGAAGTTGTCGCCCGCCAGCTTGATATTGCCAAGGTTGAACCAGCATTCGCCGATGCGATAGATCGCCTTTTCGCGCATGTCAGGGTCGACCTTCTCCGAACTGACTTTTTCGAAATATTCGATGGCTTCTTTGAAGCGGCTCAGAGCGATGTTTACCAGACCGGTCTGATATATGGCCTCGTCGGTTTTGGCATGTTTCGGGTATTTTTTGACGAAATCGGCAAAAGCGGTAAGGCTCTTTTCGAATTCGCCGGTGCGTGATATGGCGAGAGCCCGTATGTAAGCGAGTTCTGCCCTCTCGGCCGCGGGAAGAGCGTCGAGGCCATTGTCGACAGCTGTGATGGCCTTTTCGTATTGATGCAGGTTCATCAGCAGATCGACGAGATTTTTTACTGATTCGGCACGCACTGCTGATGTTTTGTTGGCCGCCTGTTTTTCAAAATGGGGAATCGCCTTGTCGGGTTCGCCCAGTCTGATGTGGCACCATGCGAGAGAATAGGCTGACTTCTGGCCAAGCTGGCTGTCAGGCCCAAGCGCGATGGTGCTGGCATACTCGCTGGCCGCTTCCTTGTAATTCTTAAGACGGAAATGAGCTTCGGCAATGTAGAACTGCAGCGGCTGGCGCTTGTCGTCGGGGCAGAGTTCGAGCGCTTTGGCAAAATGATCGAGCGCCTGGCGGTAGATGCTCTGATTGAACTTGCCGATGCCGGCCTGCAGGTGGCTCTCGAAACGTTGCTGATCGGTCAGTGTGCTCTCTTTGAGAAGTTCTTCGTAGACTCTGACGGTCTGATCGGTATCCATGTTGAAGCGAACCATCAAAAAGCCGCGTTTGAGATTGGCGTCTATCCATAAGGGCAGGTCTTTGCGGCTGACGCGGGCAAAGGCTTCGGTGGCCGATTTGGGGTTGTTGTCGTTGGTGTGCGCCCAGCCAAGGCCATAAGCGGCGCGGTCGCGGAAAATGCTGTCAGGGTAGTCCTTGAGCAGTTTTTCGTAAAGCCCGGCGGCCTTAATGTTGTTTTTCTGGCGATATTCACATTCGGCAAGCCAGAACAGGGCGCCGTCGCTCTGCGAGAAAGCCTGAGGTTCAGACAGAATTCGCGACAGCACTTTGGCTGCTTCTTCATAAAGATGACGCTGTATCAGGCCGAGAGCGTAGCGATATTGTTCGCGCTGTTCAGGTGTGTCTGCCCGACAGACAGAGCTGAAAGAAAACGTCAGAAGTATCAGCAAAGCGATCGGTAATGATTTGAATAGCCTGCTGGTGATGAATTTACAATTTCTTTTGCTGTTCACATGTGTTCTCCGTTGTCTGTTCCGACAGAAGCCGGCTGAAGGGAACAGGCGTCTGCTGAGCGTCTGCCGGCAGATTACCTGAAAAATTGTATCGATAAAGCATCATAAGGGCGACAGTGCGGGCCGAATGATGATAATCGCAGTTTTACAGTCAGAGCGATCAGGATGAAGATTTGTCATCACTGTCTGACGACTGCTTTTTGACTTCTTTCTGGGCATCTTTGAACTCCCGGATCCCGCGTCCGAGGGCCTTGCCGATTTCTGGCAGTTTGCCGGGGCCGAAAAGAATCAAAATGATAACCAGAATCACGATCAGTTCAGTGAAACCAATACCCATCTGCTTGCCTCCGGTGCATAAAGCACGGGCTCGATTTTAGCATTTAAAGTGCAGCTCTTCAAGCTGCAAAATAATATTTCGGCGATCCGGAAGTTCAATACGAATACTCCAGCGAGAAAATAATATGATTTGATCTTGGGAAAAATTGTTGTAATATGCAGTTATTGAGGGTAAAGCCGACGATTTGCATTGACAAAGTCAGAGGGGTGAATTAAGCTATCAGTATGGACACAAGAAAAGCATTATCAGTGATTTTAACTGTTGTTTTCGCTTTTGTTATGACGACTTCGGCGGGTTTGGCCCAGATCGCAGACGCTGACGGGCTGCTCGTAGACATCCCAGAACCGCCCGGAGCCCGCTCGGAACTGCCTTCGCCAATTCCCATGGTTTATGAATTCATGGGTGCCATGATGGCTGGCGAATATGACATCTGTCTGGCCAATTTTGATGTTCAGACCTTTCTGGCGCTGCTTTTCGACCGCCAGATCAAGCGCCTGAACGCCGAAGAGTACAACGAGCTTTTCTCATACCAGATTCAAACTCATCGCAATGAGTTCAGATTTCTCTCTAAAGTCATGAACCGGGTTGCTGGCGGTGCCAAGATCAGTTATTCAGACCCTCGTTATCACAAGGCGGTACAGAGCAAGGTCGTAATCAGACTCGACACCACCCGCGGTAAATTCGAATTCGTTGTCTACTGCCGCTTCAGCAACGAACGCTGGTTCATCTATGATTACGTTCTCAACGGTCAGAGGCTGACTTCGATCTTCAAAGACGCTTTGCGCGGTGTTGGCGTCGACAATTACATGTCTTTTCTGAGGCCGTTTTACGGTGAGCGTCGTGGCTTCAGGCCAATTCGCAACCGCGATTATGAATTCGGTTTTCTTGTGCCCAGCGACTTTCAGATCAAAGAAAACGTCAGCCCGGCACTTCTCGCTTCGGTTGGCGCTTTCGATGGCCAGTTCCTGCTGCATGTTCAGGCCGCTACTTACGACGAGCCGCAGAATCTTGCCCAGGTCGGAACTGCGATTAAAGAAAGTCTGATGCCTTTCAGCCCGCGTCTTTTCGACCAGTGGAAATCTGAACTTGCCGGTGTTGAAATCGGTAACGTGCTGTTTCACTTTCTCAAGGGTGATAAGCGGCTGTATACGCACATGGTACTTATTCCGCTCGGCCGCAAACTGGTCGTGCTGAACTTCTATCACAGCAGTCTCGAACTGCTCAAGCACATGACCAACATTCGTGAACGCATCATGGAAACCCTGACTCTGCCAAAGATCGAGGCAATCGGCGGCATCATGCCCGGCGAAATTCCTGATGAGCTGACGATATCCACCGCCAGCGACTTCGGCGAGATCGACTCTTACCAGGAACCGGCCTTCGAGAGCAGCAGCGATGAAATCACCATCAGTCCTACCGAAGACTCATCCGGCTGGACCACCTCGGTAAGCACCGAACTGCCACCGCCCGATGGCAACGAGCCTGATATGCTGCAGCCAGATTCTTTTGGCTATGATGATTACCCCGAACCGCCGCCACCACCGACTGACGGCGATGACATGTCACAACCTGCTGACGACATGGCCCAACCTGATGAAGACACGACTCAGCCTGATTTTTATAACGAAGACAGCAGTGATGATGACTTACCGCCGCCGCCGCCGCCGCCTGATGGCAGTTACGGTGATGGCACCAGCTTCGGTGACGACGATGAAGATTATTCAGGCGGTGGCAGCGAAGTATCTTTCTGAAACTACCTGATCACATCAACTCTGAGCATGAACCGGCGGTCGATCTGGCCGCCGGTTTTCTTGTAGGAGACTCCCTTGTGAGAGCGGATCTCTATGCTGTGTGCATCCTGATTTGTAGTCTGAGCCAGCCCGCCGAGGCTGAACCACTCGCCGGCTTTTGTTTCTACCTCAGTTAGCAGTACTTCAGAAATGCCGCCGTTGTCCTGGGCATACCAGACCTGCACCATGACGCGTTCTTCATCGAGCAGATGCCCCGATACTTTCAATCCGTGTGATGTCGTCATAACCACGGTCTCAGGGCCATACCAGCCGGGCAGCGAATATATCTGCACCAGTTCGTCAGTTAATGACGCTTTCGAAAATTCCATGGCAACGATAGTTCGCATGCTGCTCGCCGTTGTCGTTGAAGTCGTCGTTTCTGCGCGCGGGCGTTGCCGGTAGCCAATCGTCTGTGACTTCTCGCGGCCGTGCGAATCGCTTTGAATGCTGAATCTGAGAGTGGCCGGCCGCCGGTCGAGTACGGCCGCCAGCTTTTTTATCTCGTCCATTTCATATTGATCTGAAGCGTTGATGGCGACTCCGTTGACAGATGGAACCGGAACTGCGTTGACTCTGCCACCAAAAAGCGCCTTGATCGTATGCGCGACCGAGTGCGGGTCGGCGTATTTGAGCCGGATCAGCTGAATTTCGGCAGAAAACGCCAGCGCAGGCAGGTTGACCAGAATCAACAGCAGCATCAATTTTGTTTTTCTCATACTTGATTCTACCTGAAAAAGAAGGTTCCCCGACAGACGCTCAGAGAATTTCGGGCGAACAAGATTTTGTTATTGTATTGAATTGTCTATCTGTTAGACTGTTAGAAATTGCTCAACATCTTTGAAGCGAGAATGGCTATGACAGACAGACCTGTAATCATGTTGCTGCCTTATTCCAGCTGCTCAGGGCTTGAACTCTTCGGTCTGCGCTACGCACGAGACCTGATCGATCGTGGTCATAACGCGGTCGTGGCAGCTCCTGCCGATTCTCTGATCGCGCAACAATGTGCTGACCGGGGTATCGGGCTTTACCCGTTTCCTGTTACTACCAAGTATGAGCTGGTCAGCTATCCGGCAGCATATACAATGCTGAAGAAGCTACAGCCGGCTGCGGTAGTGGCATTCAGGACACAGATGATGTATCCGGTACATATGGCCAGGCTTTTAACCGGTCAGCATCTGCAATTTTTTCTGTTTTATCGCATAGGGGCAGGCGCTCTTTATCGAAAGGATCCGTTGCACCGCTGTCTGTTCAATAATCTTGCCGCTGTTGTGCCAAATGCTGATTATGTAAGAGAGCGCATTCTGAAATACTGGGGAATCAAGGGCGACAAGGTTTGCTGTATCAAGAGCGGTGTCGATACCATCAAATATAATTCAAACCCGGAAGCCCGCGACAAATTGCGAAAAGAGCTCGGGCTTGCCGACGATGCGATAGTGGTGGGTTCCAGTGGCCGCATTGAAAAGAAGAAAGGCTCTGAAGACCTGTTACGGGCGATGTTTGATGATGAAGGTGTGGCGCGTAATCGCGAGAACGTTCATCTCGTTTACATCGGGCGCGAAACTGAAGCTGGCTACATTGCTTTTCTTAAACGGCTTGCCGAGGAATTCGGCTGTAGCAAAAGGTTTCATGTTCTCGGGTTTCGTAACGATGTCGAAAAAGTTTACCCGGCATATGACATTTTTGCTTTTGCTGTAAACGTTCGAGAAGCCTATGCATACGTGGTTCTCGAGGCTATGGCTTCTGGCATCATGCCGGTCGTCCCAGATATTGGAGGTCTGGGAGAAATGTTCACCGACGGTGAAGAAGGATTGTTTTTTGAGCATTGCAACCCAGATTCATTAAGAAAGGCCCTGGGGCGAGCGATAGCCATCGAGCCGGCACATCGACGCGAAATGGGCCTTCAGGCGAGGCAACGCATAATCGAGAGAGCCAGTTGGCAGTCAATGATGCAGCAATATCTGGAGCTGTTCAGAAAATGTCGTGTTGCCGGATTTTGATGAGGCAGCAGGCAAATTTGCATTTTTCTCTATTTTTTACAGCAAAGTTGACTATTTGGCCGGCTGAATCTAGAATGTGTGCATGGGCTTGTTGTCCCCAAATAAAGGAATTGGAATGAGTGAGGAAAGAAAATGAAAGCTGTTATTATGGCTGGCGGTTTTGGTACGCGTCTACGACCGATTACCTGTAACATCCCCAAACCAATGGTGCCACTGGCAAATATTCCGATGATGGAGCATATCGTCAACCTGCTCAAACAGTATGGCTTCAATCGCATCTGTTCTATTCTCTACTTCCAGCCCGAAGTGATCACCAAGTATTTCGGTGAAGGCACCGACTTCGATATTCAGATGGAATACCAGATGGCGACTGCCGATTTTGGCACCGCCGGCAGCGTTAAGAACACCGAAGAAAAGCTCAAAGACGAGCCATTTATTATCATCTCAGGCGATGTTCTGACTGATTTCGATCTCTCTGAAGCTATTCGTTTTCATCGCGAAAAGAAATCGATGGCGACGATGGTTCTGACCCGTGTCACCAATCCGCTTGAATATGGCGTAGTAATTACTGCTGATGACGGCAAGATCATCAGATTTCTCGAGAAACCGAGCTGGGGCGAAGTGTTCTCAGACACCATCAATACCGGCATTTACATTCTCGAACCCGAGATCTTCAAATATATTCCAGCCAAGACAGAATTCGATTTCAGCAAGAACCTGTTTCCGCTCATGCTCAAAGAAGGTCTGCCGCTTTACGGTTATATCGCCGAGGGCTACTGGAAAGACATCGGCAACCTCGAAGAATACGTGCTTGCACACAAAAACGTGCTCAACGGCGAAGTTAAACTGCAGATTCCCGGAGATCGCCTGAACATTATCGGCCGCGATGTCTGGGTCGGCAAAAACTCGAACATTTCTGCCAAGGTCAAGTTCAAGGGTGGCGTAATCATTGGCCAGAACTGCGTTATCGAAGATGGCGTTGACCTCGAAAACTGCGTGCTCGGCGATGGCTGCGTCATCAAGAAAAATGCGAAAATCAAGGGCGGCACGCTCTGGGATGGCGTTCACGTCGGCGAAGACGCCGAGATTTATGAATCGGTCATCAGCGGCAACACGCTCATTCAGGACAAGGTCGTGGTTGAGTCTGGTGCGATTATCAGCGAGGAATGCCGCATCGGCAAGGGCGCGATCATTCGCGAAAACGTCAAGATCTGGCCGAAAAAGCAGGTTGAAGAGGGTTCTACCGTGTTTTCCAGCATCATCTGGAGCGACAAATGGACCAGAAACCTGTTCAGCGATTATGGCATAGCCGGTCTCGCCAATATCGAGATCACCCCGGAAATGGCCTCAAAAATCGGCGCTGCTTTTGGCTCGACACTGCCGAAGGGAGCCAGCATCATTACTTCGCGCGATTCCAACAAAATCAGCCGCGTTATCAACCGCGCTATTATCAGCGGTTTGAGCTCGGCCGGCATCAACGTTGCCGATCTGCGGGTAACACCGGCACCGGTGGCACGCTACAAACCGAGCGCATTCATGCGTGGCGGTGGGGTGCACGTCAAACTCTCCGGTGATGACCCCAATCAGATCGAAATCAAGATTTTCGATGTCGAAGGCCGCGATATCTCAATTGCGCAGAAAAAGTCGATCGAACGCCTTTTCAATCGCGAAGATTTCCGCCGCGTCTCGATTCCGGAAGTCGGTGAAATCAGCTTCCCGCCGCGCGTTCCCGAAAACTACAGCGAAGAACTTCTGCGCTGTCTCGATGTTACCGCGATCAGCCAGCGTCGCCTGAAAGTGGTGCTCGACTACTGTTTCAGCGGGGCTAGCGGTATTTTCAATACTTTTCTCGGTAAATTGAACTGTGAAGTCATCACGCTTAACGCATATCACGACGAGAATCGCGTGACAATGGTGACGCCCGAGCAGTCGCACGCCAGTGTGGCTTCGATTGTCAAGTCACTGGGTGCCGATCTTGGTGTCGTCATGGGTGACGGGGCAGAGCACATAACCTTCATCGACGATCAGGGCCGCATAATCAAAGGTGCCGAGGCGATGGCCGTCTGGGCCAGAATGGTGCTCGAACTGATTCCGGGCGCGCGCATTGCGGTGCCGGTGTCAGCGACGCATCAGCTCGAAAGTATGGCCGCGAAGCTTGGTGGCACGATCATTCGCACCAAGACAAGCGAGCGTGCTCTGATGGATGCAGCCATTAACGAAAAGGTCGAAACCTGTATCGACGACCGCGGTGGCATTATCTTTCCGGCATTTCAGGCTGCTTTCGATGGCATGATCGCGACCGTGAAACTGTTTGAATTTATTTCTTTACTCAAAAAGCCGCTTTCAGAGATTGTCAACGGTATTCCCGATTTTTATGCGCGTGCCAGCCGCATTCCATGCCCCTGGGAAGACAAGGGCAAAGTCATGCGCTATGCCATGGAATTTGCCAAAGACAAGGAAACCCATCTGCTCGACGGCGTCAAGATAATGCTGGGCAACGATGAGTGGGTGCTGGTTCTGCCTGATCCTGACCGGCCCTTTGTCAATATCTGGGTCGAAAGCACCAGCGAAAAGAAGGTGCAGGATCTGCTCGAAAAGACGATTGCCCGCGTCGAAGAATGGAAGAAGAGCAAAGACTGAAACTCGTTGTAATCAGGGCGCCGCTGCAGCAAAAGGTCTGCAGCGGCGCCTGTTCTTAGTGGTCAGTTAGAGTAGACGCAGCAGCCGGCAATGAAGAGTTTTTTTACCTGCAGGTTGGCGAGGCGCGATGGCGCAATCTTGAAGGGATCTTCGCTCAGACAGACAAAGTCTGCGTGATAGCCGGTTTTGAGCTGGCCACGCAGCAGCGATTCGCCGGAAAATTTATGTGGCTCGCTGATAAAGAGCGCCAGAGCCGAATTCAGACTGAGACGTTCTTCGGCGTTGCTGTGGTGAACGAGCGCGGCAATGCCGGCAATCGGATCGATGGCGGTAACCGGGCTGTCAGAACCGGCAGCCAGTTGTATGCCAAGATCGAGCATGGTTTTATACGGGTTCAGGCGAATGGCCCGTTCGCAGCCGAGGCGCTGGGCATAAAGGCCGGCGCTGCCGCCCCAGTAATGGTCGAATGCCGGCTGAATACAGATATTGATTGCATTGTCGCGGGCCAGTCTGATTGCCTTGTCTGAAGGCATGATGAAATGTTCGATCCGGTTGGCGATGGCTGGTTTGCCCCATTTCTGGCAGGCCCAGGCATAGGTTGACGCCACCGTATCGATGGCGCGGTCACCAATCGCGTGCAGGGCCAGATGCAGCTGGTTCTGGTGCGCAGTGGTCAGAAGCGCTTCAATGTCGCTGGCTTCCAGATACAGGTTGCCACGACATTCGGGCGCATCGCCGTAGGGCTCATGCAGAGCAGCTGTGCGGGTGCCGAGAGATCCGTCGACAAGCAGGCAGCCGCCCATGCCTTTCCAGCCAAAGCGGCGGGGCAGGGTGGGGTCGCCAGACTGATGGTAAATGACTGTATGCAACGCACTGGATTTGCTGAATTCTGCAACTGCCTGCGTATCCTGCGTCGATTCGCGACTGCCCTCGAGTGCATGTATGGTCGCGACGCCATGTTTAAAGCAGTGCTGCCTAACCAGCTCAAGACCGTTGCGTTTGAATGCTGGCGGCAGCTTGTCGATGAGCTGGTAGCTGAGAACGTTGTAATCGTTGCCTTTGATCAGGCCATCAGGGGCCGACAGATCGGGCAGAATCGTGTTGGCCCATTTGAGTGCGACAGAATTTAGAACAGCTGAATGTAGATCCTGTCTGGCGACCCAGACGAAATTTTTCGGTGCGATCGCGTCGAGCTCGGCACGGGTTGGCAGACGACGTTCTTTCAGGCGGGTTTCCTGCAGGCC
>Ga0116143_10006390_pt1 | contig 10274 bp, 4 predicted proteins | sample AD_UKC034_MetaG_FD_89745 | JGI IMG/M metagenome (GOLD analysis project Ga0116143, IMG submission 89745) | Active sludge microbial communities of municipal wastewater-treating anaerobic digesters from USA - AD_UKC034_MetaG | ecosystem: Engineered > Bioreactor > Anaerobic > Digestate | place: USA...
AGGCGCCTTCTACCTGCGATGGTGCACGCTGGCGCCGATGGAGGGCGAGGCGCTCGCTCGGTATTGGGGGCTGGATCTCGACGACGACTGGCGCGCTTTCCGTCGCGTCTGCCGGTTCTTCGGGACCTGAAGCCCCAGCCGAGGAAAAAGGCAGATCGGGCCTATATTCTTCAACGAAATCTCCTGGTTCGATTTCGTTGAAGAATGAGTAGGTCCCATACCTCGGCGCGCGTCCGAGGTTTGGGATGGAAAAACCGAGGAGCAGGTTTTTCCATCCCAAAGTAGGCCCGATTCGCCTTTTTCCAAGCCTTCTCCAGTCACCTTCTTCCCTTCTGATCTTCCCACCTTCTATCTTCGTCGCCATCCGCGTCCGCTGATGACGCCGTCGGCGCGACGATTGATCTCGTCGGAGATGTTCAGGTCGCGGATCTTCTGGGCAAGGCTTCTTGCCGCCTCCCGGTCCGTCATAGTCAAACGCCCGGCCAGATCGACCAGCGCCATGCCCGCCTCGGCCTTCAACGTCTCACTTTGGAGAAGCTCCTGGAGTCGGTCGATGGCCTTCGGACCGGGCAGCGTGCCGAGAGTCGCGATGGCCTGCCTTCGCTCGTCGTCGCGACGGGCGCAATCCAGCACCGCCAGACACAGCGTGATTCGATCCTCCAGCGGGGCCGACTGGCTCGCGCCGATCAATCGCAGGGCGCCGCGGACCGCCAGGACGCAGTGAGTCAGCGAGGTCTCGGACTTGGAGGCGATGACAGCCAGCGTCTCGGTGGCCTCGAACTCGGGCCAGTTGCCGAGCGTTCGGATCCCGGCCTCGCGAAGCGCGTCGTCCGCCGACTGCGCCGCGTCGCACACCGCGGCCAGAGCGGCGGTCCCGCCCAACGCATCGAGGCAGCTCAGCATGGCGATCCGAGTTTCCGCGTCGGCCGTCTTCATCCGGCTGAGGACCGCGTCGGCCGTTGCGTCCTTGTCCTTGGCGACCGCCAGGGCCGCCCGCAGGGCCGCGACGGCGCTCTCGCGAACCGCCGGGCTCTTTGTCTTCGCCACCAGATCGGTCAGGGCCGTGACATCGACCGTATCGGCGAGATCGACGAGAGCGCCGAACGCCGCACGCGAGATCTGCTCGTCCACATCGGCGGCGTAGCTGAGCAGCGATTGGGCCGATCCTGATACGCGTCGCTTGCCCAGCAGGCCGATCGCTACAGCGCGGGTATTGGCCTCGCCCGAGGCGGCGAAGGCGGAAATCGTCTCATCCACGCGCGGGCCCGCCATCAGGGCCAAGCCTTCGCGTGCGGCCTTCTGAGTGGCCCAGCCGCCCCCGGCTGGGAATCGATCACCCCCGAGGGCGGGGGTGCCACCATCGGCGACCGCGATCTGGAGCAGCGCCTCGGCCCCTTCGTCGGTCCCGATCTTCGTCAGGGTCTCGATGGCCGCCAGACGCACGGAGTCCTCGCTGCTGTTCAAAACGCGGATGGCCGGCTTGACCGTGGACAGATCGCCGCGGTCGCAGATCAGGCCGAGGACCTGCACCTGCGACCGCGGGTCCAGATCGGGCAGCAGAACGACCAGCGCATGCATGGGGGCCTTGCTCTCGACGTTTCTCGCGGCCTGAACCACGGCGGCACGGACCTTCGGGTCTCTGTCCCGCATCAGCTCGGGAATCCGGGCGGCGGACTTCTCCGGGTTGCACGTCATCAACCCGGTAATCGCGGCGGCGCGGATGCTGAACGGGTTCACGTCAACCGATTTCTCTGCGGCCTGCGTGGCGCAGTCGTAGAGGGTTCCGTAGATCGTTGCAGCGCCTGCGAGATCATTGTGCCGAGCCATCTCCTGGGCGACGTCGATCAGGCCCTGGGCGGCTTTCATGTGAATCGGGCTCAGAGGCGTCTCCACGACGCCCAGCAGGGCCCGCACGCTGTCCTGGCCCCCGATTCGCGCGAGGGCGGTCACGACGGCCGCTGCGACCTTGCGATCCGGATCGCTGAGGGCTCTGGAAAGCGACTGCACGGCGGTTCGATCCCCGCGCGACCCGAGCGAACTGACCAGTCCGATTCTCCATTTCACGTCCCTGGCCTCACTCAAGGCTTCCAGCAGAGCGTTTGTTGCACTCGCGTCGGGGTTCTTCTCCAAGGCCCGGCGGGCGTAGTCCCGCAAATGCTCATCCGGGTCCGTCATCAGTTTCGCCAGGCAGGGGACGGACTCGCCTTTGCCGATCCGCTCGAGCTGCAGGACGATCCAATGTCGGACGGTGTTCTCGATCGCGGACTGCTCGACGGTCTTGACCAGCGCCTTCGCGAGGGTCTCCCGCTCGGCCTGGGCGCCGGGACGGGCCGCGTGAGAGCCCATGTCCTGGAGCATGATCTGATACCTGTAACGCGAGCCGACATCGGGCGCCGACATCAACGGCACCAGGTACTCGATGGCCGTCTGATAGGCCTGGGCCAGTTGTGTCGCGTCGCGAGCGGGGGCCTCGGCCTTGCCGGACAGTTGTTTGACGAGGTCCTCCCCGCTTTGGGCGAGCGCGGGCGACGCCACTGCGAACAGGGCAACCGTCGCCATCGCGGTAACTGATATCTTCAAGAGGCTGCGTGTCATTGTATGGTTCCTCTTCAAAGTGCATTCCTATCTGGTCGGGATTACAGCACGTAGGGCGCCCGGCGAGGGCGGTCATACCACCGTTCGGCCGCGGGATCGTTGAGGATCTTCTCCTCCACCGGGTCCCACTCGATCGGTCGGCCCAGGCGCTCCGCAATGCCGCTGAGGTGGCAGATCGTCGCGGTGCGATGGCCGATCTCCACCGGGCAGATCGTCGGCTTGCGAGTGCGGATGCCCTCGATCCAGTTCCCGTCGTGGTCCTTGGAGTCGTAGAGGTGGATTTCGCTCGGCAGCAGGGGCGCGTGCGCCAACTCCGCGGGTTTCGTGTCGATCCTCGCGCCGCGACTGACCAGTACTTCGCCCTCGGTGCCGATGAAGTGGATCATGTGGCCGCCCTCGATGGGATGGTCGCGGAGGACCTTCGTGCCGTCGGCGTAGTAGTGGGTCTGCCACTGGTAGCCGCCCCAGCCCTTGGGGATGAACTTCACGGGACCCGAGTCGTCCATGCCCAGGGCCCACTGGATAACGTCGAAGTGATGGGCGCCCCAGTCGCCGTTCTTGCGGGAGCCGTACTCCCAGAATCGCCGCCATCCGCCGCCGTAGTCGCCCTTGACGCGTTCCGCGTTGTAAGGATACCACGGCGTCGGGCCCAGCCAGCGGTCGTAGTCGAACCCGTCGGGGATCGGCTCCTCGGGCAGCGTCATCGGCGGCGCGAACTGGCCCAGACTCGCGTAGATCGTGTGCACCTTGCCGATCCACCCGTTGCGGACGATCTCGCAGGCCTTGCGGAAGGCCCATTCCGAACGCTGTTGCGAGCCGACCTGGAAGATCGTGCCGTACTGCTTGCAGGCATCGCTCATCAGCCGGCCTTCGCGGATCGTCAGCGTCATGGGCTTCTGGCAGAAGACGTCCTTGCCCGTCTTGATGGCTGCCAACGAGCACATCGCGTGCCAGTGGTCGGGCGTCACGATCATCACCGCGTCGATGTCGGGCCGGGCGCAGAGTTCCTCGTATTCCAGATACGCGGCGCAGCCTTTGTAGGTCCCGCCTGCGGTCCGTTCGGCATAGGTCCTCTCGGCCCGGGCCTTGGCGTTCTCGCGTTTGGTGCGGTCCACGTCGCATACTGCCAGCACCTGCACCTCCCTGCGATTGAGCATTCCGCTGAAGTGACCGCCCATCTGCAGGCCCATGCCGATGAGCCCCATCGTGATGCGATTGCTGGGCGCCGCGGCCCCCAGGACCGTCGAGGGCACGATGGCCGGTCCCGCTGCGACGGCGCCGACCGCCGCCGCGGACGCGAACAGGAAGTCGCGACGGCTTATGCTCTGGTTCTTCGTCATCGATCAGGTCTCCTATTTGCGATTGATTCTTTCGATCCTGAACGGATTCGCAATCTCCACTGTATCCCGTTCGCCGGCCGTTGTCCACATCAGCCTGCGGCGACAATCCGCCCAAGAGATCAGCGAGTGACGCTGGATGCCTCAGCCTGCTCGTAGACGCTTGCGATTCCTCGCAGGAGCGCCTCCAGCTTTCCATAGTACTCGGTCTCTGGGAATTGGGCCTTCGCGTCGCGCAGCTCCAGGATTTGCAGCTCGAGCTGGTCCCGTCGGGCCCGCAGCTCGGACGGCATGGCCAGCTCGGTCGCGCTGGGGACCAGGTGAAACTGGTGGGCCCGGTAGCCGTCGAGCGTCGTGTCGTTGCGGGCCTTCTGTGCAGGCCGGATGCCGCGAAACCACTCCGCTGGCGTGCCCAGCCCGTCGCCATTGTCGTCGAGCAGCGCGTGTTCGGTCGCAAGCCGGCCGTTGGCGGTGTAGAACGCCGCGACGCTGTGCGAAGCGGTGAGCCAGGCTTCGAGCAGAGAGGTCTGGCCGTCCTTGTCGAGATCGGCCTGCGGCTGGGCTATCGCCTCCGCCAGGTACTGGCCGAATCGCGCGTAGTTGTATTCGAATCCGCTCTTGGTGGCGGTGACCACGACTCGTCCCGGCGCGGACAGCTCCTTCAGGAACGGTGCGCTCGCTGAGGCGGTGTCGATGATCGCAAGGGGCCGCTCGATGGGTTTGAGCCATTCGGCCAGATCGCTCGCAGCGAGGTCCGGCCCGCGGAGATTGAACCGAGCGGTCTTGCCGTCGTACGTGCCGTGACCGATCAGGACGAGCCACAATGGCGTCGCTGTCTCCTGAGATTGTGCCGCCAGCGTCGTGCGGATTCTCTCGCAATCCTGGTACTCGCCCTCGTCCTCCAAACCGATGCCGATGGATCCGGCGTCGCCTCTGGCGCACGCCTGTTGCCAGAGGCCCGCCCACCGGGCGAATTCGGGCGCGTACTCCGGTGCGCCGGCTGCGCCCACGACGACGATCACGGTCTGCTTCCGGTCGGCGGCCGAACCGGTGGGCAGAGCCCACCCTACCGCTTGCGCGATCACCAGCGAGGTCAACAGGGTCTTCATGGCAGTCCCTTCCAACGACGAATCGCCCACTCGGCGACGAAGCAGCCGATCGCCAGCAGGAACAGGGCAGGCAGCACTCCCGGCACGTCCCACAACGGTCTGACCCACATCTCGCTGACCGGCGCCTTCCGCGAGGGCAGCTCGCGAGCGAACCGGTCCAGTTCATCCAGTTCGACGATGCGACCGCCGGTCTGACGTGCGATCCTCTCGAGCAGCGCCCGATTGCCCTGGATGGACTGGAACTCCCAGCCCTCCAGATCGACCACCCAGCCGGTCTCGGCTGTGCCCAGCGGGGCGCCTGTCGTGCCGGTCGCCGCGACCCGTGCGAAGTGGCCGCCGTTGGCGTGCGGGACATAGGTGGCTTCGAACAGGCCGCTCTCCGTCGCCGAGGGGGTCGCCGTCAGTCGGACTTCCCGGCCGTTGGGGTCGAGCACCGTCATCGAGATCGACACGTTGTCCGCGGGCTCGAAAGCCTTGTTGCGGACCCGGGCCTGGAGCACGACCGGCTGGCTCGTCTCGTCGAGTTGCTGCTTCGCCTGAAGCGAGATCTGGGCGGGCACGTCCGCGATCAGCCATCGCAGGGTTTGGCGCCAGAATTTATCCATGTCCTCGCGTGCCCGCGGATTTCGCATGCCCCAGCGCCAGACGTCGCCGACGACGAGGGCCGCGGAGCGTCCGTTGCCGATCTGTTGGACGACCAGGCCGGGAAGTCGCCGGGTGTCGTTCACGTCGATGGCCGCCACCACTCTGGCACCCGGCTTGACGGCGCGGACGCGATTGACCACCTGGAATTCGGGCATGTCCGCGAGACGCTGCTTCTCGTCCTGCTCGTTGTCTCGCAGCCTGGCCCACGGCTGGAGCCAGCCCTCACGGGTCAGGTCCAGTCGCGTCCCGCCGGCCGAGCCCGGCGGCATCGGGTCCAGGTAGATCGGGAGGATACTGCCGATGGGCGTTCGCTGGAAACCGCCTTTTTGGAAGGACTCTGCGCCGCCGAGCATGAAGAGGCCGCCGCCGCGATCCGTGACGTACCGACGGACCAGGTCCATTTGGTCCTGCGTGAAGAACGCCGCCTCGACGTCGTCGAGAATGACCGCGTGGTACTCGAACAAGTCCTCCGGCGTCTTGGGGAATCCCTCGCGAAGCTCCGTCCCGTCTCGCGTGTTCAGTCGAACGAGGACAGGCTGATCGTACTGCTCGGCCTGCTCCTTGTCCTGCACCTCAAACCCGCGGTACAGCGGATTGGTCGTCTCGCCGGAATGACCTCGCCAATCGTACTTTGGCTCTCGCTTCGCGACCCGAACCAGCGCAACGAGCTGCACCTGCTCGTCCTCCTCGACGGCTCTCTTGAGAAACTTCAGTTCCCAGTTGGGCCGACCGGCCACATAGAGGATGCGGTAAGGCCCCTTGCCGCGATCCACGACGATCGTGCGAGCGTTGTTGGCGACCGTCGCCTCCGACGAATCGTCGGACGCATCGGTGACGCGAATCTGATAGAACAAGACCCCGGTCCTGTCCGGACGCAGGCGGAACCGGAAGCTCTGTTTCGCGTCGTTGCGCCCGACCTTCCACGACTGCTGCTCGACCGGATTGCCTGCGGCGTCGAGCAGTTCGACCGCAACGCTCTGCCCTGCGAATCCGACGGCCTCGACGTCCGCCTGGATCGTCACGGGCGCATCCTCGAACGAGGTCTGGTTGACTGCGACATTGCCTACCGCCAGGTCCCTCGGGGGCTGGTTCCGCCCGATCACGACCGGATAGATCGGCGGCAGACCCGCGAGGTCGGGAAGCTGCTCGCCTATGTCCGTCGTACAGCCGTCGGTCAGCAGGAGCACGCCCGCCAGCGGTCGGCCTTCGTATCGCGCAGCCAGCGTCCGCAGGGCGGCGCCCAACAGCGTGGCGGTCCCGTCGAATGTGAGATCGGCGAAATCGGGCGTGCGGCGCAATCGGGAATCGAACAGGTACTGGCGAATCTGGAATGTCCCGGACAGCGCGGCCAGCCAGGTGTCCTTCCCGGCTTGCAGCGTGTCCGCGAGGATCTGGGCGCGGGTCCGGCCGGCGCCGTCGTCGCAGATCGTCATGCCGCGACTGTTGTCCGCGACGACCGCCAGCACGTTGGCGCCTGTCGTCGCGTGTTGGCCGCTCCATATTGGCTCGACCAGGCACAGCGCGATCGCCAGGATGCCGAGCAGCTTCAGACCGAAGGCGATCCGCTGAGCGGCGCCGGCGCCCGGATTGCGCCGGTAGGACCAGGTCAGCAGGATCAGGGCCGCCGCGAGGAGTGCCGCCGCCGGCCAGAGCCACTCGCCCTTGGGAATCGCAATGGTCGCAAGGTGCATCATCGGTCCTCTTGCCCAAGGTTCTCGAAGTACGACCGGACCCTGTCGGCGAAGCGGTCGGGCACGGGGTCGCGGTCGATGGGGACCAGCACCTTATCCGATTGGAGCTGGGCTAGCCTCTCGTTCACCTGCCGGCGCAGCTCGGCCAGCGGCTCCATGATCTGGCTGCGGACCAGGTCCCATTGGGGCTCCGTGCCGTGGCGTTTGAATTCCGCCCGCACGATCCTGGCGCGATCCCAGATGGTGGCCGCCTCGTCGCGAAGCTCCCGCTCGGGGAGCATGTCCTCGACATCCCGCAGTCGGTCCGCCCACTCGATGAAGTCCTCGCCGGTGAAGGGGCCGCGCGTGCCCTGGTCGTCCCACTCCCCCGGTTCACTCTGCCAAGCGCCGGCGCCGGTACGATCGCTTCGCTCGCCAGCCTCAGCGCGGGTCCTGCCGCCGGGAGCCTGTTCCCTCGCGTCGCCACGGCGTGTCGGATCCCTTTGCGTCTGGGACTGAGCGTGGGCCTGCTGCGGGCCGGTCGCGCCCGTCGGTTCGTTCGTGTCGCCTGCCTGGCGGTTCCCTCGGCCGGTAGCGCGAGCGACCTCGTCGTTCACATCGCGGATCAGCTCGTCGAGCTGCTGTCTGGCCAGCCGGAGCGACTCGGCTTCGTTGCCCAGCACGCTCTCCGCAGCTTCTTCGACGCCCCGACGAAGTCCGTCGATCCCGTCGCTCGCTCGTCGTTCGATCTCTCGCGCCTGGGGGAGGAAGTCGCGCCGGAGCAGTTCGCCCGTCGTCCGGAGCGTCCTGTCGAGGTTCTCCGTGCTCGCCTCGCGCAGCGTGTCGTACAGTCTGCGGGACAGCAGCGGCTCAGAGGCCTCCGCCTGCTCGCTCGTCGTCTTCATCTGGTCGGTCAGTTCCTCCATTGCCTGTCTCTGCTCCTCGACGCGATCCGCCAGTTCCCGGCTCACCTCGGCGCCGGTGAGTGACTTCTGCCTCGCGTCGATCTGTCGCTGTATCTCCTCGGCGATCTGGTTCTGCTGCTCGTCGAGTTGCCGGGCCTGGTCTCGTATGTCCCGCATCGCATCGGTGAACTGGCTGGAGGTGCGGCGCTGGAACTCGTCGCGCATCTGCTCGAGCTGGCGCCCGGCGCGTGCGGCGGACGTAATGGCCCGCGAGACCATGCCCTGTTCGAGCGCCTCCGTCGATTCGCGAATCCCGGCGCGGGAGTCGTCAAGCTGCTCGCGGGCGTCCGCCAGTCGCTGGCGGTTCTGCGGGCTCTCCATCCGTTGCTGGAGGTCGTCCACATCGCGAAGCGCCTCCATCTGCTCGTCCCGCAGCCGCTTCAACTGTTGCATCGTTTCTTCCCGGTCCTGCGGATTCTGCGCCTGGCGAAGGGCGGCCTCCGCCTCGCGGAGGCGATCGCTCATCTCGTTCTGTCGGCGGGCCAGATCGCGGAGCCGGTTGAGGACCTGGACGTCCTCCTGCCGCTCGCTCCGCTGGGACTGGGCGGTCCGCTGCGTCTCATAGCGGTCCTCGCGCTGCGTCAGTTCCATCTGCTGCAGTTGCTGCTGGAACTGCGCGGAATTGGCGCTGGCCCGGCTCGAATTGCTCCGACTGCGGGCGATCTGGTGCTCGCGTTCGCGAAGCCTGAGCAGTTCCTGATAGGCCGACTGTTCCGCGGCCAGCGCGCCGGTCAGCTCGCTCGTGGTGTCGGACCGGCCGGCATTGGCGAGGTGGTCCAGGGACTTCTGCATGTGCTCAGTTGCGCCCCGAAGGGACTGGATCGCTGCGGGGTCCTCGGCCTGCGTCATCGCCTCGCCTGCCTGTTCCAGGGCGTCCGCCTGGGATTGGTGCACGACGTCGAGGTCGTTCTTGCGGTCGGCGATCCCCCCCGATCGGTCCGCCTGCTGCTTGATGTTCCAGGTCGCGGTGATGATCTGTTTCTGCAGTTGGGCAAGCTGCTCGCCGGAACGCTGCTGATCCTGGCCCTGCTGGTTCTGCTGCTCGTCCTGGCTCTGCTGGCCTTGGAAGGACTGGTTCTCGCGAAAGATCTCCTCGAAAGGTCGCACTTCGGCGAAGTAGATGTCACTGACGGTCCTGCGCTCGGCGCCGTCGGGTCCGATGTCGTCGGCCCAGAAATAGTAGGTGAGCAACTGGTCCGGCTGGACCTGGAGGTCCTCCAGAGCCAGCAGATACTTGATCTGCTGCGTCACGGTCGGCTGGGTGGCGCTGTCAAGCGTGTTCGTAGTGACGCCGTAAGGCGTTCTCTTCTCTGCAGGAGGATATGCCCTTACGGGCACACTACGAACAGGGCCGTCAGCCTTTGCGGTACCGGGGTCCGGGTCCATCACGACGTCCCGGCTCTGCCGGCCCGCGAGCATATACGACAGTCCAGTGGCGGTGACGCCGTAATCGTCCCGGACTTCGGCCTCCAGACGGATCTCCTCCAGCGGCGAGGCCACCACATCGCGATTCGGGAACACCGGCTTGATCTCGGCCGGCAGGTTCTTGTGCACGTCGATCACGAATCGCGGCGGCATCTTGTTCGTACGGCCCTGGGCGTCCGCCAGGTGCAGCTCGTACCGCTCGCTCTGCGACGCGGTGATGGAGGCGGTCAGCACGTTCGGGTCCGTGACATCGACGGTCAGAGCCAATGCGATTCCCGTCTTGGGACTGAGTCGAGCGGAGACGACAGGCTTGTTCAAAGTGAACCTGAGCGTGACCTTGGAGCCCTCGACCACTGCGACTTGGCGCGTGTCCTCGATGGTCTTCTCGGGCAGCTTCGTATAGGATGGGTACTCGATCTTCGCGTCGGCGCGGAGGAGTTCGGGGCTCTGATACACGCTGATCGTGTAGTCTCGCGTGCGTCGGCCCTCGTATTCCAGGCGGTACTTCGCGTCGGATCGGATGTCCTG
>Ga0116143_10006393_pt1 | contig 10272 bp, 7 predicted proteins | sample AD_UKC034_MetaG_FD_89745 | JGI IMG/M metagenome (GOLD analysis project Ga0116143, IMG submission 89745) | Active sludge microbial communities of municipal wastewater-treating anaerobic digesters from USA - AD_UKC034_MetaG | ecosystem: Engineered > Bioreactor > Anaerobic > Digestate | place: USA...
ACCTTTCCGGGCAATATCCATACACCCGATGAAAAGCGAATGCTTACACCGGAAGGAGAAGCATCAGCCACACGCCTTGGTATTTATTTAAAACAAAAAAATTCTAATCTTAATCTAATCATCACCAGCCATGCAACGCGTGCCTATTCTACTGCTTTAGCAATCCAAAAAGCACTAAACGAAAACATTCAAATTCAAGTTGAGAAAACTCTGTATGCTGAAAATACATTTGAAATATTGCGTTTGCTTACTGCGTTGCCCGATTCTGTTCATGAAGTAATGGTGGTTGGCCACTATCCTACTGTGGTTGAATTACACAACCACCTTGCCGGCAACAAACAACTTACTATATTAAACACGGGCGAACTGGCTGTATTAACGTTTACATCTTCATGGGGCGCATTATCAGGCGGCATGGCTAACCATGAATACACGTATCATCCACCCTATTTGGTAACATGAGTGCATTTGATCATAATGGCCCGGGCATAAAAGGAAATCTGTTTGGTTTACCCGAAAATTTTGATGCCCAATTGGTAATCATACCTGTTCCGTGGGAAGTAACAGTAACTTACAGAGAAGGAACTGCTTCAGCTCCGGCCGCCATCCTGCAAGCCTCGAATCAAATTGATTTGTATCATCATTTTATTAATGAGGCCTGGAAAATTCCGGTTGCCATGTTACCCATACCCGAACGCCTGCTGGCTGAAAATGCTACCCTGCGCAGTCTGGCCCGCACACACATTCAGGCATTGGAAACCGGTACTGATAGCGAATCAGGAAAAATAGTGGTTTCTAAAATAAATGAAGCTTGCGAAAATCTTAACATATATATAAAGAGTCAGGCGCAAAACTTTTTACGGGCAGGCAAAGTGGTAGCTGTATTGGGTGGCGATCACAGCACGCCATTGGGTTTGTTGCGCGCACTGGCTGAAAAATACGAGCGTTTCGGAATTTTGCAGATTGATGCCCATGCCGATTTACGCAAAAGCTACGAAGGGTTTACGTACTCACACGGCTCCATCATGTACAATGCCTTAAAACTGCCTGCTGTTTCGTGCATTGTGCAGGTTGCCATTCGCGATTATTGCCAGGAAGAAGTTCAAATGATGCAGCGGGCCGTAGGTCGTGTAAAAACATTTTTTGATCCTGACCTTAAAGCACAATTAGCAGAAGGAAATAACTGGAAATTGATTTGCGATAAAATTATTTCAGAACTACCACCATTGGTTTACATAAGTTTTGATGTGGATGGTTTAAAACCAAATCTTTGTCCAAATACAGGCACTCCTGTGCCCGGTGGGTTGGAGTATGAACAGGTTATTTATCTGATCCAACAACTTGTAAAATCAGAACGCAAAATTATTGGCTTCGATTTGTGCGAGACAGGCGCACAAGAGTGGGATGCCAGTGTAAGCGCGCGCATCTTGTGGGAGTTGAGCCAGTTTACGTTAGCATCGCAGTAGAATTACCGGTGAACAAATCTTATTCGTTCGGTTACAAATTTATTTCCTACTTTAGCCGCTTAAGCTAAATAGCATGAGTGAAATAATCAGTACGATCGCCAACGGAGTTTGGACACCCGTTTTATTTCTGCTAATTCTCGGTGGGTCTTTCTTCTTCCTGTACTCCCGGTTTATTCCATACAAATATTTTGGACATGCCATAGCAATTCTGCGCGGTAAATTCAACAACCCGAACGATCCGGGGCAGATAAATGCATACGAAGCGTTGTCAACCGCGTTGGCATCTACGGTAGGTATGGGCAACATAGCCGGAGTGGCGGCTGCTATTTCAATTGGTGGGCCGGGCGCCTTGTTCTGGATGTGGGTTACTGCATTTGTGGGTATGAGTACAAATTTTTTTACCAGCACATTGTCGGTAATGTATCGGGGTAAAGATTCTGCAGGCGAAATTCAGGGAGGCCCCATGTATGTGATCCGGGAAGCAATGGGTAAATCTTATTATCCACTAGCTGTTTTGTTTAGCCTGTGTGCCATGGTAGGTTGTCTGCCTATTTTTCAAGCCAACCAACTCACACAAGTTATTGTTGATATTGGCGTAACCTCCGAGCAGGTTAAAAACGCCACCTTTGGTTTTCTCGGTTATACAATTTCCACACCTAAGTTTATTATCGGCTCCATCCTGATGATCATTTCCGGTATTGTGATCATTGGTGGGATTCAACGCATTGGAAAGTGGGCAGGTAAAATGGTGCCCCTGATGATTGTTATTTACTTTCTATCTGTATTTACAATCCTGATCCTCCACATACAGGATATACCTCATTACTTATGGATGATAATTACCGATGCATTTGCTGCAACGAATTACCGGGGCGAACCTGCCCTGGGTGGGATTGTTGGCGGGTTGATTATAACCGGTGTGCGCAGGGCATCTTTTTCCAATGAAGCCGGTATTGGTACGGCACCCATGGCGCTTGGTGCTTCAAAAAGTTCCGAACCCATTCGGGAAGGGTTGGTTTCAATGATGAGCCCTGCCATTGACACACTTTTGGTTTGCACCTTAACTGCGCTGGCAATTTTAGTTACAGATGTTTGGCAAACCTCCGGTGCAAATGGTGTTACCCTTACCACTACCGCCTTCGAAAGTTCGCTGGGCGTAACCGGAAAGTACCTGCTTCTGATTTGTGCTTTCTTCTTTGCTATTACTTCGCTGTTTTCGTACAGCTACTATGGAAGCAAAGCAATGAGTTTTGTTGCGGGTGTTAAATACGGGCGGTATTATAATTATTTTTATCTGGCCACCATTGTATTTGGAGCTATTTTATCCATGACGGATGTAATGAATATCATTGATGTGGCCTATGCCCTGATGGCATTTCCAACCATGATTTCCGGGTTTGTGTTAGCACCAAGAGTATTAAAGGAAGCCCGCTCTTATTTCGCGCGCATGAAGGCTGAGGGAAAGCTTTAGTCAGGCTGTAACTTCTTTACTCTGCTTACCCTGTAGTGGAAAATCAAAATAGCCGTTTAACTTAATTGCTTCGCTTACTTTGGTGGGCACAAACTGTTCCCAACCTGGTTCGCCTTTTCTGATCATCGTTAACACATTATCAGAAATAATATGCAGGTTGCTAATGTTGGCATCGCGAATATCTTCCAGCTTATTGTTATCCATCAGGTAGCGGAACAGGGCCTGCAGGTTAGCGGGTAATTCCTTTTCAAAATCAGCAAGGGTAAACAACTGGTTTGCTAAACCGTTTCGAAGGGCCGGATAAATATATAGCTTCACGTTTGTACCGAACAAAGACGAAAAACTTTCCAGAATTCCACCCTTCAGATCCTGGTAGGTTTTTTCTTCAAAGATTTTTTGCAAAGCATAGATACCAAGCACCAATCCGATTTTCTTGCCACGTGTAATGCGCGAAAGGTAATCGACCAAGCGGTAGTACTCGAAATAATTAGATACCAGTACCGTTTGCCCTAAGGAGCAAATCACATCGGCCCGATGTAAAAAATCCCGTTCGTCAATCTGGCCATCGGCACTTAAATCGTTTAGAGTAAGTTCGGTAAGCACCACCATGCGCGAACGATCTACATCGGCTTCGTGCTTAAAATGCCTGCGCGAACTCAGCAACATATCTACATTAACATGGGTTACCGGCCGGAAACGGCCGCGTAATACCAGTACATTCCTCTTGTACAAAGCTTCGGAAGGCTGCATGACCGAACCATCCGGTCCAAACATTGCCACCTTGGTAAGTCCGTTCTTTACCAGCTTCAACGCCATCAGCCGATTATCCACTTGTTGAAAATCGGGGCCACTTAGCCGAAACATATCCACTTCCATTCTTCGGGTTGTCAATCCATCCAGCAATGAATTAATGATGGCTTCCGGATCTTTAATCATTAAACAACCGTAAATCATGTTTACACCCAAAATTCCCAGCGAAACCTGTTGCTGCAGTTGGTCATTATCCAGCAATTTTACGTGTACCACGCAGTCATTATATGGGCCTTCGGGCCTTAACTGGAAACGCAGCCCGATCCAGCCATGTCCCTGGTTGGTGCGTTCATAGTTGAGTATCTCAACGGTATCCGCATAAGCGAAAAAACGCGTGGTGGCAATGCGGTGTGGCAGGCGTTCGGGTAAAAGTTGGTACTCGTGGCTAAGCATCTGGAGCAACCTGTCTTCGCACACGTAGCGTTCGCATACTCCATAAATTGCATCACTAAATTTCATGTCGTAGGCCGACATGGTTTTGGCTATTGTACCCGAAGCCCCTCCTACTTTAAAAAAATTGGCTGCTACTTCCTGCCCGGCTCCGATTTCGGCAAATGAGCCATAAATACTTTTGCTCAGATTTATGCGCAGGGCCTTCTCTTGGGTACTGAGTTTCTTTTCTTCCATCGCGCTAAAATTGCTTGCTCACAATCTTGTTACAAGATACGCACAGAGTCGTTATTCAACACCTTTTTGATAATTTTAGTTTAAGATTCTATTTTGCACCCCATTAGCTAAATCCAAACCCATGGCAAACCGCGGTAACTTTTCAGGACGTATTGGTTTTATTCTGGCAGCTGCAGGATCGGCCGTAGGGCTTGGTAATATCTGGCGCTTCCCTTACCTGGCTGGTGAAAACGGGGGCGCAATCTTTTTATTGGTGTACCTGGGCTGTATCTTCTTTTTGTGTTACCCGGTAATGGTTGGGGAAATTGCCATAGGCCGCGCTGCCAATAGCGATGCATACGGATCATACAATAAATTGGGTGGAAAGAAATGGGGCTACCTGGGGTTGTTTGGGATTATTGCCGGTATTCTGATTCTCTCCTTCTATAATGTGGTTGCTGGCTGGGCATTTGGCTACTTCCTTCACATTTCGTTTGGCAACCTCTTAAACCAACAGGATTTTGGTGGTTTTTTTGGCGCTTTTGTTAACGATATTCTTGATGTAAGCTCTGCCCATGGGCTTGCCAATTCAAACCTGATTTTCTCTTTGTTCTTTATGGTGTTTACAGCCATCATAGTTTCTCAAGGCATACAGAAGGGAATTGAAGCTTCGAACAAAATTATGATGCCCTCGCTATACCTGATCCTGCTTGGTATTATTGTTTACAGTTTAACGCTACCCAATGCTTTTTCGGGGGTAAAATTTTATCTCGTTCCGGATTTTAGCGAATTAAAAATCCAAACTGTAGTGGATGGTTTGAAACAAGCTTTCTTCTCGCTTTCGCTGGGAATGGGTGCCCTAATTACGTATGGATCTTATCTGAGTAAAAAGGAGAATATCACCTCTTCGGCTGCAGTTATCTCCATTGCCGATACATCGGTGGCATTCTTTTCTGGCTTAATGGTATTTCCGTTGGTACATTTTCTTGCCTTTAAACTCAATATCAACCCAACAGAAATAGGAACCTCTGGTCCTCCCCTCATCTTTGTTGTACTTCCACAGATTTTTCATGAAATGGGCCCTATACTCGGTCGTATTATAGGCGGGTCGTTTTTCCTGCTGGTGTGTTTTGCTGCCCTTACATCAACCATTTCATTGTTGGAGGTGCCCGTTGCCTATCTGGTAGATCAAAAGAAATATAACCGCAAGGGTGTTGTGTGGGCTATGGCGCTAATAATTTTTGTTTGTGGCCTTCCCAGTATGGTAAGTCAGGGTATGATGCCTGCTTTGAATAAACTTAGTTTCTACCGCGGGCAGGATTTTCTAACTTTTATTTCCGATATGAGTGACATCTGCTTAACCGTGGGTGGTTGTTTAATGTCAATCTTCATTTCACGCAGGTGGGGTATTCACAACATGGATGCAGAATTAGCAAACGGCAACGACAACTACATGACATCGCGGGTGCGCAAATTTTTGCACATCACCCTTAAATGGATAGCCCCCATTCTTTTAGGATTTCTCTCCATCGTAATTATTCTGGAGAAATTCTTCGGAATAGAGAACTTAATCTGATTTAGAAGTTGTTAGTGGCCAACAAATCAGCAACCGACCTGTTTAATCTACCCAATCCGCTACAAATAAATTCGTGTCGCGTGTACCATTGTTATTTCGGTTGCTGGAAAATATAAACTTCTTTCCATCGGGTGAAAACATAGGGAATGAATCAAACACCCCATCATACGTGATTTGCTCTAATCCGGTGCCATCTTCGTTTATCATGAACAAGTTAAACTGAAAACCGCGGGCACTCTTATGGTTAGAGCTGAAGATAATCTTCTTGCCGGATGGGTGATAAAACGGAGCCCAGTTGGCCTTGCCCAGGTTAGTAATTTGCTTCAGATCGCTTCCATCCACATTACAGGTATAAATCTCCATTTCGGTAGGTGCTACTAAGCCTTGTTTCAGGTAATCGAGATACTCTTTCTTTTCTTCTTCTGTTTTAGGCCGCGAAGCACGGAAAACCAATTTCTTTCCATCGGGCGAAAAGAAGGCTCCTCCATCATAACCAATTTCGTGGGTAATCTGCTTTACATTTTTTCCATTCACATCCATCACATACAAATCCAAATCGCCATTACGCATTGATGTAAATACAATCTTATCGCCTTGGGGCGATACGGTTGCTTCCGCATCGTAACCTGGTTCTTTGGTTAATTGCTTTTTGATCTTCCCCTTCAGATCCGAAACGAAAATATCGTACGTATCATAAATTGGCCAGAGGTATTTTCCACCTGGTGTACGGCCCGGATCTTTGGGGCAATCAACTCCACCCAGGTGGGTAGATCCAAAAAGTATGGTCTTATCGCCCGGCATAAAATATGCACAGGTAGTGCGGCCTAATCCGGTACTGATCATCGGAGCTTTTGTATTGCTTGCACGCAGATCAAATCCCTCCACCGGCATGTAAAAAATCTGATCGCAGGATAAACCCCAGGCTTTGTTGTTAGATTGAAAACTTACTTTCTTTCCGTCAAAACTCCAGTAGGCCTCTGCATTGTCGCCACCAAAGGTTAGCTGGCGAACATTCTTCAAATGTGTTTCCTGTGGATAATGAACTTGCGATGGCTGGCTGGTGGGTTGTGCTAATACCCATGAATACACACACAACAACGGAACTAAAAATAAGGATTTCATAACAGTAATAATTTAATATTTTAAATGACCTGAAATACTCCCATTCAACGGTGTTGGTTAGAATACAACGTGTGCATTTCAGGCATCATCAAATCTGCCGCGAAGATAACAGACGCAACTCGTTTACCATGAGGGCAAAACCGACAATATCCCCAAAAAATAACGGTAGCGGGAGTAAAACCAACCCTTAATGTACAGGGGTTAGATTAAGCTGCTCTTTAAAAAATGATTCGTACCGGGCAGCTGTTTTTTCTATACTAAATTCTTCAAAGGCCGCTTTATACCCTTGCTCAATCAACCGCTGCCGAAGGGCATTGTCATCAAGTAATGTTCCAATATGGCGGGCTAGTGTCTGGCAATCACCATCATCAAATAGCAAACCGTTTACGTCATGTTGTACAACATCTATTATCCCGCCAAAGCGGGTAGCTATTACGGCTGTTCCCATTGCCATAGCTTCCAGCAACACCAATCCAAACCCATCCATGGTAGAGGCAAGAATATTTATAGTTAGTAACTTGTAATAGTTTAGTACTACATCCGCCTTCACAGCACCGGCATAAATAATTTCATTCCGGATACCATGTTCCGAACATAGTTTATCAAAATAACCCACCTCAATACCCACAAACACAACTTTGACTTCAGGGCGATTTAGGATAGCCAGTGCACGGATAATCTGCTCCTGGCGCTTCAACCGGGCAATACTTCCAATCACCACATCTCCGGGTTGAATACCATATTTTTCTCTAAGTTGTTGCACACTGGTTTCGCTCCACTGTTTATACCGGTTGGCCGGAATTCCATTGTGAATTACGTGCAGGTGATTAGGCGGAAATCCCTTTTGAATAAAAATACGTTTTAGCTCGTGGCTGATAACAATAATCTTATCTGTGCCGGAAACATATAGTTTACGTTGCAAAGCTCCCCCCGCACTCATAGGGTATTGCCTTCGGGTATGAAACAGTTTTGCGCGCACCCCATAAAACATGCGGGCAAAAATGGTAATGTACCTGTCTTTGCTGGATTGCGCATTCACCACATCAATCTGGTATGTATCAACCCATTGTTTCAATAACCGCATGGCTGCCCGATCAAATTTTGAGCGGATTGTAATAGGCAAGAAAGTTACTGCCGGTATTTGTGTAATTAATTCATGTAACAATGAATCTTTGCGGGCAGCTACATAAACCTGATTACCCCGTGCCGCTAATGCGCCTGCCAGGTACGATACAGAAAAAGTTGATCCGGCAAGAAAATCTTCATGCGTAATAAGCAGAATATTCATGGCACAAAACTAGGAAGGCAACAAATTACACATCAGGCCGCCTGGGTGTTTTCCGCTTCTTTTAAGGCTCTTCGTAAAATCTTACCCACATTGGTTTTGGGCAACTCAGTCTTAAACTCAAAGTGCCGCGGAACTTTATAATTGGTCAGGTTTTCATGTGCGTACTTCCTTAACTCATCTTCGGTAAGCGTTTGATCTTTCTTAACCACAAACACTTTTATTACCTCACCCGACTTTGCATCGGGCACACCAATGGCAGCAACTTCCAGCACCTTGGGGTGTCCGGCTAATACATTTTCTATTTCATTCGGGTACACATTAAAACCTGATACCTTAATCATGTCTTTCTTCCGGTCAACGATTTTAAAATAACCTTCAGCGTCCATCACCCCAATGTCGCCCGTACGAAACCATTCGTTGTGAAAGAATACACCCGTGTTGTCTTGGTTCCAGTAGCCACGCATTACCTGCGGACCGCGTGCGCAGATCTCTCCTGCCTGGCCTTGTGGCAGTTGATTACCATCATCATCAAAAATTCCAATCTCCGTACTGGGCATCGGAATTCCGATAGTACCCCGTTTGTGGTTTCCGTCAAGCGGATTGCAGCATAATACCGGAGAGGTTTCGCTCAATCCGTATCCTTCAATCAAGGCGGTACCTGTTACCTTTTCCCACTTATCAGCCACTACATCTTGTACTGCCATGGCCCCGCCTATGGCACCTTTTAATGCAGAGAAATCACAATCTTTAAAATCCGGATTGTTAAGCAAACCATTAAACAAAGTGTTTACGCCTGTAATAACCGAGAAGCGATGCTTTTTCAACTCCTTTACAAAACCAGGCATATCGCGGGGATTGGTTATGAGTATATTTTTTACACCCTGCGTGTACATTAACAAACCATTTACCGTAAGCGCAAAGATATGATACAGCGGAAGGGCTGTAATAATTATATCTTGCTGTCCTTCGGTCATTATCGGCTTAAACCAATGCATAATCATCGCATTGTGTGCAATGATATTTCGATGCGAAAGCTGCGCGCCTTTTGAAATACCGGTCGTTCCCCCGGTGTATTGCAGTACTGCCAGGTCTTCAATATCAATAGCCGGCCTGGTGTAGTCTAAAGCTTCACCGCGGTTCAATGCCTTTTTAAATGAAATAGTATCCGGCAAGTTGAACGCAGGAACCATTCTCTTTACATACTTCACCACAAAATTTACCATCATTCCCTTCAAACCACCTACCATATCGCCCATATCGGTAAGGATAATGTGCGGCTTGCTTTTTAGTTTCGATAAAATCTGTTCCAGATTGTGTGCAAAATTGGAGACAATAACAATGGCCGAAACTCCGGCATCGTTAAACTGGTGCTCCATCTCGCGCGGAGTATAAAGCGGGTTGGTATTAACGGCTATCATACCTGCTTTAATTACCCCCATAAACGCAATAGGAAACTGAATCAGGTTAGGCATTTGAATCGCTACCCGGTCGCCCTTTTTTAACTTCAAATCGTTTTGCAGGTAAGCTGCAAATGCAGTTGACAGCCGATCTATTTCAGAAAATGTAATTTGCTTACCAAAATTATCGAATGCGATGCGGTTAGGATATTTCAGCGCAGCTACTTCAAACAATTCAATTAATGAATTGTATTCGAGTGGACCAATCTGCTGCGGAATGCCTTTAGGATATTTTGAATACCACGGAAAACTCATGAATTCTTGCTTTAGTTTTTCATTCTAAATAAAGAAAAAAAAGGCGGGGATGGCAATAGTTTTGAGGACTGAATTAGCCCTGCGCCATCATTTTAATCAAAATCTACACAAGCATATCCTTTGCAACCTGTGAGCGGAGTGTTGGTGTTTTGCTAACGCATGATACGCGAGCGTACTTATAGATGAATACCCTATTTCATGCACAAGGGTGTTATGGAAAC